>OBXC01000134.1_pt1 | contig 77696 bp, 70 predicted proteins | sample 1538111 | NCBI WGS metagenome assembly OBXC01 (sample SAMEA2580137, study PRJEB22360) | human gut metagenome | biome: human gut; feature: human-associated habitat; material: faeces | place: Denmark | collected 2008/2010
TGAATGACCGCTTCGGAACGGAAGTATCCAAAACTTCACTGAACGGCAGTTGGAAGGTTTCGTTTTATATATGTAGTTTTGAAGGTACAAGAAAAAACGGTTGGATTATTCCAATCGTTTTTTTAATTTATATGACTTAACTTTTTTTGACAAGTAAAAAAAGAGTTGTCTTTAATCTGACAACTCCAAATATCAATTCTATTTTGTTATATCCCAGCTTACTGAGTTTTCCGGCAGCCTGTTTACTTCTGTTTCCACTGCGGCAGTAAACCAGAATGAGCTGCTCTTTATTGGGAAGCTCGGAAATCTCTTTTGTACTGATAGTTTCGTTTGGAATATTGATTGCGTGAGGAATATGGCCTTCCTCATATTCTTCAGGAGTTCTTACATCTAAAATAATGTAGTCTTTTTCTTCTTGCATTATTTTTTCAGCTTCCTCCATATCAATTTGGCGATAACTGTTATTTTCTGCATTTGAATTTTTAGAGCCACATCCCGCAAGAAGTAGTAATGTGGAAGCTAAAACAGGAATAATTTTTCTTATTTTCATTGTATTTTCTCCTAAATTAAATTTTATAATGTTTTTTATTTTTCACTTTGCATATAAGCTGCGTCATGGTTCCCATGGGGCAATAGACGCACCAGCTTCGAGGTTTGAACAAGAGCATTGTAATAAAACCAAGAATAGTAGAAGTCAGCATAACGCTATAAAAACCGAAGGCAAACTGTGCAACTCCTGGATGAATAAGCGTACCATGGTATGCCCAGTGCCAAGGAACTTTGAAGGTCCATAAAAGTGTTACAACTTGTTTTAAATTCTGTGCGTTGGAAAATACCAGATAAGTATTCCAAAGCATTTGAAAAAACATGATGAAAAAGAAAATTAAAAATCCATATCGGAATGCTTTGCTTTTCATCCATTGGGGAATATCTTTTTTACGGGAGAGTCCGAAGCGTCCGCCTAAGAGTCCAAAGAGCTGTCCTCTTCCACAGTAGCGATTGCAATAGCCTTTTGTTTCGTTTGCAATAGAAATAATTAAAGGAATGAAGAAACAGAGCAGTCCGAGCCATGCAAAAAGAATATTGAAAAATCCCAATATTAAGTAGGTAAGAGATACAATCCAAAGATAGTCATACCAATGCTTCTTCATGATTTCACCTCCTGAATTTTAATTACGGAAGCGGGACATTCCTTTTCACATTTTCCACATCCTACGCATTTGGCAATATCTACTTTTGCCATTATTCCTTTCCAAATTTCAATAGCGTTTCTGGGACATACTTTTATACAGCAGCCGCAGGCAACACAATCATCGGTGTTGACAAAAGCCTTTCGCTTTTTTCTTTCCATAGCAACCTCCTGATAGAATAAATTTTATTTATTACCAAGAAGAATAGAAGTGAGTCAGTGATTTTATCACAATTGTGAAAAATCTGTGAAATTGGTAGCCTAAGCTTGACAGTGCTGAATATAAGTGTTATATTACAAATAGAACAAAGGAGAAGGAAAAAGACCTAATCCATTGGTTCATGTAATCGACACTCTGGATTTTCCAAAGTGCTAAAATAAAATCTATTGTCTTATATGAAGGGAGATATGACTTATGATGATGCCTAGTATTTTTGGAGAAAACTTATTTGATGACTTTATGGATTGTCCGTTTGAGAGAGAGTTTTTCGGAAGAAAAAATCCTCTGTATGGAAAGAATGAAAAAAATATTATGAAAACAGATGTAAGAGAAACAGAAAACGCCTACGAATTAGATATTGATTTGCCTGGCTTTAAGAAAGATGAGGTAACAGCAAAACTGGAAAATGGATATTTGACCATCAATGCTGCAAAAGGTCTGGATAAAGATGAAACAGATAAACAGGGCAATTATATTCGCAGAGAGCGTTATGCAGGTGCAATGAGCAGAAGCTTTTATGTTGGTGAAAATATTCATCAAGAAGATATTCATGCGAAATTTGAGGATGGAATTTTGAGATTAACTGTACCAAAAGAAGCAACAAAACAGGTGGAAGAAAATAAATATATAGCGATTGAGGGATAAGAGGAAAAAGTTATTAAAAAATAAAAGGGAATTCCGGCTGCGTATTAATTTAGCACAGCCGGAATTTTTTTCTGTTTCTATTTTAATTTTTTCATAGTTCTATAATAGGAACAGGCAAGTGGAATACAGGCTCCAATCCATGCCAGCGGATTAGAAGCACAGGCGCCGGCAAAGCTAAAAGCTTCGGTTAAAACGAGTGCTCCGATGGCACGCATAATCAGTTCCATTACACCGGCAACAGTCGGCATAAAACTTTTGCCTAAACCCTGAAGGGTAAAACGGTAAATAAATAATAATGCCAGAGCGAAATAAAAACATCCGCTGATTACCAGATAAGTATGAGACAAGGAAAGAACTTCTGTTTCCTGTGAGCCTACAAAAATACTGGTAAGCTGACTTCCGGCGATTACATTGATTGCACCGGAAAGAATACTGAAGCTGCCGGACATTAAAATACATTGAAATACACCTTTTCGAATACGAGAAATTTTTCCGGCGCCATAATTCTGGGCAGCGTAGGTTGCCATAGCTGTTCCGAATGAACCAAGGGGCATGGTGGCAATACTTTCGATTTTCTGGGAAGCAGTGTATGCAGCCACAGAAGCAGCGCCAAGTCCGTTTAAGGCAAATTGCAGCATCAGAGAACCAATGGCGATAATTGACATTTGGAAAGCCATTGGAAGGGCAATGCTTAAATGGGAGGTAATTACTTCGTAGTGCATTTGAAAATCTGTTTTTTTCAACCGGAGAATAGGGACTTTCTTTATAATAAAGAAAATACATAAAATGCCGGATAAAAGCTGAGAAAGTATAGTAGCAATGCCGGCGCCGACAACTCCCAGATGAAAATACAGTATAAATACCAAATCAAGTATAATATTTATACAGCAGGCAAAAATGAGAAAATATAAAGGAGTTTTGCTGTCACCTAATGCTCGAACCGCATTGGATAAAAGATTGAACAAAACAGTTGCAGGAATACCTAAAAAAATAATGACAAGGTATGCCCATGCATCATCAATAATCTCAGAAGGTGTCTGCAAAAGTTCTAATAAAGGCCGTGCCAACAGTACAGACAGAATTGTTGTAATAATTGCTACAGCACTGCTGATCAGAATGCTGGCTGCAAAACTTTTTCTTACATCATCTTCGTTCTTTGCTCCAAATTTTTGAGAAGTAATAATAGATAGGCCGGAGGTAAGTCCTTGAACAAAGCCAAGAATTAAAAAAGTAATGCTTCCGGTACAGCCTACAGCTGCCAGTGCATTTACGCCGATAGTGCGACCTACAATTAAAGTATCTGCCATACTGTAAAATTGCTGGAAGATATTTCCGATAATAAGCGGAAGGGAAAAAAACAAAATTAACTTTGCCGGATTTCCCTCTGTAAGTGTTTTCGTCATGAGTAAATACTTCCTTTCTGTTAAAATTCATTATAGACATAAGTCCTATTATAAAAATTTTTTTGAAAAGTAGAATGTAATTTCTTGTGCAATGGATGTAATATATTGTATAGTTACAAAAAGACAAGAAGGGAAGGCAGGGTATGTGTAAAGAAATGTATGATATCACAGAGGGTGATTTAAATCCGGAATTTCTGTTTACCTGTGTTTCAACAAGAACAGAAGAGGAAGAAAATTATCATGCCCATGATTTTATAGAATTTGCGGTTATTATGGGCGGAAGAGGAAGATTTTATATTGATGGTAAGAATTATGAAGTGGAGGAAGGAGATCTGATTTTACTTAATCCCGGCACGTATCATAGAAGCAGAGCAGGATATTCAAAAGAGGGATTGAAAGAATGTTATATTGGATTTTCCAAAGTTTCTTTTAAAGGGTGCGAAAGTGGATATTTTCCTTTATTTAAGAACAACCAAAAGATTATGAAAATGACAGACAAGATGAAAAAGAATATTTTTCAAATTTGTAATGCGATGAATAAGGAAGCAAGAGAATGCGGCGCAGGGCGTTATTTTATGCTAAAGGCATATTTAATTCAAGCATTGTGCATGATTATCAGAGAACAGAGAGAGGAAAAGCAGGAAGGGGAAGGCAAAGGATATATTTTTCAATCCACGGGAAAGAAATATGTTGTGCAGCAGATTATGAAATATATGGAAGAAAATTATCAGGAAAAAATATCCCTGGAGCAAATTGCGGCAAATATGTATTTAAGCTCCTTTTATATCGCAAAAATTTTTAAAAGTGAAACGGGAGATACTCCTATCAATTATTTAATTCGGCTTCGCATGGAAAAAGCAAAAGAAATTTTAGAAATATCTCCCGAAGAGCCGATAAAAGAGGTTGCGGCAGCTGTGGGATATTCGGATGCGTACCATTTTAGTAAGTTGTTTAAGAAGCATTACGGAATTTCTCCCTTATATTATAAGAAAGAGAGTTTTTCTTGACAGGATTACGCAAGTATCCTATAATTCCTATTAAAATAGTCGGATATAAAAGGAGGATAAAATTATGGGTGAAAAAATATATAGAAACGTACAGGAGCTTATCGGAAAAACACCATTGATGGAAGCTACAAATATAGAAAAAATGCTGGATTTAAAAGCCAGACTCCTTGTAAAATTGGAATACTTAAACCCGGCAGGAAGTGTAAAAGACCGAATTGCAAAAAATATGATTTTAACAGCAGAGCAGGAAGGAAAATTGAAACCGGGCGCAACGATTATTGAACCGACTTCAGGAAATACAGGAATTGGTTTGGCTTCTATTGCAGCGTCGAAAGGCTACAAGTTAATTTTGACTATGCCTGAGACTATGAGTGTGGAGCGAAGAAATATTCTGAAGGCCTACGGGGCAGAGATTGTTCTTACAGAAGGGGCGAAGGGTATGACCGGAGCGATTGAGAAAGCGAAGGAGCTTGCAGAGCAGATTTCAGGCAGCTTTCTTGCAGGACAGTTTGATAATCCGGCAAATCCGGCAGCGCATATGGTATCTACCGGTCCGGAAATCTGGGAGGATACCGATGGAAATGTGGATATTTTTGTTGCAGGGGTAGGAACAGGAGGAACAATTACAGGTATCGGCGGATATTTGAAAGAAAAGAAGAAGTCTGTGAAGATTGTTGCAGTAGAGCCGTCAGACTCTCCTGTACTGTCAAAGGGTACAGCGGGACCTCATAAAATTCAGGGAATTGGCGCCGGATTTGTACCTGCTGTTTTAAATACACAGATTTATGATGAAATTATGCCGATTACAGCAGAAAAGTCTTTTGAAACAGCAAAACTTTTTGCTCACAAAGAGGGAATTTTAGTGGGTATATCCTCCGGCGCAGCTTTGTATGCAGCTATTGAACAGGCAAAACGTGAGGAAAATAAAGGAAAAACGATTGTGGCATTGCTTCCGGACAGCGGAGACCGCTATTATTCTACACCATTATTTGAAAGCTGATGGAAAAGCTATGGTGTAAGTGTCTGCTTTGTGTTAAACTTCAAATATAAGAGAAAGACAGGAGAATGTAAAATGGATATTATTGAATTTCAAAATAAATTAAAGGAAGTACAGACACTTGCTTTAAACAATGGAAAAAAGGTAAAGGCAGCTTTAGTAGAAAAATTTTTCGAAGGAGATGACATTACTCAGGATAAATTACAGAAGGTCTATGATTTCTTGGAAATACAAGGTATTCATGTAGATGGAGCAGAGAAATCACCGGAAGCTTCGGTACAGGAAGAAGTAGTGCAAGAGGCAGCAGCAGAAATTCCTCTTACTTCAGAAGAAAAAGAATTTTTAGAAGAGTATCTTTTGGGCTTTGAAACAGAGGAAGAATTATTAAAAGAGGAACTGCTTCGTGCATTTTTAGCAGGAAATCAGGAATGTACAGAAAAATTAATCCGTGCATATCAAGATGAGATTGTAAAAGCTGCAAAGAAATTAAACCGTGAAGATATATTTTTCGGAGATTTACTTCAGGAAGGAAATATGGGACTTTTGACAGCTTTGGAGCGTCTTTCAGAGCAGGAAGCTCCGTCTGAATGGATTGTCAGGGAAATTGAAAGTACCATGAAATTATTTATTGAGGAACAGGCTCAGCAGAAAAAAGAAGACAATATTCTGGTAGAAAAGGTCAGAGATTTGGAAAAAAAGGTAAAAGAGCTTACCGAAGATGAGGATGTGAAGTACAGTGTGGAGGAGTTGGCTGCATTTCTGGATATGGACCTTGAGGAAATGGAGTCTGTGCTTCGATTAACAGGAGATGACAAGTAGAGTTTTATTGTTTTTTAATAGAATTACTATCTTTTCTTCATTGCATAATAATACGTGAAGCAGTATAGTCTATATAACAGGGCAAAACCTGAAGCATTGGAAACAATGTAAAAATGGAGGATAATGAAATGGATATTGAAGAAAAGAAAAAACCACAGCCTCCTAAGAAACCGGTGTTATTTTATTATGGAATAATACTTTTGGTCTTAGTATTGCTGAATACATTTGTAGTTCCTTATATTGCGGAAAGAAGCATTAAGGAAGCTGATTATAATGAATTTTTGGATGACTTGGAAGCCGGCAAGATTTCAGAGGTTACTTTGGAACCGGATGTGATTTACTATGTGGAAAAAGGAAAAGATAATAAAGAGCAAGTGTATAAGACAGGTCGTATTTCTGATTTACAGGAAGTAGATAGACTGCACAAAGCAGATGTTGTCTTTTCTGAGGAAATTCCCACGAAAATGAACCCTCTTGTGAGTCTTTTGCTCACATGGGTACTTCCTTTTGTACTTATGTGGTTTTTAGGAAGTTGGCTTATGCGTAAGATGATGAAAAACATGGGTGGCGGAGCCGGAGCCGGGGCAATGACTTTTGGTAAAAGTAATGCTAAAATTTATGTAAATTCATCTACAGGAATTAAATTTTCAGATGTAGCAGGTGAAGATGAAGCGAAAGAATTGCTTACAGAAATCGTGGATTATCTGCATAATCCTGAAAAATACAAAGAAATTGGTGCATCTATGCCCAAAGGTGCGTTATTGGTAGGCCCTCCGGGTACTGGTAAAACATTACTGGCAAAAGCTGTTGCCGGTGAGGCGAGTGTACCTTTCTTTTCAATTTCAGGTTCTGAGTTTGTAGAGATGTTTGTAGGTATGGGTGCGGCAAAGGTCAGAGATTTATTTAAACAAGCCAACGAAAAAGCACCATGTATTGTATTTATTGATGAAATTGATACGATTGGAAAGAAACGTGACGGAAGCGCAATAGGTGGTAATGATGAACGTGAGCAGACGTTAAACCAGCTGCTTACGGAGATGGACGGATTTGATGGTTCTAAGGGTGTTGTTATTCTGGCTGCCACAAATAGACCGGACTCTCTTGATGCAGCGCTTCTTCGTCCGGGACGTTTTGACAGACGAATTCCGGTAGAATTGCCGGATTTGAAAGGTCGTGAAGAAATCTTAAAAGTTCATGCCCGAAAAATTAAAATTGCAGATAATGTGAATTTCCATGAGATTGCAAAAGCAGCATCCGGTGCATCCGGTGCAGAGCTGGCAAATATTGTAAATGAAGCAGCTCTTAGAGCAGTCCGTGACAGAAGAAAATTTGCAACACAGGCAGATATGGAAGAAAGTATAGAAGTTGTTATTGCAGGTTACCAGAAGAAGAGCAGGGTTCTTTCCGAAAAGGAAAAACTTATTGTGTCTTATCATGAGGTAGGACATGCTCTTGTGGCAGCACTTCAGACAAATTCTGCACCAGTGCATAAAATTACAATTATTCCAAGAACTTCCGGTGCGCTGGGTTATACCATGCAGGTAGACGAAGGAGAACATTTCCTTATGTCGAAGGAAGAACTGGAGAATAAGATTGCTACCTTTACAGGAGGAAGGGCAGCAGAAGAATTAATTTTCCATTCTGTAACAACAGGAGCATCTAATGATATTGAACAGGCAACGAAAATTGCAAGAGGAATGATCAGCCGTTTTGGTATGAGTGAAGAATTCGATATGGTTGCTATGGAAAGTATGTCAAATCAGTATCTGGGAGGAGACAGCTCTTTGGCATGTTCTTTTGAAACACAGACTTTGATTGATAAGAAAGTTGTGGAGCTGGTAAAGAAACAGCATGATAAGGCATATAAAATTCTGGAAGATAATATTGCCAAGCTTCACGAGTTGGCAAAATACCTGTATGAAAACGAAACCATTACAGGTGAAGAATTTATGCGGATTTTAAATACAAAGCCAAGGATTGGCATGAATGAAGATGTAGCAGAGGAATAAGCAAATGATTTACACAATTAAAAATGATAAAATAGAAGTTTCCGTAGAGGATTTAGGTGCACAGATGCGCTCTATAAAAGATGCAGAAGGTAAAGAATATTTGTGGCAGGGGGATGAAAAATACTGGAAAGAATGTGCCCCTAACCTGTTCCCTTATATTGCCCGTCTGACACAGGGAAAATATATTTTAAAGGGTAAAACCTACGATATGACTACACATGGTTTTTTAAAGAGAACTGTGTTGAAATTAAAAGAAAAAACACAGACAAAAATGGTGTTCTCATTGACAGATAGTGAAGAAACTTATAAACAATATCCTTATCATTTTGAACTGAAAGTAAAGTATGAGCTTTTGAAAAACGAATTAAAAGTATCTTACAGCGTGTCTAACAAGGATAAAAAAGTCATGTATTTTGGTATTGGAGGTCATCCGGGATTTCAGGTGCCTATAGAGAAAGAATTATCCTTTGATGATTACTTTATTGAGTTTGCAAATGGGACAGATATGAAGCGTGTGGGAATGTCAGAGGACTGCTTTGTTACAGGTAAGGATGAGGCCTTTACTTTAGATGATAAGCAAAGATTACATCTGCACCATGATATGTTTGATGACGATGCCATTATTTTAAAGGATGTTCCTTCTAAAATGACGCTTGCATCGGAGAAGGGTAATGCAAGAATTGAGATGGAGACTAATAATTTAGGATATTTGGGAATTTGGCACAGACCTCGTACAGATGCACCTTATGTATGTATTGAGCCGTGGAGCTCCCTTCCATCCAGAAAGGACATTATAGAAGATTTAGAGAAACAGGATAATCTGGTGAGCTTGAAGCCAGATGGCTATTACACAGGATTTTTCAAAGTGAAAATTGTAAAATAATAGAGCTGTTGCATGGAATGTAGAAACTAAGCTTCGTTCCATGCAACATTTTTTTCTGCTTTTTATAAAATGATTATCCCCCTGGGAGGCTTGTGTAAGTTATAGAATGTGATAAAATAATATCAAAATGCCAGAATAAAGTACAGAATAGTTCATCAGGCATAGTTTGACTTAACATAAAGAGGAGGATATATAAATTATGAAGAGACGAACAAGGTTTTTGGCACTGCTTCTCGCAGCATGTATGACAGCAGGAATGGCAGCGTGTGGAAGTAATGGCGCAAAAACAGAAAATAAAGATACTGATACTAAGAAAGAAGCACAGAACACGGAAGAAAAAGATGGAAAGAGAACCATTGTGGACAGCATGGACAGAGAAGTGGAAATTCCTGCTGAAGTAGACAGTATTGTATGTCTGAACGTCACAAGTCTTCGCTATACCTGCTATATGCAGGCGCAGGATTTGGTTGTAGGAGTGGAAGATTATGAGCAGAAACAGAGTATTTCCAGACCATATAACTATGTGAATTTTGATAAATTCAAGGATTTGCCTGTAGTAGGAAATAATGGGGAGCACTACATTGAAGAAATTATTACAGTAGATCCTGATGTAATTATGATGTCTGCACTGGGAAATTGTGATGCGGATGATGTTCAGGAAAAGACAGGAATTCCTGTTGTCGTTATTCCCGGAAGTGACCAGATGATGGAGGAAAATGTGTATGAAACCTTCCGAATTATGGGAGAAGTTTACCAGAAAGAGGATAGAGCAGAGGAGCTTATTGCTTATTTAGAGGAAACAAAAAAGGATTTGGACAGCAGAACAAAGGATATTCCTGAGGAAGAAAAGCAGAGTGTTTATGTCGGCGGAGTAAGCTTTAAGGGGGCACACGGATTTGAAGGAACAGAGGCAAATTATGCGCCGTTTTCTGCAATTTATGCAAAAAATCTGGCAAATGAAACAGACCAGACAGGAGCTTTTAACATCGATTTAGAGCAGGTTCTGGCATGGAATCCGGATGTGATTTTTGTTGATTTTAATGGTATGGAATTGATTAAACAACATTATGCAGAAAATCCTGATTATTATAATCAGTTAAAGGCAGTACAGGAAGGAAAAGTGTATTCTCAGATTTCTTTCCGTTCCAGTGCTTCAAACCTGGATATGGCTCTGGCTGATACCTATTATGCAGGTTCCGTATTGTATCCTGAAAAATTTGCAGATATTAATCCGGCAGAAAAGGCAGACGAAATCTTTGAAAAGTTGTTGGGACAAAAGTTTTATGATGTATTAAAGGAGAATGGATATGAGTTCAGACAGGTCCAAATTGGAGAATAACAGCAATGATACCGCATACCGGAAAAACCAGCGAAAAAGTGTTTTCTTTTTAATTATTTTAGCGACTGTACTAGTTCTAACAGTTTTATTTTCCATGTGGGCAGGTTCTTACGATACACCTTTAAAGGAATTAATATTGGGAATATTTGGACAGGCATCTGATAATAAAATTAATGTAGTAGTGCAAAATGTAAGACTGCCTCGTATATGTACAGCTGCAATTTCCGGGGCAGGACTTGGAGTGACAGGCTGTATTTTGCAGGCAATTTTAAACAATCCTCTTGCTTCATCAAGTACCCTTGGAGTATCTCAGGGAGCGGGATTTGGAGCTGCTTTTGCAATCATTGTTTTGGGAGCAGGAAGCGCTGCAAATGGAAATTTTATTATTCCTATTTGCGCTTTTATAGGAAGTATGGCAGTTGCTATTGTAATCTTTGGGCTGTCCCGTTTCTGTCAGATTTCAGCAGAGTCTGTGGTACTCGCCGGTGTGGCAATCAGTTCTATGTTTACCGGAGCTACTACCCTTCTTCAATATTTTGCAGATGAAGTGGAATTAAATGCACTGGTATTTTGGACTTTCGGAGATTTAGGAAGTACCGATTGGAAAGAGATTAGTTTTATGACGGTAGTTGTTTTTCTTGCAGGAATTTACTTTATTCTTCATCGATGGGACTTTAATGCATTGTTAAGTGGAAATGAAACGGCAACCAGTCTTGGAATTCATGTAAGAAGATTAATTATTATTAACATGATTTTATGTTGTTTTACGGCATCTACCATTGTTTCTTATATTGGTTTAATCAGCTTTATCGGTCTTGTGGCACCACACATTGTACGAATGGTAGTGGGAAATAATCATGTATATCTCATCCCTGGCTCTATGCTGGCCGGAGCTGTTTTGCTCCTTCTGGGTGACTTGGCAGCGAGAACGCTTATAAGTCCGATTATTCTTCCGATTGGAGCGATTACCTCCTTCCTTGGAGCTCCGTTGTTCTTGTACTTACTGTTTAAAGGAGGCAGCCGTTCATGCTAAAGGTGGAAAATCTTCAATATGGTTATCCGGGAGGACCGGAAGTATTAAAAAATATCAGTTTTACCTTAGGAGAAGGGCAATTTATGGCAATCTTAGGTAACAATGGGGCCGGAAAAAGTACTATGCTGAAATGTTTTAATCAGATTTTAACGCCTAGACAGGGCAGTATTATGTTAAATGATGAGGCAATTTTAAAGTTGTCAGCAAGAGAAATGGCAAAGAGGATTGCCTTTGTAGCTCAGAGTGTACCCAATGTAAAAATGACAGTTCATGACATGGTAATGCTGGGAAGAAAGCCTTATATGAAGTGGGGCGTTACGGAAAAAGACCATGAAATGGTTCATGAAGCAATGGATAAATTAAAAGTATCGGATATGAGAGGACGCTTTTTAAACCAGTTAAGTGGGGGAGAACGTCAAAAAGTTATGCTGGCAAGAGCTTTGGCACAAGAACCCAAACTGCTTCTTTTAGATGAGCCTACCAGCAGTCTTGACCTTCAAAATCAGTATCAGGTGTTGCAGATTGTACGGGATATTTGTCGTGAAACAAAAATCTCTGCGATTGTTGTCATCCATGATTTAAACTTAGCTCTTCGCTTTTGTGACAGATTTTTGCTGATGCAGGACGGGCAGGTGTATGCCAGCGGGGATGAGGAGGTCCTTAATCGAAAAGCTATCTGGGATGTTTATCATATTCATGGTGAGGTGGTATCTGTGGGCGGACAGAAGATGGTATTGGTAGACTCGCAGGTGACAGATATATAAAGAAAAGAGTGATAAAATGAACTTAGAACAGCTGGAAAAAGAGTGGAGTAAAAAGGATAACAGACAGGGTGAATTACAGGCAAAGCTTTGGGATAAAAAGGCAGGACAGTATAAGGAAAAAACCATTCCAACACCGGAAGAAAATCCTTTTTTGAAACAAGTTTATGAAGAAATGCAGATAGATGAACACACCTGTATTCTGGATATCGGATGCGGTGCAGGGCGCTTTAGTCTGGCGTTGGCAAAGTCAGGAGCACAGGTGACAGGCACGGATGTATCATCAGAAATGATTATGGCGGCAAAGGAGCTGGCAGAGAAAGAGCATTTGGAAAATGTATCATTTTTTCATGCTGATTGGGCAAGTCTTGATATTGAAAAAATGGGATTTTTGAAAAATTTTGACCTAGTGTTTGCTCACATGACACCTGCTGTTGCAGATTATTATACATTGGAAAAAATGTGTAATTGTTCCAGAAACAAGTGCTTTTTGGTAAAGCCCTCGAGGAGAAGTGATAGGGTGCTTGATGGGGCATTTCAGGCAGCAGGAATAGAAAAAAATAAAAAGGAAACAGATACCTCCGTTGCCATGATATTCTCTTATTTATGGCTGAAAGGGTATTTTCCCTATATTTCTTATCGTGATGAGGTATGGGAAATCAGTCAAAGTGTGGAAGATATGCTGGCATGGTGTATTGACAGGGCAAATTTGCAGGGAGAAGTCACGTGGGAACAGAGAGGCAAAATGCAGGCATATTTGTCAGATATAAGCGAGAACGGAAGAATTACAGAAAGGACAAATACCACCATTGTGACAATGAGCTGGTGTGTGTAAAGGTGAAGAAAATGAGAGATGAATTATGGAAGAAATGTGTTGCTTTTCATGGACATGAGTGCGGTGGGCTTACCATTGGATTTCAGGCTGCGTTATATGCCATTGAATTATTAGGATTGGAAGCAGACGAAAAAGGCTGTCTTTCCGGAGATGAGGAGCTGGTTTGTATTGCGGAAAACGATGCCTGCGGGATTGATGCCATTCAGGTGATTTTGGGATGCAGCGTGGGAAAAGGAAACCTTTTATTCCACATAAGAGGGAAACAGGCATTCTCTTTTTATAATAGAAAAAATGGGAAATCTGTGCGTTTAGTATTAAAACCAACACCGGAAGGTATGAGTAGAGCAGACTCTTTTGCTTATTTCCAGAGCCATGAACCGGCAGAGTTATTTGATGTAAAAGAGACTGTAATTGAACTGCCGGAAGCAGCCAGAATTTTTAAATCAGAGCCATGCAGCTGCTGTGGGGAGATTACAGCAGAGCCTATGCTTCGTTTACAGGGAGGCAAACTGTTTTGTCTGGATTGCTATGAAAAATATAATCGTTTTGATGTGTAGATGCGCAGCTCGCGGAAATGAAATTATCACTTTGTGAACCACTCGCGCGCGGAAATTGCGCTGTTGCGTAATCTTTTTTCATTGATAAATTTCTTCGCCATCTGTTATAATGGATGTTATAGAATTCCTCTGCAAAGTGGAGGAAAAAGTATGAACACATTATTGAAAAATCTTACAATCAAAAATAATTTTATGTTTGCAGCAGTGATGTCAGAGGAGGAGAACTGCAAAGGCTTTTTAGAACGTGCGCTTTCTATTAAAATAGACCATGTGGAAATCAGCACAGAGAAAAATATCGTCTACCATCCGGAGTATAAAGGTGTGCGATTAGACGTTTATGCGAAAGATGAAAAGAATACCCGCTATAATATAGAGATGCAGGTACTAAAGCAGCCTGCATTGGGACGCAGAAGCCGTTATTACCAAAGCCAGATGGATATGGAGCTTTTGGCAAAAGGGTGTGAATATGCAGAACTTCCCGACAGCTATGTGATTTTTCTCTGTGATTTTGACCCTTTTGGTGAAGGAAAATATCGGTATACTTTTCGGAAAAGCTGTGAGGAAACACAAAAAGCGTCTTTAAAAGATGGACGTTGTATTATGTTTCTAAACACCTGTGGAGAAAATGCAGAAGATGTGCCGGAAGAATTGGTTTCTTTTCTGAAATTTGTGCATGCAGACTTAAAAGAAAGTCAGACGGACTTTCAGGATGATTATGTAAGACAAGTGCAGAAATCAGTCACCCATATCAAGGGGAGCAGAGAAATGGAGGAGAGATTTATGCTTTTGGAATTATTGATGCAAGATGAACGCAGAGAAGGGCGTAAGGAAGGTAGAAAAGAAGGATTAAAAGCTGCAATAGAGATGCTTCAGATGGTTTTGTCCAAATTCGGACAATTACCTGACAGCCTTTTGGAAACATTATATGAACAGGAAGACATAGAAGTAATTAAAAACTGGATGGAGATAGCTTTGAGAGCAGAGTCCTTAGACGATTTCATTTCTAAAATGTAGTATCTAAATCATATCTAACTGAAAAATGAGGCTGTTGTATTAAGTGCATTTTTACTTAATACGACAACCTCGGATGAAAACATTTCAATGCCATTTCAGGCAAAATTTCAAAAAAAGCAGAGGAATTCTATTATTACATTATTGTAAGAATATTGAGATGCAGTTGTAAGCTATAAGCGGTATAATTGAAAGAAATATAAAAGCTTCAATATTCAATAGAGGGGGTGTTTTTTTGAAAAATGACTATTTATTTTCTATGGCTCTTGATGAAATAAGGGGGAGAAAAAGAAGCAGTTTTTTGATTTTCTTTGTATTGTTTCTGAGTTTTACCTGTGCCATGATTTCTCTTTCTCTTACAGAAAGTATGGATAAAACAAATGAGGAATGCAGATATGATACTTATGGTATATGGGAAGGTGCAGTTTTAAATGCAAACGAGAGGGAGCTTGATTTTTTTAGGCAGACACCTTTTATCCAAGAAAGCGGAATGGCGCAATGCTATGGAAAAATTGCGGGAAACAGTGGAATAGGAACAGTGGATGAACACCTTTGGAAACTGGGAAGACTAGAGTTAAATAGCGGAAGACTTCCAAAATCCGGTGATGAAGTTGCAGTAGAAGCAGATGTTCTTAGTGTTCTGGGCTATGATTATGAGCTGGGACAAAAGATAGATTTGACGATTTCTGTACCTGCTCAATATTTAGATGAACAGACGCAGGAGGAAGATGCTTTTCCTTCTATTCAAGTGACAAAAACTTATACTCTTTGCGGGGTTTTGAAAGAATATACAAACCTTTGGGAAGCAGGGAGAAAAGCGACCTTAAACAGTGCAATTCTCACAGAAAAGGGCGCACAGGAGCTTTTTTTGGAGGCAAAAATCCAGCAGGAGGAAATGGTGCCATTACCGCCTGAAAAGAACTGCTTTTTCACAATGAAGAACCATGATACTTCTAAAATTTGTGAGATTAATGAGGGATTGAAACAGGAAGACGCAGAAATTCAACAGGAAGTTCTTATAAACACATACGCATACCCTGATGTACAGCAGATGGAGAAAAAGCAACTGTTTCATTGGGCAATTTTTATAGTGTCACTTGCTGCGATTGTGTGTCTTTATATGTTGCAGGTGCGCAGGCAAGTATATCAGATTGCTCTCTTTCGAAGCATTGGAATTACAAAGAAGCAATTACGAATTTTGATTTTTTTCGAGACAGCTCTGCTTGGATTTCCGGCAGCAGTATTGGGGAGCATTACAGGGGCATTGGGAACATGGTGTTTGGTAAAAGTCTTATTGAGACAGAAAAATGCAGTCTTTGTTTTAGATATACCGGTTGTTTCTCTTGTGTTATTTTTTACTTTGTGGATTATCGCTCTTGCAGGTATGAGGATTTTGGTATTACAAATGGCATTAAAACAGCCTCTTACAGGAAGATTTGAAATCCAGCAGGTAAAAAAGCAGAAGGTAAACAGGATGAAAGGTGTGTTATTGGCAGGATTATCGGTGGCTATGGCAGGCATTGTGATTTTTGTTTGTATGGAAGCCTTTCCAATATTTTATAAAAGGGAAATAAACGAAAAGTCACGTTCTTATAGTATCAATGCGCTGGAAAATCCATTTGCCTGTATTCCAAAGGAAGAACTTTCTAATATAAAAGCGATACCGGGAGTCAGTAAGATAGATGCACAGTTGGTAGAGAATTGCGAATTGCGTTTTGAAGATATGGAAGAAAATGATTTTTTTCAGGCAGTTAGAGAAAATTCTGAAGATACACAGCCGGTATTACTAAATATGATAGATGGCGCAGGAAATAAAAAAATTATTGATTATCCAAACGGATTAGGGGTATCTATCTATGGGATACCAGAGGAACGAATGGAAACTTTACCGCACGCAGAACAAGTAAACAAAGAAGCTTTTCGTCAAGGGAAACAAGTTATTATTATATTTTCCACAGATGTAGATGGTAATCTTGTGTATGGAGGGAAGTCTTATACAGAAGCAGGAATAAAAGCAGGTGATGAGATTGAGCTGAATTTTTATGGTTTTCCAGTAGGGGAAAGAATAGAAAGAAAGGCGAGTGATGTATCAATAGTCGGAAATATGACAGCAAAAGTAGGAGCTGTTATAAAAGTAAATAGGGAGAAGTCAGCTTATGATCCGTTGTTATTTACAGGAAAACCGTATATGGTGTTATGTTCTTATGAGAGCCTAAAGGAAACCTTGGAAAATGCAAAAGAGGGTTACGAGCTGGGATTTAATAAAACCGGTACGGAATTAGGTTATAATTCTTTAGATATTTATACATCAGAAAGTGCAGGATATTTATCTACGGATTTTATTGTGGCAGATTTATGTGAGCAGTATGAAATGAATTTACGCAATGAGCGTGAAATGATAACGGCGTCTGTACAGGAAGCAGAACGTGAATTTTTCTTGCTGTTTTTTGGAGGAGTGTGCATTATATTGATTTTACTTCTTACAGTTTGTAATATTCTGGCTTTTGATTATGAAAATCAGAAACGTAAAATAGGAGTTTTAAAAGCACTGGGAATGTCAAAAAGACAGCTTCAAAATAGACTAAGAAGAAATTCTTTGAAAACAGCAGTTTTTTCTGTTTTTTGCGGTTGGGGTGTATATGGAGTCTGGATTTTTGGAAATGTGTGGAAACAGCAGAGGTATTTGCAGCAGGAATTTCAGGAAGTGCGCAGTTTTTCTCAAATTTTACAGCAGCAAATCGAAAGCATGAAAATTTTCGGAATAGGAGGATTTGAGGCGTTTTGGATTAGCGCAGCAGCATTTTTAGCAGTATTTTTAATGTTATATTTACCGAAGCGCAGGTTGAAAAACGCAAAGCTTTTTTGATATAATGCTTACAAGAATTTTGATTTACAGAGGTCTAAAATGAAGTTTCATATTTTGATTACAGAAGACGATGAAAATGTTGCAAACGGTTTGTCAGATATTTTGAAAAGCTATGGTTATCAAGTGTCTGTATCAGATAACAGTGCAGATACCATAGAGATTTTAAACAGAGAAAATATTGCTCTTGTAATTTTGGACGTTTGTCTCGGTGAGGATAGTGGATATGATTTATGTAAAAAAATCAGAGAGTTTTCGGATGTTCCTATTCTTTTTCTCACAGGCTGCAGCAGCGAATTAGAGCTTATACGGGGATTTCAGGTTGGGGGAGATGACTATGTTACAAAGCCTTTCCGTATGCAGGAATTGCTGGTGCGTATGCAGGCAATTCTTCGCCGTTCTTCCTTAAATAAGGGGGAATATTATCAAAGCGGAGAGTTGTATTATAATCATTTTACACACCAGATGATAAAAGGAAAAGAAGCGCTTCCCCTTACTTCCGTGGAATTGAAGATTGCCGTGTTGTTATTGAAAAGCTGGCCGAATACCATTACCAGAAAGGACTTGCTTTACCATGTGTGGGATAATGATTTTCAGTTTGTGGAGGAAAATACATTGAATGTAAATGTCAGCCGTTTACGGGATAAGCTGGGAACTTTTGAGGAAGCTCCTTACATTACGACCATACGTGGAGTAGGCTATCGCTGGGCAGTGCCGGTAAAGAGGTGTCAGAAATCATGTTGACAGTAGTTTGTTTTATTATAGCGTGTATTAGTACCATTGCTGCGATTTTTTTCTTTAGAAAAAGCAGAAAAATGGAAGACAATATCAGGCAGGCAGAAGCAGATATCAGCCATTTTCTTCTTTATCCGGAGCAGGTGAATAAGAAGTCTCTGGAGGAAGGTGTTTGCTTTAATCTGCTCAATCAGGTTCGGGAGCTGGAGGAACAGCTTCTTCATGAAAGATATCAGAAAAAGCAAAAGGAAATCTATACAAACAGTTTTATCGAAAATATGGCACATCAGATGAAAACATCGGTTACAGCTTTACAGATACGTCTTGACTTGGCTGATTTTCATGCGCAAACAGAGGAAGAAAAAGAGGCTTTAAAGGAGGGGCAAAAGTGTGTCACCCGTCTTACTGAAGAAATTGAAAGGGTTTTAAAATCCAGTCAGTTGGCTGCCGGTAAGGTACTGATGGACTATGAGAAGCTGGATTTAAAGGGACTGATATGCTCCTGTGTTGAGCGAATGGAAACGCTTGCAGGCAAGAGAAAGGTAAGTTTTCGAGTTTATGGAGAGCTTTCAAAGGAATACTTGGGAGACCGTTTCTGGCTTATACAGGCTTTTGAAAATCTTTTAAAGAATGCCGCAGAACATACGAAAAAAGGGACAGTGGTTGAGATATATTTAGAAGAAAGAGAAGGACATATCAGAGCTTTTATATGTGATGAAGGAGGCGGAATTTCACCGGAAGAAATGCCGGTTCTTTTTCAGCGTTTTTGCCGTGGAAGCTCAAGAAAAGCAGGATATGGTATAGGACTTAATATGGCACAGGATATTATAAAATCCCATCATGGAAGTATTTCCGTGAAGAATATTCAGGGGAAAGGCGCTTGTTTTCTTGTAAGTCTTCCAATGCTTTATGGTACAGAACCTTACAAAATCGTAAGGGAAAATGAGAGAAAACTGTAAGCTTTTCTTGTTATAATCTATATAGAAAGTAGCAGAGAGGGGCGTGGGAATATGAAAAATGAGTTGTTTTTTTTGGCGATACAACGGATAAAAGGAACAAAGAGGAATAGTTTTCTGCTTGGAATTATTCTTCTTTGTTCCTTTGCGTTTACGGTAATTACTCTGGGGATTACAGACAGTTTGAATGAAACAAATGCCCAATATAGGCTGGACACTTATGGCTCATGGAAAACTGCAGTTTATCATGGGACTGAGAAGGAAAAAGAAATTTTAAAAGAAAATCCTCTTTCCAAACAAGTTGGAACACTGTTATCTTACGGTAATATCGGAGGTTCAGACACCATCGGAACACCGGATGATGCTCTCATCGAGATGGGAAATCTGGAGCTTTTGGAAGGACATTTTCCTGAAAAATCAGGAGAAATCGCTATGGAAGCCAGTCTGCTAAGTGCGCTAGGTTATGATTATGAGCTTAATCAACAAATTGTAATTAATTTCCAGAAAGATGTGGAAACATGGGTGGAGGTCGAGTTTACTCTTTGCGGTGTATTGAAACAATATTCTCATTTATGGAACTGTGAGGAAAATATCAATCTTCCTGCCGCCTTTATTGTAAAAGAGGACGGGGAAAAATTGCAGCCATTTCCTGCTTATCATTATTTTGTAACTTCTGAAGAAGAACAGGAGACTTTAACAGGCAGTATTCGGAGCGCATTGGGAAAGAAAGAGAATGAAAATTTAAAGATTGTGGGTAACACATTTGCATATAATTCTTTGTCAGAGAAAGCAGACTATTACCTCTATCTGGTATTGATTTTGCTTACTACGGTATTGGCAGTTGCTTGCGTTTATTTCGTACAGATGCAGGAGCAGCTTCGTTCCATTGCCTTGTTTCGCAGTATCGGAGGCACAAAAAAGCAACTGATTGGACTTTTATTTTATGAAACAATATGTATGGTTGTACCCTGCATCTGTTTAGGAACGATAATTGGAAGCGTAGGTTTGTGGGGGATTTTTAAGGTATTTATAAATGTAAGTTTTACGGATCTTCGAATTTCTATTCCAATTTTCGGATTTTTGATTGTAACGCTTTTGTGGCTTGGAGCTATCTTTTTCTGTCGTTTGCTGGTGCTTTATTTAGCTATGAAGCAGTCGTTAACGGGAAAAATTACCATGTCCGGAAAAATGGGAAAGCGTTACAGAGGTATAAAAAAAGCTTCTCTTAATTTGCTGGCAGGAATGTTTTCCACAGTGATGTTATTTGTAATGATGGAGAGTATACCGGAGTTTTTTGAAAAGAGATGGGCAGAAAAGGAAAGCTCTTACAGGATAGATGCGGCAGAAAAAACAATCAGTGAAGAAGAAGTAAAAGTGTTGGAAGAACTGCCGGGAATAACCAAAGTTTTGCCCCATGGGGAAATGGTAGGAGAGTTGAGCTTTGACAATATGGAAAAAGTGCCTTTAGCATCAGCTTGTAAAGAAAATAAGAACAAAAATCAGCCTATTTTTATGGAACAGCAGAATGCAGACGGCACAATGGAATATATATGTTTTCCGCAGGGAATTGGCGTTCGTGTAATTGGTATTCAAAAGGAGTACTGGAAGGATTATTTTGATACAGCCATTTCCGGATTTGATGAGAAAGCTTTTGAAGAAGGAAAAACAGCATTGGTTACTTTTGTTACAGAAGATGACGGAAAAATTACTTTTGACGGTACGGTGTATGAAGATACCGGTTTAGACAAAGAAGATACCATAAATCTGAGGTTCTATGACAGAAATTCAGAGGATTTTCAAAATCCAAGTCTTGCGTCAGAACATTCTTTGAAGCTTGCCGTACAGCCTATGAAGCGGAAACTTCGGGAAGGGGCAGGGAAAGGATATATCGGAAGCTACGGGGCTCATTATAATATTTTAGTGTCAGATAATTTCATGCAGAAGGTGCTTGATGAAAGTAAAAATGCGGAGGTCAGCAGTCATTATACAGGAGGCGATATATACGGCGACAGTAGTGCAGAGATTTATACATCTGTAAATGCAAAATATCTTTCAACAGATTATCTGGTTGCTCAGACTGCAAAAGCTTATGGTACAACCTTGGATAATAATCGAGAAGAAGTGTCTGCACAGGTTCTTTCACATTTGCAGAATTTGCTTCTTATCTGTGTCTGCGGAGGATGTATTGGACTTACGCTGTTCTTACTTTTATGGAATTTGATTACACTTGCAGCCAGATACGAATGTAGAAAGTATGGAATTTTGCAGGCAATCGGTATGTCAAACAAACAAATGTACATTGAAATTTTGAAAAAGGGAGCGCTTACAGGTGTTTCTTCTCTATTCTTAGCATTTTTCTTTTACGGCGTCTATTTTGTAATCAGAGAATGGCTGAAAGTGAGATATGTCATAGAAAATTTTGGAGATAATTATACGTTGAAAGAGGGAATACAGAGCACCTATTATTATTTAGAAATGTGCGGAGTCAGTCTTGAAGTATTTATTTTATTCATAGTTGCGATTTTGATTTTTTTCTTAATCCTGTTCTATTGGTGCAATCGAATTTTGACAAAAACAACATTGATGGAAAAGTTAAAACAATAAGGAAAAGGGGGAATTTTTTATGGGAACTATTTTATCTGCAAAAAATATTTATAAAACATATAAGACATCTTCCGGTGATGTGCCGGCGCTTCGAGGTGTCAGTTTGGAAGTAGAAAAGGGTTTATTTTATGCCATCATAGGGAAAAGTGGTTCAGGAAAATCTACACTTTTGCACACGTTAAGCGGACTTGACCGCCCAACAAAGGGTGAAGTATTTATAAACGGAGAAAATCTCTATCAATATTCGGATGAAAAAATGGCTGTATTTCGCAGAAGATATATGGGTTTTGTGTTTCAGCAGTTTAATTTGCTGGATGAGTTTAATGTATTAAACAATATCTGTATGCCTTTGCGGTTAGACCAGAGAAAGGTGGATAAGCAGTTTTTAGAGGAAGTGACAGGGCTTTTAAGACTTGAGGATAAATTGAAAAAATATCCCTGTGAGCTTTCAGGCGGAGAACAGCAAAGAGCAGCCATTGCCCGCTGTCTGTTGGCGAGACCGCAGATTATTTTTGCAGATGAACCTACGGGAAATTTGGACAAAAAGACAGGGGAAGATACGCTGGATTTGTTGCAGCAGTGTTCAGAGCAGTTCGGGCAGACCTTAATTGTGGTGACTCACGATTTGGAAATTGCAAGGCAGGCAGATGTGATTGTGCATATTGAGGATGGAAAAGTGATTTCGTAAATTGGGTTATTGATAAATTTCTTCGCCATCTGTTATAATGGATGTTATAGAATTCCTCTGCAAAGTGGAGGAAAAGTATGAATACATTATTGAAAAATCTTACAATCAAAAATAACTTTATGTTTGCGGCAGTGATGTCAGAGGAGGAAAACTGCAAAGGTTTCTTGGAGCGTGCGCTTTCTATTAAAGTAGACCATGTGGAAATCAGCACAGAGAAAAATATTGTCTATCATCCGGAGTATAAAGGTGTGCGATTAGACGTTTATGCAAAGGATGAAAAGAATACCCGTTATAATATAGAGATGCAGGTACTAAAGCAGCCTGCTTTGGGACGCAGAAGCCGTTATTACCAAAGCCAGATGGATATGGAGCTTTTGGCAAAAGGGTGTGAATATGCAGAACTTCCCGACAGCTATGTGATTTTTCTCTGTGATTTTGACCCTTTTGGTGAAGGAAAATATCGGTATACTTTTCGGAAAAGCTGTGAGGAAACACAAAAAGCGTCTTTAAAAGATGGACGTTGTATTATGTTTCTAAACACCTGTGGAGAAAATGCAGAAGATGTGCCGGAAGAATTGGTTTCTTTTCTGAAATTTGTGCATGCAGACTTAAAAGAAAGTCAGACGGACTTTCAGGATGATTATGTAAGACAAGTGCAGAAATCAGTCACCCATATCAAGGGGAGCAGAGAAATGGAGGAGAGATTTATGCTTTTGGAATTATTGATGCAAGATGAACGCAGAGAAGGGAGAAAAGCCGGAGAATTAGAAGGAGCACGAGAAATGCTCCAGATGGCATTAAACAGATTTGGAGAACTGCCGGAAAATCTTCTGAAATCATTACATCAACAGCAGGATATAGAAGTCATTAGAAGTTGGATGGAGACAGCATTGAAAGTACAATCATTGGATGAATTCATTTCTAAAATGTAATATCTAAATCATATCGAATTGCAAAATGAGATTGTTGCATTAAGCGATATCGAGAGTGTAGAAGTATTCCGTATTTCTGCTTAATGTGACAACCCCAGATAGAAACATTTCAACGCCATTTCAGGCAAAATTTCAAAAAAGCAGAGGAATTCTATTTTTCATCTTTAAAAAGCAGGAGAAATATTTTGTCAAAATACTTGACGAACGTAAAAGAAGTGCTTATTATAGATTTTAAGAAAAAGAGTAAAATTCGTTGATGGGAATAAGTAGCCCTTGGTGGAATTTACAGAGAGGCAGCGGCTGGTGGAAGCTGTCAAGGAAGCCAAAAGGTGAAATCATCCCGGAGAAGTAAGCTGAAACAAGTAGGTACGCCGGAGTAGAGCCACGTTATAGGTGATACGCATTAAATTGATGTGTGCATGAGCCTGCATATTTGCAGGGAATTAAGGTGGTACCACGACGAGAGTTGTCCTTTTGAGAGGGCAGCTTTTTTTATTTCATAGGAAATTGCGTCCTATGAAATAAAAAAATGCTCCGCAAGGATGCGCAGCTCGCGGAAATGAAATTATCACTTTGTGAACCGCTCGCGCGCGGAAATTGCGTCCTATAAAATAAAAAATGTTTCAGTTTTTAAATACTAAGGAGGATTTGTAATGAAGCTAGGAAAGAAAAAGATGTTACTGGTAAGTTTTATGTTGTTTTCTCTGTTTTTTGGTGCAGGAAATCTGATTTTCCCACCTTTTTTGGGACAGAATGCAGGAGAGAAGATGCCTCTTGCTGTTCTGGGATTTTTGATTACTGCAGTAGCGCTGCCTGTATTGGGCGTTATTGTTGTTGCGCGTTTTGATGGTTTGGATAAGCTTTCTCAGAAAGTAGGAGCCAGATTTTCCATGATTTTTACTATTTTGATTTATCTGTCCATAGGACCGGGACTTGGAATTCCACGTGCAGCTTCTGTACCTTTTGAGATGGCGGTGGCCCCTTATCTTCCAAAAGAAGCTTCCGTTACGATATGTATGGTTGGTTTCTCCTTTGTGTTTTTTATTCTGGCAGGGTGGCTTGCCATGACACCGAATAAATTGGTAGAGCGAATTGGAAAATTTTTAACACCAACCTTATTATTGCTTTTAGTTTTTGTGTTTATAAATTATGTATTCCGCGGGGAAGTAAATATAGCAGCAGCACAGGAAGCTTATGCCGGTAATCCTCTGGCAAAAGGTTTTTTGGAAGGTTATCAGACGATGGATACCATTGCCGCATTAAACTTTGGGTTAGTAGTTGCCACCACAATTACAAGCCTTGGAATTGAGAGCAAAAAGAGCGTTATGAGTTATACTGTTCGTGCAGGTATTTTTGCAGGAACTATTTTATCACTTGTGTATTTAATGCTTTCTTACATGGGAATGGGAAGTTCTGGTGTATTTCCTATTCAGGAAAATGGTGCCTGGACACTGCGCTGCATTGTAGAACAGTTATTTGGAGGTCCGGGAGCAGTGCTTCTGGCAGCGATTTTTACTCTGGCATGTTTGACAACCTGTGTAGGATTGATTACTTCTATTTCCCAGTATTTTTCTACACTTACAAAGAAGATTTCCTATACACAATGGGTATTTTTGATTTCCGGTTTTTCCTTCCTTGTATGCAATCAGGGATTAAATACGATTTTAGGAATATCTATTCCAATTTTAAATGCCATTTATCCGATTTCTATTATGTTAATTGTTTTGGGAATTTGTGAGAGATGGATGAAGAATAATCCGTACATCTATCCAGGCACAATTACAGCAGTAGGATGCATCAGTGTAATTTATGTATTAGATGACCTGAAAGTTCCGTTGGGATTTTTAAGTGACTGGTGTCATGCTCTGCCGCTGTATTCCATGGGACTTGGCTGGGTTGCTGTCGCAATCGCAGCAGTAGCACTCACCAGTGTTTTGTACATAGTTAAGAAACGTTAAATTCTAAATTGTTTGAAGATCCCCTTTATGGACTCATAGAGGGGATTTTTGATTTCCTCTAATGAAACAGGCTGATTAAAAATAATAGTATTATAGCTGATGCCGCTTACCAGTTCTAAAATCATATACATCATAACTTCCGGTGTACGATAGGTATGAGTAGATTTTTCCAGTAAATTTTCATAGATGGTATAAATAGGAGGTATATCCTTACCCGGGGCAAAAAACAGAGAATTCTTAAAAAATCCCCAGCTTAAATGCTTGGACAATAATTTTACAAGATTATGATTTGCCGCCAGCTGGTCTAAAATATTGTCAATAATAAAAAGTACCTGTTCTTCAAAATCTGTGATACTTTCGTGTTTCAACAGCTCATTATAAGCAATCTGAAAGACCTGACTGGCTTTATGGCTGATTAAATGATTGCGAATATCGTACTTGTCCTTAAAATAGAGATAAAAAGTACCCTTGGCAACGCCGGCCTGATTTACAATATCAGAAATAGAAGTTTTGTTAAAACCATTGTTAATAAATAAAGAAAAAGCGGACTCTAAAAGGGAGTCCCTTTTTTGTTGCTTATTGTTATCAATTTTACTCATTTCTCCAACCCTCTTTTTGAAAAAGCTTAAAGTTCTTGCTCAATTATAGAAATGAAATGCTATAAAAGTCAAATGAAAAAACACTTGTAATAAAATTTCCACATTTTGCATAAAAAATAAAATGACTTTTAGTCATAAATAGTATAAAAGAGATGTTGACTATTAGTCATTTTTGGAGTATAACAATAAATGACCAATAGTCACAAAGGGAGGAACGATCATGCTAAAGCTGGGAAGAAAAATTGTAAAGTTTCGTATTCCGATTTTTATTTTAAGCCTTCTGCTGTTAATTCCATCAGCAATCGGTTATCTGAATACGAGAGTCAACTATGATGTGCTTTACTATTTACCGGATGATATTGAAACCATGAAGGGACAGAACATTCTGGTAGATGAATTTGGCACAGGTGCATATTCCATGTTTGTATGCGAAGGCATGGAAAACAAAGATGTAGCCGCGTTAAAGAAGAAAATCGAAAAAGTAGACCATGTTTCAAAAGTTGTCTGGTATGACAGTTTGTCAGATATCAGTATTCCTGTAGAAATGCTTCCAGAGAAGATTAAAAAGGTCTTGTTTGCAGATGACTCTACCATGATGTTTATCATTTTTGATACGACAACATCTGCGGACGAAACCATGGATGCCATTGGAGATATTCGAAAACTGGCAGGAAAACAGTGTTTTGTCAGTGGTATGTCAGCGATTGTTACGGATACGAAAAATTTAGCTGAGTCAGAGGTTGCAGTTTATGTATTGATTGCTGTTGTATTGTCCTGTATTGTCCTGGCGCTTACCATGGAGTCTTATTTAATCCCGTTTTTATTCCTGGCAAGTATTGGAATTGCCATTGCGTATAACATGGGAACCAACGTATTTCAAGGTGAGATTTCCTATATTACTAAGGCATTAAGTGCAGTGCTGCAGCTGGGTGTTACTATGGACTATTCCATTTTTCTATGGCACAGTTATCAGGAACAAAGAGAACGATTTGGCAATAACCATAAGGAGGCCATGGCACAAGCCATTGCGGCAACTATCAAATCCGTAGTCGGAAGTTCGATTACTACTATCGCAGGATTTATAGCCCTGTGTTTCATGAGTTTTACATTGGGTATGGATTTAGGGGTTGTTATGGCAAAAGGTGTTATTTTCGGTGTGATTTGTTGTGTAACAGTATTGCCGTCCATGATTATGATTTTTGATAAAGCACTGGAAAAGACAAAACACCGTCAGTTGATACCTGATTTTCCGAAGATACCGGAATTTTTAGTAAAACATCATAAAGCGTTTGCATTTTTATGCGTAGCATTATTTATTCCATTTGCATATTTTCAGGCAAATACTAAGGTGTATTACAATCTGGATGCCAGCTTACCAAGAGAATTAGAGTCCATTCAGGCAAACGAAAAGCTTCAGAAAGACTATGACATGGGTGCAGCTCACATGGTTTTGCTGGATAATAAAATTTCAGAAAAAGACACCTATAAAATGATTGAAGAAATGGAAAAGGTAAAAGGTGTAAAAGAAGTACTGGGACTGGAAACTATTATCGGTCCATCTTTCCCTGAAAGTATGATCCCTGATGATATAAAAGAAATTTTGAAAAGTGATAATTACGAATTGATGTTAATTACAAATCAGTATCAGACAGCATCAGATGAAGTAAATAAGCAGATTGATGAATTAAATAAAATTCTGAAAAAGTATGACCCGGCAGGAATGCTGGTAGGTGAAGCACCATGTACTAAGGATTTAATTGAGATTACAGACCATGACTTTAAGGTTGTAAGTGCAGTTTCAATTTTGGCAGTATTTTTGATTATTTTGTTTGTATTTAAGTCTATTTCATTGCCGATTATTTTGGTTTTGGTAATTGAAGGTGCAATTTTTATTAACATGGGTATTCCGTACCTGACAGGAACAGAGTTGCCTTTTATAGCATCGATTGTAATTGGGACAATTCAGTTAGGAGCAACGGTTGATTATGCTATTTTGATGACCAGCAGATATGAGCAGGAACGATGTTTCGGACATGATAAAAAAACATCCATTAGTATTGCACTGGGAAGCAGTATCAGACCGGTTATGGTATCTGCATTCAGTTTCTTCGCAGCTACTTTTGGAGTTGGACTTTATTCCCAGATTGATATGATCAGCTCTCTGTGTCTGCTTATGGCAAGAGGTGCATTAATCAGTATGGTATCCGTTCTTTTATTCCTGCCGGCAATGTACTGGATTTTCGATGGAATTATATGTAAAACAAGTAAAAACTTTAGATTGAGAAAACAGAAATAGGAGGTTTTTTGATATGAAGAAAAAAAATGTGCAAGCTATGCTGACAGGAATGGCAGTAATGATGTCTGTGATGCTCCCCACAACTTCTGTGCTGGCAGCAGTGCCGGAAAAAGAGCAGACTGTATATGTAAATGCAGATGAAAACGGAAAATCTGAAAATGTGATTGTAAGTAACTGGTTAAAAAATACAGATGGAGAGACTCAACTTAATGATAAAAGTGAACTGAGTAATATTCAAAACGTAAAAGGTGACGAAGAATTTAAACAGGGCAGTGACAGCAGTCTTACATGGGATGCTGATGGAAAAGATATTTACTATCAGGGAGAAACAACCAAGGAACTTCCGGTAGGTGTAAATATTACTTATTATTTAGATGGAAAAGAAATTCAGCCATCTGAACTTGCAGGAAAAAGCGGAAAAGTAAAAATTCGTATTAATTATGAAAATAAACAACAACAGACAGCAGAGGTAAACGGCAAGGAAGAAAATATTTATACACCTTTTATGATGATGACAGCTATGATTTTACCTACGGATGTATTTTCTAATATTGAAATTGAAAATGGTAAGGTGTTGTCTGATGGAAATAACAATATTGTAGTGGGAGTTGGTTTCCCGGGACTTTCTGACAGTTTGCAGCTTTCTGAAACAGAGGAATTAAAGGACTTAGAAATTCCTGATTTTGTAGAAATTACAGCAGATGTGAAAGATTTTGAATTGTCTATGACCGCAACGGTAGCTACTACCGGACTTTTAGATGAATTAAATCTGGGAGAGATAGACAGTGCAGATGAATTAAAAGAAAATATGAATAAGCTTACAGAGTCTTCTACAGCATTAGTGAAAGGAAGCAAAGAATTACAAGACGGTATTTCAAAATTGAATTCTTCTGCAGATACTTTTGTAAATGGATTAAATAGCGCTGATAACGGTGCCGGACAGTTAAAAAACGGTATTGATAAGATGAACAGCAGTAAAGGTGAGTTATTAAGCGGAATTTCTCGTCTGACACAGGGTATGGAAGCTCTGGAAAATGGCGCATCTCAGTTACAGACAGGTGTAGGTTCTTATACAGCAGGCTCTGCGAAATTAGGAGAAGGTATTGCTAAAACAGCAGAAGGAGCATCTACTTTAAAAGGTGGCATTGATACTCTGAATGAGAAGAAAGAAGCACTGGTTCAGGGAATTGGAAATTTAAGTACAGGAAGTAAAGATTTGAAAGATGGTGCACAGGCATTAAAAGATGGTGTTAGTGCATATACAGTAGGTGTGGATAAATTGGATAAAGGTCTGGAACAGTTGAATAACCAGTTACAGGGAGCACTGGGACAGACAGAACAGCTTCCGGAAGCTATAAAAGGAATTACAGAAGGTTCAAAAGCTTTAATTACCGGAGCAGGACAGTTACAGGAAGGTGCGAAACAGGCTGAGGCGGCCGCAGGAAATATGGAAGCCAGTGTAGGCGCTCTGGCACAGGCAGCCGGCGGCGTATCTCAGGGCGCAGGCAGTGCCGCAGGAATTATTGAAAATTATATTGGCAGTTTAAGCGATACCGGTTCAGCAGCAGCTACAGAACAGGCAAAAGCAGCCATTGCCAAAGAAAATGCGGCAGTTAATGCACAGGCAAACGCACAGCAGCGTTCTAATGTAGCAGCAGCTCTTTCAGCTGCAGGGCTGACAGAGGAGCAGCAACAGGCAGTTCTGGCAAATCTGGGTAATATTTCCGTAGGTGTTCAGACTTCTGCAAATATTGAAGTTCCTGCAAATACAGGAAACACGGAAGCAGTGGGACAGTTGAAGAAGATTCAGGCACAGATGGCAGCAGTACAGCAGGAGATTGCAGGTACGGATTTGGGAGCAGTGCAGGAGCAGATTGGACAGTTAAAGACAGGGGCTCAGACGGCGGCAGCAGGAGCAGAGGAATTGACAAAAGGTGTCACAACCTTTGGAGAAGCTGTAAAACCTTTAGGCGGATTTTCCACAATGGCATCTACTTTGAAAGAAGCAGTTGCTGCATTAAAAGCAGGAAGTGGAGAATTATGTAAACAAAATAGTGCTTTAAATACAGGGGCTTCTCAAGTTGCAACAGGTTCTCAGAAAATGCAGGGAGGACTGGAAGCACTGTCAGAGGGAGCAACACAGTTAAGTGCAGGTATCGAACAGCTTACGAACGGAGCAGCCAGTCTGTCAGAGGGAACAGCACAGCTTCAGAGCGGTTCACAGGAATTAAATCAGAATAATGAACAGTTAAATGCAGGAGCAGCACAGCTTGCATCAGGCAGTCAGGAACTTTTAAAAGGCGGTAATACTTTAAGTCAGGGAGCAGGTGTATTAAGTAATGGTATTTCACAGCTTGCATCAGGAGCTTCTTCCTTAAAAGACGGAACTTCTAAGCTTGCATCAGGAGGAAAAGAACTAAAATCCGGTGTAACACAGATTCAGGACGGCTCAGTAAAATTAGCAGATGGAATGGCAGAATTTGATAAAGAAGGTATTCAGAAATTAAGTGATGCCTTAAACGGAGATTTGCAAACTGTTTTAGACCGTTTGAAAGCAGTGGAAGATGCAGATAAATCCTATACAGCATTTGACGGCGCAAGTCAGGATATGAATGGAAAAGTAAAATTCATTATTGAAACAGCAGGAATTGAAAAAGAATAAAAACTTTAGAATTAATTTATTCTTTGTTTCTTGTATAAGAATAGGTGTGAGGAATATACTGTTAGTATTGACTTTATAGGAGATGGAAAAATGTATATTGATTACACATATATTATGTATGTTTTACCCGCAGTGCTTTTTGCCATGTGGGCAAGTTCCAAAGTGAACAGTACTTTCAGAAGGTATTCCTCACAGTATTCCATGCGGAATATGACAGGGAGAGATGCAGCCAGAGCCGTATTGGATGCACATGGCTTGTATAATGTAAGGATTGAAAGAGTAGCAGGAAATCTCACAGACCATTATGATCCAAGGAGCAATGTTATCCGGCTGTCTGATGGGGTGTATTCACAGACATCTACAGCTGCAATCGGAGTAGCAGCACATGAGGCAGGCCATGCTATTCAACATGCACAGGGGTATGTACCTATTAAGCTTAGAAATGCCATTATACCCATTACCAACCTGGGCTCTAAACTTGCCATGCCCCTGATTTTAATAGGACTCTTGTTTGCGGGAACAGGTTCAGCAATGGGAAATCTTGCTTATTTAGGAGTGGCCTGTTTTGGATTGTCAACACTGTTTCAGCTTTTGACATTGCCTACAGAATTTGATGCCAGCAGACGGGCGCTTCGTGCTATTGAAAGTTGTAATATTTTAACAGATGCGGAAATTGCAGGTTCCAGAAAGGTACTGACCGCGGCGGCGCTTACTTATGTGGCAGCCCTTGCTGTGTCACTGACGCAGCTTTTAAGACTGTTGACTATTGTAAACAGAAGAAATGAGAGAGATTGATGGGGATTTTATAGCAGGATTTTTTAAATAACTTGCATAGAATGATTAAGAAAGGTCGCAGAAATGCGGCTTTTTCTTTTTGCTCATTTCCTTGTGTTATAGGTGGAAATCAGTTAAAATAGAGTGCAGAAAGCAGGTGAGATAGTCATGGCTAAAACGTATTTATGGATAGAAGACAGAAAAGGAAAAGCAAGTTATACATTTTGGACAAGTTTTATGGAACAACTTTGTCCGCATGTAATCGTTGAAAGCAAAAAGAACAATAGTGAATTAGTGAAGGCAGTTAAAGCATTACAGGATGCAGAGAATAAGTACATTATTGTTTTTGATAATTCTTTTGATAATTTGCAGATTGTGATGGAACAGAAATATTTAAAAAAATATGCAGATGAGAAGAAAAATGTTTTTCTGTTGGATATAATTTGTTTTGAGTATATTCTTTTAGAATTTAAAGAACTAATTGAGTGGATTTATGCTTCGGAAGATGAATTTTTGGAAAAAAGAGCTGGAATGATTGAGGCAAGACATAAACTTGTGCAAGCTTTACAGAATGATAATCTTGATTATAAGGAAATTCAAGAAATCGTGAAATATGATAAAAATATTGAAGAACATAATATTGAGCAATTAACAGCAAGGCTTCTGTTTGATTTGACGAGAAATACCGGGTTTGAAGTGTCAAAAGGGGTTCTTGGAGAATGTTGGATAAGGTCTTGTTGCGAATGGGAGAAGCGACAGGAAGATGACATCTGTGGACTAGACAATAGCAAACTATCTGTGCTTGAGAAAATGAAACGGATTTATGCAGGAAGTTCATTGAAAACACAGTTTCCTAAAGTTGGATTGGAGGTAGTGGCATGATAACGATTTTTAAGAACAAGAAGGATATACCTCAGGATAAAGAATATATAGAACTGAATGACATATTTTTTAATCAAAACACGGCAGCTAAATTAGATGAGAGGGCAGCAAAGTATATTAAAATGATAGATTGCTCGGAGCTTCTTAGTAAATATAAAATTCGCTCACGATTTGAAGATATTACATTGAATACAGATCAACTTTCCACAGGGTGTAAAACAGTATTGAATGTGTTGTATTTTCCGGACAAGGTGTTTTGCTTAAAAGAATGTGGAAATAATGCCTTAGAAATATTGTATAGTTTTGAGCAAGGATATGTGTATAGTGATTATGCAATAATTCCTTTTAATATGGAACATGTAAAGGTTCAGACAAGCGAATGTAAAGTGATTGAAGATTATGAGGAGTTAAAGGAGTGGTGGGAAAATGAAAAGTAAACCGATTGTGATGAAGCATTTTTCAACAGTGCACACCTCGTTTGTAGTAGACTTTACATTTACAAACAACATAACGATTTTAATGGGGGACTCCGGAATAGGAAAGACAGCAACCTTCTCATTTATCAGAGAGTGCATGGCGCTCAATCCTAAAATTTTGTGTATGGATAATTATGATTATCAGAAAAATATAAAAGAGATAATTGTCCGTACCAAAGGGAAACTGATTGTTATTGATAATGCAGACATTTTATTAGATGATGATATAAGAAAGTATATTTCTTTAGATGATAGAAATCAGTATTTAATTATAGGAAGAAATCCTAAAAATTTATTTGCGACGAAAGAGAATTTATTTGAGCTGGAGAGTAAAAAAATCGGAGAGCAGACAGTGTTTAGGATAAAGCCATATATGTAACAAAACATAGAGACAGAAATAGGAAATCATTCTTTTCTCTGACATAATATTTGTACAGAGTTCAAGGAGGGGATTTAAAGTAAAAGAATTTATTTCTGTTAATAAAAGAAAGATACATGTGTTACTCTTCTTTATCAGTTTGTTTGTGTATGATAAAGTTTATTGGTTTTTGTATTCTATCATTGTATCTCAGTTTTCGATGCCAATAGAATTGCTTTCTGTAATAGATTTTATCCTTATATTTTTCTTTCTGCTTTCGGCAGTACCGTGTTCAGAGTTGTTGAAAAGAGGAATTTTAAAATTTCTGGAAACATAAAAGTTATATGTTTCCGGAATAAGATTATAGCTTAAATGGAAAGTAAATGGATATTTCATAGATTATGAAAATACATAAGAAGAAAATAGCCCATTCCAACAAAAAACGAATAAACCATTTGGGAAAGGGAGTATTATCATAATTCATTTTGAAATGTGTAAGTGGCATGGAAAGACAAAAAGCCAAGCTTAAAAGAGGACAGTGATACCATAAGTTTTCATTAGAAAGTCCTATATAAGAGATTATAAAAAAAGTCATCCATGCTACTATGCGGACAAAATGGATAAAAATTTTATGATTGCATAAAGCTGATAAAGAAATTCTTTTTGTCATATCTTCCTCCTTTTTGTTAACTCCTCCTATTCGATAGGAGGAGTTGATGGATTTTTTACTTCATACCATTTCTTGTGGATAATAATAAATACTTGTTCATTTTGGATTTCATATCTAAAACCGGATTTTCCATCTACAATGAAATCATAGTATTCACTTTCAACGGTTGTATCTGGTTTTTCACAAAGTTTTAGTTCCAATCCATAAAACCATACTATAATAGGGGTTACAGAAGTATCTTTTGGATCATAGATATCAGGTCCAATCGTAAATTCGGTTTCAGTGTTATGGAGAAAATGTGTTACTTTAATTTGTATTGTTGGTTCAGGAAAAGAATAAATACTTGCAGCATCAATATTTGAAGATATATTATTGTTCGCAGATTGCGATGCAGTGGTTTTACATCCTATTAGAGTGAAAATTAATATTTCAATTAACATAAATGCTGTAAATTTCTTCATATAAGGTATTCCTTTTTATAATATGTTCTATCAATATGGATTTTTAATTTATCAGTTTTGAAAAGCCAGTGTATCATGACCATAGAAATATTGATAGTGAACCGGCATAATAGAAGAAGACGTAATAAATGAAAGATGCGCATAATTGTCTTCTGAAAAATCTAAATCCGTATTATCAGACATAGCCGTTGTACCGGTGGTGTAAAAATCTCCATTGACGATGTATTCAAGCTCATATCCATTTCTAAACCACATATCCACATCACCGCAAAACTGTTTGGAAGAACCATCGTAATTTTTTTCCATATTTACCAGATATATATTGGATAATCCCCAATAATGCCCAGACTCACTGGTTTCACAATACAATTCCAGTTGCGGCTTATAAGTAGCCATTACGTCAAGAGGAATATTCAATATTCGGTGACATTTTGAAGATGCAGCGTCGTCCGTGTCTTTTTCCGGAAATAATTTGAGAGCTTCATCATAATGTGTTACCATTTCTGAGAAGCTCATGGGTTCGCTGAAGGTTACATTTGAATTTTCATTATTGCGAATATCTATAACGTTTCTAGTATTAAGTTTTGTGTTTTTTTCTGTATAGATAATAGAAGAAAGGGCAGCTAGGGAAAGAGCGGCAGTTATTAAAATTTTTGTTGTCTTTTTCATTGCGATACCTCTTTGCTTTACAAAACTTTTTCAACGTTACTTAAAAGCTCTTTTTTATTTATTATACCATAGTTTATCGTATTATCGTAATAAAATTTTCTTCTTCTTGCATTTTTGAGAAGAATGTGATAAGGTATTTTTATAAAGCATTGGAAACGTTACCGACATCGTTACCGGAAACGTATGAGAAGAACAGAAATATAAGGAGAAAGAAAAAATGAGAGCAAGCGGGGTATTGCTTCCGATTTCATCACTGCCTTCAGCTTATGGAATTGGCAGTTTTTCAAAGGAAGCTTATGAATTTGTGGAACAGTTGAAAGTAGGAGGACAGAAATATTGGCAGATTTTGCCCTTAGGTCCTACGGGGTATGGGGACTCACCATATCAATCTTTTTCTACTTATGCCGGAAATCCTTACTATATAGATTTGGAAGCCTTGATGGAGGATGGTCTTTTAACAAAAGAGGAATGTGATGCGTGTGATTTTGGAGATAATCCTTCATATATTGATTATGAAAAAATATATTATCAGCGTTTTCCAATTTTGAGAAAAGCTTTTGCACGTTTTAAAGCAGATGAGGATTTTTATGATTTTGTAAAAGAAAATGCGTTTTGGCTTGAAGATTACAGTCTTTATATGGCAATTAAGAACAGTCTTGGCGGTATTAGTTGGAATAAGTGGGAAGACAATTTAAAATGCAGAGATGTACAGGCGTTAGGGCAGAAAAAGCAAGAACTGGCAGATGAAGTGCAGTTTATTCGTTTCCAGCAGTATGAGTTTACAAAGCAGTGGCAGAAGCTGAAAGCATTTGCTAATGAGAGAGGGATTTCTATTATTGGAGATATTCCTATTTATGTTGCCTTTGACAGTGCAGATGCGTGGGCAAATCCGGAGCTTTTTCAATTCGATGAAAATTCAGAGCCAATAGCAGTTGCAGGATGTCCGCCGGATGCTTTTTCAGCTACGGGGCAGCTTTGGGGAAATCCTTTGTATAATTGGGAATATCATGCCTCAACAGGATTTGCATGGTGGATACAGCGTTTGAAATATTGCTTTCAACTTTATGATGTGGTACGTGTAGATCATTTCAGAGGATTTGATGAATATTATGCAATTCCTTACGGAAATGAAACTGCCGAATTTGGCGCATGGCAGAAAGGACCGGGCATTGATTTATTTCATGCAGTAAAGCAGGCGCTTGGGGATGTAAATATTATTGCAGAAGATTTAGGATATTTGACGGATAGTGTGCTAAAACTTTTGCAGGATACCGGGTATCCGGGAATGAAGGTGCTGCAGTTTGCTTTTGACTCCAGAGAAGAAAGTGATTATCTTCCTCATAATTACAATAAGAATTGTGTCGTTTATACAGGAACGCATGATAATGACACTGTTTTGGGCTGGCTGGATGAAATGGCACAGGAGGACAGAGTATTTGCTCAGAAATATATGAATAATAAAAAATCTACTGCCGAAGAAATTCCGTGGGATTTTATTCGTCTTGCAATGGCATCGGTAGCAGACTTAGCGGTTATTCCTGTTCAGGATTATCTGGGGCTTGGAACTGAGGCAAGAATTAATAAGCCTTCTACTTTGGGATATAATTGGAAATGGAGATTAAAACAGGGACAGTTACAGGAAGATGTATTAGAAAAAATGTACGATATGACAAAACTTTACGGAAGACTTTCCTGAGAAGGGCATAAAGATGGGAAACATGACGATTAAGGATATTGCAAAAAAATGCGGCGTTGGGGTAAGTACGGTATCAAGAGCAATGAATAATCATCCGGATATCAATCCCAAGACAAAAGAGCTGATTATGAAAACTATTGAAGAATTTAACTATGTGCCGAACAACAGTGCCAGAAATCTAAAAAGAACACAGTCCAAAGCCATTGCTGTATTGGTAAAAGGAATTGGAAATACTTTTTTCAGTGATATTGTAAGCGGTTTGGAAAGAGAATGTCAAAAGAAGAATTATAGTTGTATTTTACAGCATGTGGAGGAGCAGGAAGACGAACTGGATATTGCCTTGCATATTACTAAGGAGAAGAAGCTTCAGGGCTTGATTTTTCTGGGAGGAAGTTTTTCGCATCCCAAAGAAAAAATGGAGCAGTTGGAAGTACCTTACGTGCTCAGTACTATTCGAACAGCAGGAGAAGATTGCGAGCAGTATGCCGCTGTATCCGTAGATGATTTTAAAGAGAGCTATAAAATGACAGAATATCTTCTTCAATTAGGACATGAAAGGATTGCAATTTTAACAGCGCCCAAAGAAGACGAAAGCATTGGAAAGCTTCGTCTTATGGGATATGCACAGGCTTTAAAGGACAAAAACATACCTGTTCAGGAAGAATTAATCGGTTATATGGATATGAATAAAGACAAATATTCTTTTCAGACAGGGTATAAGCTGACAAAGGAACTCTTAAAAAAGACCGATTTTACAGCTCTATATGCCACTTCTGATACCTTAGCCATTGGCGCTTGCAGAGCTTTAAAGGAAGCCGGAATTTCTGTTCCCAATGAGTGTTCTGTGGCAGGGTTTGACGGTATGGAGGCAGGAGAATTTTATATACCAAGTATTACTACTATACGCCAGCCTGTGGAAAAAATTGCGAAAGCAACAGCAGAGTTACTGTTTGATATGATAAAAGGAAAAGAAGTTCCCAGACAATTAGTTTTTGAAGGGGAACTTTTAGAAAGAGAGTCCACAGCTTTCAGTTCTTGCCATGAAAGCGTGAAATAAGCGGAAATAGAGGAGAAATGACGTGGAAGAAAGATTGCAGACATTATTAAAAGAGAAATTCGGTAAAAATTTGGATAATTGCAGTAAAGAGAAAATTTTCGAAGCATTGCTTCTGCTGACAAAAGAAGCAAACAAAAAACTTCCGAGAAATGAAGGTGAAAAAAAGCTGTATTATATTTCGGCAGAGTTTTTAATAGGAAAGCTTTTATCGAATAACTTAATAAATTTAGGATTATATGAGGAAGTAGAGCAGATTTTAAGAAAACATGGATATGAGCTGTGTGAAATAGAGGAATTAGAATGTGAGCCTTCTTTAGGAAACGGAGGCTTGGGAAGACTGGCTGCCTGCTTCTTAGACTCCATTGCTACATTGGGACTTCCGGGAGACGGAATTGGCTTAAACTATCATTTCGGGTTATTTCAGCAGAAGTTTGAAAAATTAAAACAGAAAGAAGTGAAAAACCCATGGATTACCAAAGAAAGCTGGCTTACAAAGCAATCGGAACGTTTCAAGGTTGATTTTAAAGATTTTTCTTTGGATGCAGTTTTATATGATATTGATGTGCCGGGATATCAATCAGGATGCAGCCGTTTACACTTGTTTGATGCAGAGACAGTAGATGACAATATGGTGGAAGAAGACAGTATTGATTTTGATAAAGAAGAAATTAAGAAAAACATTACGCTTTTCCTTTATCCGGATGACTCTGATGAAGCAGGACGCAAACTGCGTATTTATCAGCAATATTTTATGGTAAGCAGCGGTGCGCAGTTTATCTTAAAAGAATGTGAGGAGAAAGGTTACGATTTGCACAAATTGCCGGAGCATGTAGTTATTCAGATTAACGATACTCATCCATCTATGGTTATCCCTGAGCTTATTCGTCTTCTTATGAAAAAAGGATTTTCTATGGATGAAGCAGTGAAAGTGGTAACGAAAACCTGTGCGTATACGAATCATACGATTTTGGCAGAGGCGCTTGAAAAATGGCCAATGGAATATTTAGAAGAAGTGGTTCCTCAGCTTATTCCGATTATAAAGGAACTGGATAAGCGAGTTCGCAGAAAACATAAAGACAAATCTGTGTATATTATTGACAGTGAAGACAGAGTACACATGGCCCATATAGATATTCACTATGGATTTTCTGTAAACGGCGTTGCTGCGCTGCATACGGACATTTTGAAAAATCAGGAACTGAAAAATTTTTATGATATTTATCCCGAAAAATTCAATAATAAAACAAACGGAATTACATTTCGTCGTTGGCTTCTGCACTGTAACAGGCAGTTAAGTGCGTATATCGAGAAATTAATCGGAAGCGAGTTTAAAAGGGACGCAAATGAACTGGAAAAGCTTATGGATTTTGCAGATAATCAGGCAGTTCTGGAAAAGCTGGCAGAGATTAAGAAGGAAAAGAAGCTGGAGTTTAAGAAGTTCCTTCAAGAAACACAGAACATTGAAATTAATGAAAATTCCATTATGGACGTTCAGGTCAAGAGACTCCATGAGTATAAACGTCAGCAGATGAATGCTTTATATGCTATTTATAAGTATTTGGATATTAAAGCAGGAAATAAACCAAAGACACCGATTACCATGATTTTTGGTGCAAAAGCAGCGCCGGCTTATGTTATTGCAAAAGATATTATTCATTTAATTTTATGTTTGCAGGAGTTGATTGAAAACGATGAGGAAGTACGTCCGTACTTTAGAGTTTTGATGATTGAGAACTATAATGTTTCTAAAGCGGAAAAAATTATTCCGGCAGCAGATATTTCAGAACAGATTTCTCTGGCATCAAAGGAGGCTTCCGGCACAGGAAATATGAAATTTATGCTTAATGGAGCATTGACACTGGGTACAGAGGACGGTGCAAATGTAGAAATCCGAGATTTAGTAGGAGATGAAAATATTTACATTTTCGGAAAGAAACCGCAGCAGGTTATTGATTTGTACGAGGAAGAAGGATACTGCCCAAAGGATATTTATGAAGAAGATAAACTTATTCATAAATTGGTAGATTTTATCGTAGGAAAAGAGCTGCTTGCTATTGGTGATGAAGAAAATCTGAAAAGGCTTCATAAAGAGCTGGTAGGCAAAGATTGGTTTATGACGCTTCTTGATGCCAGAGAGTATATTGAGACCAAAGAAAAGGTATATCAGGATTATGAAAATCAGGATGAGTGGAATAAAAAGGTACTTGTAAATATTGCAAAAGCAGGATTTTTCTCATCTGACAGAACTATTGAACAATACAATAAGGATATTTGGAAATTAAAATAAAGGATGGAAAAGCTTTGTCGGGATATTCATTTTATTCTTAGGCTATACAAGGTAAAAAAATTGTGTTAATTTTATATGTGTTAAATTTTGAAGCTAGGAGGAAAGAAATTTGAAGGAACTGGCAGAGCTTTTTTGGATTTTTGCAAAAATGGGTGCTGTGACTTTTGGAGGCGGTTATGCCATGCTCCCGATTATTCAAAGGGAAATTGTTGAAAAGAGGCAGTGGGCAACCGAGGCAGAAGTTATGGACTACTACGCAATAGGGCAATGTACACCCGGTATTATTGCAGTGAATACTTCTACTTTTATCGGATATAAGAGAAAAGGAGTTCCCGGAGGTTTTGCTGCAACTTTTGGTTTTGTATTTCCGTCTCTTGTAATTATTACAATTATTGCGGCATTTCTTCAGAACTTTGCACATATTTCTTATGTAGCGCATGCTTTTAATGGAATTCGTGCCTGCGTATGTGCATTGATTTTAGATGCGGTTATCAAATTAGGTAAGAAATCTGTAATTGATAAGTGGTGTGTTGCAATTTGTATTGTGATTACATTATTAAGCGTGTTCACTTCTTTATCTCCGGTTATCTTGGTAGTGCTGGCAGCAGCCGCCGGAATTTCTATTAAGAATATTCAGAAGATGCAGGGGGAAAAGAAATGATTTATTTGAGATTATTTTATGAATTTGCCAAAACCGGACTCTTTGCAGTAGGTGGAGGTATGGCTACTATCCCGTTTTTATATGCAATTTCTGAAAAGACCGGTTGGTTTACTGCGGCAGATATCGGAAATATGATTGCAATTTCTGAGTCTACGCCGGGCGCTATGGGCGTGAATATGTCCACCTATGTAGGATTTTCTGTAAAAGGCGTTTTAGGTGCAGTGATTGCAACATTGGGATTGGTATTGCCGTCCATTATTGTAATTTTGATTATCAGCAGGGTGTTAGAGAAATTTAAAGACTCTAAACTGGTACAGAAGATATTTTACGGTTTAAGACCGGCGTCCACAGGTTTGATTATTGCAGCCGGTGTAGGAGTGGCTACTGAAACTTTCACTGGTGGCAGTACAATGGTATGTGTGGAGCGTGGGATTTTAGCGGTTGCGCTATATTTTGCTATTCGTAAATGGAAAAAGCATCCCGTGGTATATATTGCTGCTGCGGCAGTCGCAGGAATTATTTTTCAGTTGTAAAGGATAATAGAAAAAGCTGTTATATTAAGCAGAAAATTTTAATATTACTTAATATAGCAGCTTTACTTGTAAGTTTCACATTCTCTTTTTTATGTTTTTATAAGAGTCGTCCACACATTTCTTCAAAATCTTCTACAAAATCTTTTACTGCATTTTCATTGGTAGCCCATGAAGTACAAAAGCGAAGACAAGTATGGTCTTCATCCGGCTTACACTGGAAGGTAGTCAGATATTTCTTGTTGATTTCCTCTGCAAGTGCATTGGGGAAAATAGGGAAAATCTGATTTGTAGGCGCTTCGCATAAAAGCGGAATACCGGCTTTTTCAAAGGCTTCTTTTATGGGTTTCATCATGGCAATGCTGTGAGCGCCGGCTTCAATATAAAGGTTATTTTTAAATAATTCTTCAAATTGAACACCCAAAAACCAGCCTTTTGCCAGAATAGCGCCTTTTTGTTTCATGTTGAAACGGAAACGTTCTTTGAAGTTTTCATTTACAAGAACTAAAGCTTCCCCAAACATAGCGCCGACTTTTGTTCCGCCGATATAAAAAGCATCACACAGCTTTGGCAAATCAGGGAAAGTAAGGTGCGTTTCCTCTTTTGCTGCCAGTGCGGCGGCAAGACGGGCGCCGTCTATATAGAAGTACAGGTCGTGACGCTTGCAGAATGCGTATAAAGCTTCTAATTCTTCTTTTGTATAAACGGTTCCCACTTCCGTAGGATTGGAAACGTAAACAAGACGAGGATCTACCCAATGTTCATTTTCGTGCATATCAAGAACAGGGCGGATTAAATCAGGAGTCAGTTTTCCATCTTTGGTAAGGATTGGGCATACCTTATGTCCGGTAGCTTCAATAGCGCCTGTTTCGTGGGTGTTGATATGACCGGTTTCTGCACTGATTACTGCCTCAAAAGGTTTTAAAATATGAGAAATAAAAGTCAGGTTTGTCAGAGTTCCTCCTGCGATGAAATGAATATCAACACTAAAGTCCTCTAATGCTTCCTGAATATAATCTCTGGCAGCATCGGAGTGGATATCCTGCCCGTAGGAATGATTTTGATGATAGTTTATAGTTTCTAAAGCACGAAGAATAGCAGGCTGCATACCTTCGCTGTAATCATTCTGAAAACTGTACATGTGAAATCCTCTCTTTCTGTGTAAACATTATGTGCTTCTATTCTACCACAGAATTGCCGCTATGCCCATTTGAAAATTCACGATTTTTCGCATTGGTATGGAAATGTTTTTTGTAGGCTCTGGAAAAAGTAGAATAATTCTGAAAACCGCTTAAATAGCAGGCTTCTGTTACAGGCGTTCCGGATTGTATCAGCGCTTTGGCAAAAAAGAGCCGTTTAATGGTAATATAATTTCCTACGGTATAGCCGGTGGAGGCTTTAAACAAGTGCATCAGGTGATAACGGCTGATGAAAAAGCGTTCAGATAAGCTGTCAATGGTTAAATTATCGGAAAGGTGCTTGTTAATATAGTCTAAAATGAAAAGTATTTTTTCATTCTGGCAGGTGTTATCAGGATAAATACTCTGCTGGTTTAAAGCAGCCCGATTAAGCAAAATAAGAAGCTGAGAAACCAGAGTTTCCTGATAGAGTTTTCCGGCATAAAGGGAATTCTCCTTTATTTCGTCTTCCAGACACAGCAAAATATCCCAGATATGTTTTTGATAAAAAGAAGGAATACGCATAACATAAGATTGCCGTTTTCTGGCATTGGTAAAGCACAGAGAAAGGTCACTATTCTGAAAGCTTTTTAAAAATGTGGAGGAAAGATATAAAATTTGTCTTTCATAGCAGGTATCGCTTTGTAATTGCGGACAGTGAATTTCTTCCGCAGGAATTAAAATAATATCTCCCGGCAGTAAATGGAAGGTGCGGCCTTCAATGTGATAGGTAACATCTCCCTTCAAAAAGAAAAGGATTTTATAAAACTCGTGGTAATGGTAATGGAATTCCTGTCTGGATGTTGTCTGCAAGTGAAAATAGCGGAAATTTTCGGTTAAATAGCCTGTTTTTTGATAAATATTCATGGCGCTCCTTTTAAACAGCATTATTTGCAATGTTTTTAACACTATAAGGATATTATAACATAAAAGTGTTTGGTACACTAATAATATCAAGCATATTATATTTAGAGAAGAACTTTTTTCGGAAGAAGGAACAGAGCATGGAATTTTATAAATATCACAGTTTGGGAAATGATTATCTTATTTATGACTGCAATAAAAATCAGGAAACGCTGGACAAGGAGAAAATTGTCAAGCTTTGCAATCGTAATTATGGTATCGGAGCAGATGGAATTGTCGAAGGACCTTATAAAAAAGATGGGAAAATGTACGTGAAGGTCTACAATGCAGACGGCTCGGAGGCGGAGCAGGGAGGAAATGCCATTCGTATTTTTGCTCATTATTTAAAGACGATAAAAGAAGTACAGAGCGAAAGCTTTTCCCTCTATACAAAAGGAGGAGAGGTGGAACTGCGTTTTCTGAACAGAGAGGGCACTCGAATACAGATGACAATGGGACAGCCTTCCTTTGACAGTGAAAAAATAGGGCTTACCGGTCCCAAAAGAGAAGCGCTTCATGAGTATTTTAACTTTGGCGGGGAAGAATATGCCTGTACCTGTGTGTCTGTGGGAAATCCTCATTGTGTGATTATTACCGATGAAATTTCAAGGGCAAAGGTCTGCGCAATCGGAAAATATTCAGAGGTGGCAGACTATTTTCCGGAGCGTATCAATACCCAGATTGTAAAAGTGTTGGATAAGAACAATATTCAGATTGAAATTTATGAGCGGGGTGTAGGTTATACCTTGTCTTCAGGAACCTGCAGTTGTGCGGCAGCAGGGGCAGCATACAGATTGGGACTTATTGACTCAGACGTTATGGTACACACGCCGGGAGGAAAGCTGTGGACACAGATTGATGAAAATTTCAATGTAAAAATGATTGGAAGTGTAAAGGGAATTTGCAGAATTGAACTGTTTGAAGATTTTTTCAGACAGATATAGGAATATGGTTTAAAACATTTGCTCTTTTCATGAGAAATGTGTTATACTTACCAGCAGGGACAGGGGCGGAAGAAGGACTTTCGTCCCCTTTTGAAATGTAAATATGAGTTTATGGAAGAGGAGATGTGTGTAATGACAAAAATTGACATTTTTTCAGGATTTCTCGGTGCAGGAAAAACAACTTTAATCAAAAAACTTCTTACAGAGGCATATAAAGGAGAACAGGTGGTTCTCATTGAAAATGAATTCGGTGAAATCGGTATTGACGGAGGCTTTTTAAAAGAAGCAGGTATTGAAATTCGAGAAATGAATTCCGGTTGTATTTGTTGTTCTTTAGTAGGGGATTTTGGCGAGGCTTTAAAAGAAGTTATTGAAAAATATCATCCTGACAGAATTATTATTGAGCCGTCAGGAGTAGGAAAGCTTTCAGATGTAATCAAGGCTGTTCAGAAGGTAGAAGACGCAGTTGATATAAAATTAAACAGCTTTACAACTATTGTGGATGTTACAAAATGCAAAATGTATATGAAAAACTTCGGTGAATTTTTCAGCAATCAGATTGAGTATGCGGGAACAATTATTTTAAGCCGTACAGATACAGAAAAAGCCACAGAAGAGAAGGTTGTGGCAGCAGTGGAAATCATTCGTTCTTTAAATAAAAAAGCAGCGGTAATTACCACTCCGGTAGAGAAACTGGCGGGAGAGAAAATTTTGGATATTATGGAAAATAACCGCTCTTTGGAAAAAGAACTGATGGAAGAAGAAGCTTGCCCGGTATGTGGCGGACACCATCATCATGAGCACGAACATCATCATCACGACCACGAAGAATGTGGTTGCGGACATGACCACCATGAGCACGAGCATCATCATCACGACCACGAGGAATGTGGCTGCGGACATGACCATCATCATGACCATGACCATCACCACCACCATGCAGACGAGGTGTTTACAAGCTGGGGTAAGGAAACTGTAAAAACATATACACAAGATGAAATCAAGAATATTTTGGATACACTTTCCAATGACGAAAGCTATGGTATGATTTTAAGAGCAAAAGGTATGGTAGAAGGAAAAGACGGACAGTGGATTTACTTTGATATGGTGCCGGGAGAAGCGGATATCAGAGAAGGTTCTGCGGATTATACAGGACGTATCTGTGTTATCGGTTCTAAAATTCAGGAAGACAAGCTGTCAGAATTGTTTGGTATTTAAGACTTTACGAATAAAAGGGAGAAAACAGAAATGGACGAAATCAGAGTGCCGATTTATTTTATGGCAGGATTTTTAGAAAGCGGAAAATCTACGTTTTTAGATTTTACCATTGCTCAGGATTATTTTCAGATAGAGGGCAATACCCTTTTAATTCTCTGCGAAGAAGGCGAAGTGGAATTTGATGAAAAGATGCTGAAAAAGAGCAGAACTTCCGTAGAGGTATTAAACAGCTTAGACGAATTAACACCGGAAAGACTGGTGGCTTATGATGCTTTTTACAGTCCGGAACGAGTGATTATAGAATACAACGGAATGTGGCAGGGAAGTAAATTTGAGGAAATGCAGCTTCCAAAGGACTGGGGCATTGTGCAGCACATTGTTACCGTAGATGCCAGCACCTTTCAGGTGTACATGAACAATATGAAATCCCTGTTTGTGGAAATGGTGAGAAATGCAGATATGGTATTGTTTAATCGTTGTTCTATGGATATGCCTCTGGCATCCTTCAGAAGAAGCGTAAAAGTAGTAAATCAGGGAGCAGAGATTATCTTTGAGGATGAAGAAGGAGAAATCGAAGATATTTTTGCGGAGGAAATGCCTTTTGATGTCAATGCAGATGTAATTGAAATCATGGACGAGGATTACGGCATTTGGTTTATTGATGCCATGGATCATCCGGAGACTTATAAAGGAAAAAAGGTTGCCTTTACGGGAATGATATTAAAATCCAGAGAGTTTCCGAAAAATGTCTTTGTTCCGGGAAGAATGGCAATGACCTGCTGTGCAGATGACACCAGCTTTATCGGTTATATCTGTAAAAGTCCTGAGGCGAAAAATTTGCGTACAGGTAAGTGGGTAAAAGTTGTGGCAGAGGTGGATTATGAGTACGTTTCTTCTTATCACAAAGAAGGACCGGTGCTTACAGCTATTTCTTTAGAGCCCACAGAGCCTTTAAAGCAGGAACTGGTATATTTTAACTAAGGAGAGGGATATGTTATTAATAGTGGGACTTGGAAATCCGGGTAAACAATATGAAAAAACAAGACACAACATGGGTTTTGATGTTGTGGATGAACTGATAGACCGTCATGGAATTCCTCAGGCAGGAATTGCGCATAAAGCCTTATATGGAAAAGGAATGATTGGCGGAGAAAAGGTAATTGTGGAAAAGCCTTTGACTTATATGAATTTAAGCGGAGAGTCTGTAAGAGAATTTATAGATTATTATAAAATGGATGCAGAAACTGAAATGATTGTGATTTATGATGACATTGATTTAGAGCCGGGACAAATTCGTATTCGAAAAAAGGGAAGCGCCGGAGGGCATAATGGAATTAAAAATATTATTGCCCAGCTTGGCACACAGAATTTTTACCGTATAAAGGTTGGCGTAGGAGCAAAACCAAAGGGATGGGATTTGGCTGACTATGTTTTGGGACGTTTTTCTTCCAAGGAGAGAGAAGTGGTAGATGCAGCTATTCAGGATGCGGCAGATGCGGTGGAAATGATTATTGAAAAAGGAATTGATGCAGCAATGAACCATTATAACGGTTCAGGAAAGAAGAAAAAAGAGGAGTAAAATCATGCAGGTATTCATGCAGCCTTTAGAAAATCTGAAAGAATTTGAAGAAATTACACAAAAGCTTCCAAAAAACAAAGGTATTTTGCAGCTATCAGGCTGTGTGGAAACTCAGAAAGCCCATATCATGTATGGGCTTTTTGAAGCGATGAAAAAAAAGACAGGAAAGGAACAATCCAACTGTCTGATTATTGCAGAAAATGATTTAAAAGCAAAAGAGCTTTATGAAGATTATCGTCTTTATAATCGTGAGGTTATGCTTTATCCTGCTAAGGATTTGATTTTCTTTGAGGCAGACGTACACGGAAATCTTTTGACAAAAGAGAGAATGAAGGTTCTGGCTGCGCTTTTGGAGAAAAAGGGCGTTACAGTTATTACCAGCATGGGAGGCTGTATGGATTACCTTCTTCCCCTTGAAGTCATAGAGAAGCACGTACTGCATTTTCAAAATGACAGTCCCCTTGATTTGGATAATCTGAAAAAACAGCTTTTAGGCATGGGATATGAGAAAAACGCACAGGCGGAAGCACCGGGACAGTTTTCTTTTCGAGGGGGAATTATTGATATTTTCCCATTAACAGAGGACAATCCTGTGCGTATTGAGCTTTGGGGTGATGAAATTGACTCTATTCGAAGCTTTGATGCAGAAAGTCAGCGTTCCATTGAAAATCTGGAAGAAATCACCATTTATCCTGCGGCAGAAATGCTGTTAAGTGATGAGGTTTTAAAAAAGGGAATAAAAAAAATCCAGAAAGACAGAGATGCGGCAGTACAGAAGTTTCGAGATGCGTTTTTAACAGAGGAAGCAGGCAGATTAAAGCAGGCGGTAACAGAAGCATTGGAAAATCTGACAGAATTTCATGACTTTTCAGCGGCAGAGCATTTTTTGCGGTATTTTTATAAAGATGTAGTCACTTTTACGGATTATTTTGATACGGAAAATACGTTGATACTGTTGGACGAAACTAATCGTTTGCTGGAGCAGGCACAGGCTGTGGAAACAGAGTTTCGGGAAAGTATGGAGCACAGGCTGGAAAAGGGTTATCTGCTGGCAGGGCAGACGGATTTGTTAATCAGCGCCAGACAGACACAGCAGAAGATAAACAGAAAAAATTGTGTTTCTCTTTGTACCATTGAGCAGCATAAGGGCGACTGGGATATTACGGAGCAGTATTATATTACGGCTAAATCTGTCAGTCCATATAACAACAGCTTTGAACTTCTGGTGAAGGATTTAAAACGCTTTAAAAAAGAAGGATATCGTGTGCTGCTGCTATCAGGCTCTCGCACCCGTGCAGCACGTCTTGCAGAGGACTTGCGAAATGAGGAGCTGAACAGCTTTTATACAGAGGATATGGACAGAGTCATTGAACCGGGAGAGATTATGACGGCTTTCGGTCACGCTAAGAAGGGATTTGAATATCCTCTGATTAAATTCGTACTGATTACAGAGTCGGATATTTTCGGTCAGGAAAAGAAGAAAAAACGAAAAAAATCCGAATACAGCGGCAAGCGAATACAGAGCTTTAACGAGCTTAGTATCGGAGATTACGTTGTCCATGAAAATCACGGACTGGGAGTTTACAAGGGAATTGAGAAGATTACCGTAGATAAAGTTGCCAAAGATTATATTAAAATCGAGTATGCAGGGGGAAGCACCCTCTATATTCTTCCGAACCAGCTTGATATGCTTCAGAAATATGCAGGAGCAGATGCCAGAGCGCCGAAGCTGAATAAGCTGGGAGGACAGGAGTGGAAGAAGACAAAGACAAAGGTTCGTGGAGCGGTAAAAAATATCGCCAAGGATTTAGTCCGTCTGTATGCTGCAAGGCAGGCAACACAGGGCTTTCAGTATGAGCCGGATACGGTTTGGCAAAGAGAATTTGAAGAAATGTTTCCTTTTGAGGAAACTGATGACCAGCTTATGGCAATTCAGGCTGCCAAGCAGGATATGGAAAGCAAGAAAATCATGGACCGTCTGATTTGCGGTGACGTAGGTTACGGAAAGACAGAAATTGCCATTCGTATTGCATTTAAAGCGGCGCAGGAAGGAAAACAGGTGGTTTATCTTGTGCCAACTACAATTTTGGCGCAGCAGCATTATAATACTTTTGTACAGCGAATGAAGGATTTTCCTGTCAGAGTAGATTTGTTATGCCGTTTCCGTACACCGGCACAGCAGAAAAAGACCATTGCAGATACGCAGAAAGGTCTGGTAGATATTCTTATCGGAACACACAGAGTTCTTTCTGATGATGTGAAGTTTAAGGATTTGGGACTTCTGATTATTGATGAGGAACAGCGTTTTGGCGTTACTCACAAGGAAAAAATCAAGAAGCTGAAAGAAAATATTGATGTTCTTACTTTAACTGCTACGCCTATTCCAAGAACACTGCACATGAGTCTTATTGGTATTCGTGATATGAGCGTGCTGGAAGAAGCGCCTATGGACAGAGTGCCTATTCAGACTTACGTTATGGAATATAATGAAGAAATGGTGCGTGAGGCAATCAGCAGGGAGCTGGCAAGGGGCGGACAGGTTTACTACGTTTATAACCGTGTTAATGATATTGACGAGATTACCAATCGTGTGGCGAAATTAGTACCGGAAGCCAATGTGGCTTTTGCTCATGGACAGATGCAGGAGCATCAGTTGGAAAAAATTATGTACAGCTTTATTAACGGAGAGATTGACGTGTTGGTTTCTACCACTATTATTGAGACAGGTCTTGATATTTCCAATGCCAATACCATGATTATTCATGATGCAGACCAGATGGGACTTTCCCAGCTCTACCAGTTAAGGGGAAGGGTTGGACGTTCCAACAGGACAGCTTATGCCTTTTTGATGTATAAGAAGAATAAAATGTTAAAGGAAGTAGCTGAAAAACGACTTCATGCTATTCGTGAATTTACGGATTTAGGAAGCGGATTTAAAATTGCCATGCGAGATTTGGAAATTCGTGGGGCAGGAAACCTGTTAGGAGCAGAACAGCACGGGCACATGCAGGCAGTGGGTTATGATTTGTACTGTAAGATGCTGGATGAGGCTGTGCGGGAGGAAAAAGGACTGAAGCAGCAGGAAGACTTTGAAACAGCCATTGATTTGGAAGTAAATGCCTTTATTCCGCCGAAATATATTCCAAATGAATATCAGAAATTGGATATTTATAAGAGAATTGCAGGTATCGAGTCAGAGGAAGAATATGAAGATATGCTGGAAGAGCTTATGGACCGATTTGGCGAACCTCCAAAAGCTGTTCAGAACCTTCTGGCTATTGCTAACTTAAAAGCGCTGGCTCATAAGGCATATATCAAGGAAATCAAACAAAATGGCACGGATGTGAAGATTACCATGTTTGAAAGAGCAAAAATTGACGGGGCAGGATTTCCGCAGATTTTGGATAAATATAAGAATAATTTAAAGATGAAGTTAGATGAAGTGCCGTATTTTATGGTTTCTTTAAAGGGAAGAAGACCAAAAGAAGTTTTAGATGTATTGAACATTCTTCATGATATTTTAATGGATTTTCAAAATCTCATATTGAAATAATTCTTGTCCGTGGAAGGAAAAACGTCTATAATAAAACAAGATATTGATAAAAGGGATTTACAGGAGGAACTTATGAACAGAATAATGAAAAAGCTGTTATGCCTTACAACAGCAGGTGTGTTAGGATTATCTGCATTGGCAGGCTGCGGAAGTAAAAAGATAGATGGTACAAAACCACTTTTAACAGGAAAAGAAGATACGGTAACAGTTGGTACAGGAAATCTGGTACTTCGTATGAATCAGGTACAGATGATGTCCTATATGTCCATGATGGGCGGCGGCACAGCAGGTATGTGGGAGCAGAAGACAGAGGATGGAAAAACTTATGGAGAGCAGACAAAGGACAGTGTACTGGAACAGTTAAAAGCAATGATGCTGTTAAAAGAACATGCGGCAGATTACAAGGTTTCTGTTTCTGATGAAGAAAAGAAAAGTATTGAAGAAGCTGTAAAAAAATTCATGGAAGCGAATACAAAAGAAACGATTGAAAAGCTTTCTGTTCAGCAGTCAGATATTGAACAGCTTTTAACATTGTTTACTTATCAGAGTAAAATGTATGAACCAATGACGGCTGATGTAGATACAAATGTAGAAGATACAGAGGCTGCTCAGAGCGCAATTACTTATTGCAAGGTCAGCACAGCAGACAAGACAAACGAAGACGGAACAACAACACCTCTTACCGATGAGGAGAAAAACGAGAAAAAAGCACAGGCACAGAGTGTTTTAGATAAGCTTTTAGCTTCTGATGACCCTGCTATGGCAGATGTAGATACTCTTGCAAAAGAAGTGGATGAGAATTTAAGCGCTTTAGATACGACTTTTGGGGCAGAAGATACTTTGTTAGATGAAAAACTTCTGGAAGCTGCAAAAACACTGCAGGACGGACAGGTTTACGAAAGCGTTGTAGAAGGCGAAAATGCTTATTATGTAGTCAGAATGGATCAGGTTCTGGACAGAGAAGCAACAGATACCGAGAAAGAACGAATTGTAAACGAAAGAAAACAGGAAGCATATCAGAAGCTTTTAGACGAATGGAAAGAAAAAACAGAAATTACGGTAAACGAAAAAGAATGGAAAAAGGTGACTTTGTCTGATAATGATGTTTATACATTGAAACAGCCGGAGACAGAAGAAACACCGGAAGAAGCCACAGAAGAAACTGAAAATACAGAAGGTACACAGGAATAAAAAGAAGGAGTTTTCACTCCAAGTAATTATCCGGAATGTCGATACATTCTGAATATATACTTGAAGTGCAACTCCTTTAATTTATCCTCTGTTTCTCCAATCCATGTATCCAATCCGACTTTAAGAAGTAGATAAGGAAGGTGATAGAACTCAGCGTCCATGTCAGCGGATAAGCCCAGAAGATAACGTGAATATCAGGGATAAAGTGTACTGCCGCAGTGATATAGCTTACACGGATAATACACCAGCATATCAGCATGACGAACATGGGAACGGCGGATTTTCCTGCGCCTCGCAAAATTCCTGCCATACAATGGGAAAAGGCAAGAAGAAAATAAAACAGCGCATCAATACGAGCCTGATCTGTTCCATAGGCAATAACCTGAGGGGTATCGTTAAATGCAGCCAGAAATTGAGGAGCAAAGAGGTAAATAATTACTCCAATCAGCTCAGCCATGGAAAGAGAGCAGATAACACCGAATACAGCTCCTTTTTTTGCCCTTTTGTATTCTTTTGCCCCCAGATTTTGGCTGATAAAGGTAGTCAGCGCCATGGCAAAGCAAGTAATTGGGAGAAAAGCAAAGCCCTCTACTTTGGAATACGAACCGCAGCCTGCCATTGCCATTTGTCCGAATTTGTTAATGTTGGACTGAACCACTACATTTGCCAGTGAAATAATGGAGTTTTGCAGCCCTGCGGGCAGACCATTGGAAATAATCTGGCGGAGCATCAGCCAGTCCATGCGAATACGAGAGGGATGTATTTTGTATTCTTCAGGACTCTTTAAAAGCTGTCTCAGACATAAAAGAGCGCTGATAAACTGAGAAACTACTGTGGCAAAGGCCGCTGCGCCTACACCCATACCAAATCCTGCTACCAGAATTAAATCCAGCACAATGTTAATAATAGAGGATATAATTAAGTAAATTAAAGGATGTTTGCTGTCTCCCACGGACTGAAGGATTCCCACAAGGAAATTATACATAACAAAAGCTAAAGAACCGCAGAAATAAATACGGAAATAGGTGACGGAATTTGGCAGGACTTCAGCCGGAGTTCCCATCATTACTAAAATCTGTGGCGCTGCCACCACACCTACGATAGTCAGTAAAATTCCTGACACAATACCGAGAGCTACAATAGTATGAATAGCTCTCTGAACTAAATCAAATTTTTTTGCACCGAAATATTTTGCAACGACAACACCTGCCCCAATGGCAATACCATTGAAAAATCCCACCATAAGAAAAATCAGATTTCCGGATGAGCTTACGGCTGCCAGAGCGCTGCTTCCCAGATAATTTCCTACGATTAAGGAGTCGGCAGTATTGTAAAGCTGTTGAAATAAATTACCGAAAAACAGGGGGACGGCAAATGCAATGATTTTCTTCCAGATAGGACCGCTTGTCATAAGAGTTGCTGAAGAACGATTGTCCATAGTTGTAATGCCTCCGTTTTGATACTATAATAAATAATCATATAATTAAGTATAAAGTTAGTGTAAGAGAAAAGCAAGTATTGAGGAGAAAAATATGTTCATATCAGATTTGCATATACATTCTAAATTTTCCAGAGCAACCAGTAAGGACTGCGATTTGGAGCATTTGGAAATGTGGGCACGAAAAAAGGGAATACAGATTTTAGGTACAGGAGATTTTACCCACCCTGTTTGGCAGGAGGAAATGAGAGAAAAATTAGAACCTGCCGATGACGGTCTTTATCGTTTGAAGAAAGAATACCGAATTTCAGACGGATTTGTGCCGGACACCATAACACCCAGATTTGCAGTTACAGGCGAAATAAGCTCTATTTATAAAAAGAATGGAAAGACGAGACGAGTTCACAGTCTGCTTATACTTCCTAGTTTAGAGAAAGCACAGAAACTATCGGAAAAATTAGAAAAAATCGGAAATCTTCATTCTGACGGACGTCCCATTTTAGGTTTGCCGTGCAAAGATTTGTTGGAAATGCTTCTTGAGACCACGGAAAAAGGAATTTATGTACCGGCGCATATCTGGACACCACATTTTTCCATGATGGGAGCATTCTCTGCGTTTTCGTCTTTGGAGGAGTGCTTTGAAGAATTATCGCCGTATATTCATGCAGTGGAAACAGGCTTGTCCTCTGATCCTGCTATGAATTGGAGAGTCCCGGCTCTTGAGAAGATGCAGCTTATTTCTAATTCTGATGCACATTCCCCGTCAAAATTGGGAAGAGAAGCCAATTTAATGGAAATAGAGATGTCTTATGGCGGTTTGGAAAAAGCAATTCAGACAGGAGAGGGACTTTTAGGAACCATAGAATTTTATCCTGAGGAGGGAAAATATCACCTTGACGGTCATAGGAAATGTCAAGTCTGCCTAACGCCAAAGCAGACAAAGGAACAGGGAGGAATATGCCCTGTGTGCGGGAAAAAACTCACCGTAGGCGTACTGCATAGAATAGAAGAACTGGCTGACAAAGAAGAAGGATATGTAAAAGCAGGAGCAAAGCCTTTTGAAAAATTAGTGCCTTTAATAGAAATTATTGCGGAAGATATGGGATATTCCACTGCCTCTAAAAAAGTCTTTGAGAAATATCAGCAGGCTTTATTAAAGCTGGGTACAGAATTTGAAATTTTAAGAGAAGTCCCTTTGGAGGATATTAAAAGGCAGATGGGAGAAAAGATTGCAGAGGGAATTTCTCATATTCGAAAAGGAGAAGTACAGTGTATTCCGGGCTTTGACGGGGAATACGGAAAGATAAAGGTCATGGGACTTAAATATACGGGAAAGATTACGGCAGAAGAAGTACCGTGGGGAAATTAAAAAATAGAGCATTACTTTTAGATATATCGAGAATATTTCTGATAATGGGTTAAAGTAATGCTCCATTTTTTATGCTTAATTTTTTTAAGGAAAATGATTAAGCTCTGGCTTCTTCCAAAGCTCTTGCCAACTGGTCAGGGCAGGAAGTGCCTCTGCCGTTGCAGTCTGTTCCTTTTAATCTTTGGATAACATCATCCACTTTCATTCCCTGAACAAGGCTTGCAATTCCCTGTGTATTTCCGTTGCAGCCACCGTTGAATTTTACGGATTTTACAACATCACCTTCAATTTCGAATTCGATAGAGCGTGAACATACGCCTTTTGTTTTATATACAGCCATCTTAAAATCCTCCTTTGTTTGTTTCTTCAGTGTGAATTATAGCATGACTGAAAAAAAACGTAAAGACAAAGAAACAACTGGCAACGAAGGAAAGATTATGTTAAAGTGAAAGGCAGAGAACAATATTTTACAGGAAAGGTGAATGGATTATGAATATGATTGGAATTATCGGCGCTATGGAAGAAGAAGTAGAGCTGTTAAAAGAAAAAATGACAGATACAGTAATTGTGGAAAAAGCAGGAATGAAGTTTGTAAAAGGAAACTTGAAAGGTCAGACTGCTGTTGTGGTTCGCTCCGGCATTGGTAAGGTAAATGCTGGTATTTGTACACAGATTTTAGCAGATGAATTTCAGGTTGAAGCTGTAATTAACACAGGAATAGCAGGTTCTTTAAAGGCAGAAATCAATATCGGTGATATTGTGTTGTCCACAGATACCATGCAGCACGATGTAGATGCCAGAGAATTCGGATATCCTCTGGGACAGATACCTCGTATGGAAACACTGGCATTTGGGGCAGATGAGAATTTAAGAAAGTTGGCAAAGGAAGTGTGCGAAGAAGTTAATCCTGATATTCAGGTATTTGAAGGGCGTGTTGCCAGCGGTGACCAGTTCGTAGCAGATAAAGAAACAAAGGAAAAAATTATTGAAAACACACAGGCGTACTGTACGGAAATGGAAGGGGCTGCCATTGGTCAGGCTGCATATTTAAACAAAATTCCGTATTTAGTAATCCGTGCCATTTCCGACAAGGCAGATGACAGCGCACACGTAGATTACCCAACCTTTGAAAGACAGGCAATCCGCCATACGGTAAACCTTGTCAGCAGCATGATGGAGAGAATGTAAAGGAATTAGCTGCATAAACTGTCACTTCAGGCAGGGATTTGTCGAGCGAATTTTGTTTCCAAAAACAGGCAGGTGCTATATAATAGAGTTCATAGAGAAAAAGAGACGCAGAGCATAAAACAGCTATGCGCCGAATATGAGGAGGAGCTATGGAGTACCTGATTTTTTATTATGGGACATGCCTGATGGGGCTTGTCAGCATTATCAGTATGCTGGCAATTTACACAAGTAACAAGAGGGTTTTGAAGGAGTCGAAAAACCCGGCACAAGCAAAAGAGAAATGGACAGCCAATTTTATTGCAGAACATCAAAAGCTGTTAAAAGATAACATACAGATACATAACCCGGCAGTTTATGTAATGAAACGCATGAGAGGACGAAAGATAGGACCGTGGAGTATGCACCAGATAAAGGGCATTTCATGGATTACTTTATGCCTCTCATTTTTATTTGCAGGGGGACAGTTCTTTCTTTTGGGAGAAGGCAGAAATCAGGTTGTAACCCTTTTGCCGTTTAAGGTAGAGCTTCCTGCCATGAGTCTTACGGTATTTACCGCTATCGGGCTTGGAATTGTACTTTTAGGGCTGAAAATATTAACAGGGACAGGGTATCATGAGGAAGAAATTGAAACAAACCTGTTAGACTATGTGGAAAATCGCTGTAAAGAGCCTGTAAAAGCCGTTCCCCAAAAGAAAGCGGCAAAATCGGTTGAAAATCCGAAAAAAGATGAGGTTTTAAAACAGATTGAGCAAGGGATTTTAGAGACGGCTGCCACAGACACCCGCTATGCGCATTTGCTGGACAAAGAAGAAAAAGCCATTGTCAAAGATGTGGTAAAGGAATTTTTGGCGGGAAGCCAGAAGAAATAAGAGAATGAAAACTAATAAAAAATAATGGGAAACCTTCTTTGGTGAAAATTTGCCAGAGAAGGTTTTCTGATTTTTTCATAAGAAACAGCATAAAAAGTACATGACAGAACACGAAAAAAGTGCTAAGATGGAAAGAATAAAAATTTTGGAAGGAATGAGAATATGGAACAGGAAAAAAAGACAGCAATGCGGGTATCGGCAGTTACCATTGTGTGGAATGTTATCCTTTCTATTTTTAAATTGATAGCAGGTATTGTAGGACATTCGGGAGCAATGATTTCTGATGCAGTTCATTCTGCTTCTGATGTATTTAGCACTATTATTGTAATTTTAGGAATTAATATTGCCAGTAAGCAGTCAGATGACGACCATCAGTACGGTCATGACCGACTGGAATGTGTGGCGGCAATTTTATTGGCGGTTGTGCTGTTTGCCACAGGTATTGGCATTGGTATCGGAGGTATTAACAAGATTATTGAGGGTACGGCAGGAAAAGATGAAATCCCCGGAATGATTGCCCTGATTGCAGCGGTTGCTTCTATTGTGGTGAAGGAAGGAATGTTTTGGTATACCAGAAGCGCTGCTAAGAAAATAAATTCCGGCGCTTTGATGGCAGATGCGTGGCATCACCGCTCGGATGCTTTATCTTCCGTTGGCGCTCTTATTGGTATCGGCGGCGCACGTCTGGGATTTCCGGTATTAGACCCGATTGCCAGTGTAATTATCTGTGTGTTTATTGTGAAAGCAGCTTACGATATTTTTAAAGATGCCATCGATAAAATGGTAGATAAATCTTGTGATGAAGAAACAGAAGAAAAAATGCGTCGGTTAATTGAAGAACAGCAGGGAGTTTTAAAAGTGGATGTACTGCGCACCAGATTGTTTGGGGCAAAGATGTATGTGGATATTGAGATTGCCGCAGATGGAGACATTACCCTGAGAGAAGGGCATGAAATAGCACAGGCTGTTCACGATAAGGTGGAGGAAGAATTTCCGCTGGTGAAACACTGTATGGTGCATGTAAATCCGTTGTAAAAGGAGGATGCCAATGAAAGCATATCAGTTAAAAATACAAATTAAAAATTCGCACCCGCCTATTTGGCGAAGAGTCATAGTGCCTTCCGGCATTACTTTTCAAGAACTGGCAGAAATATTGAATATCACCATGGGATGGATAGGATATCACATGCACTGTTTTGAGTTTTCTCGTTTGGGTATTTCTGTCGAGATGAAGTCTGATGAACTGGATTTTTTTGAAGAGATGGATAATGAGAGTTTGGATGAGAAAGAAACCGTCATAGATACTCTTTTAGAGAGACAAAATAATTTTACTTATGTATATGATTTTGGAGATAATTGGGAACATAAGGTTACTGTGGAAGAAATGATAGACGATTATAAATATTCTTATGCCAAAGTCTTAAAATATAAGGGAAAGACACCGTATGAGGACTGTGGAGGAATATATGGATACTATGAGATGCAAGATATTCTAAGTAATCCAAAACATTCTCAATACAGAGAAATAAAAGAATGGGTAGGAGCGCAACTTACACAGAAGTATGATTTAGAGGGGATAAATGAAGTATTAAGTGAGTTGGAATGTGAGGCTTCCGATGTAACTTTGAAAGAAATATTAACGGAATATTCGAAATCAGATTTAGTTGAAATTGCAAAAGTACATCACTTATCCGGTTATTCGAAATATAAAAAAACAGAATTGGTGGAATTCTTAATAAGAGAGCTATTGAGTAAAGAGGTTATGTGCAGGTATTTCAGATTTTTAAGTGAAGATGAAATACAATTTTTGGAAAGTGAAAACACAATACGAAAAGTCTCTTTTGAAGATATGAGATACGCATATTTATTGGAAGGCGGCTATGTTGGAGTCTATGCAGACTTGGCAGATAGTATGTTTTGCCTGCCAAAAGAAGTAAAAGAAGCTTACCAAGAGAATTGCACAGGAGACTGGAAGAAGGAATGTCAGGATGTAGAGACGTTTCTGATGTATTTTAATGTGGCGGCAGAGCTGTATGGGATTTGTCCTGTGGAAAAAGCAGCGGAATTGTATAAAAGAGATACAGGACTGGAAAAGGATGAATTTTCCATTATGGCTTTTCTAAAAGATATTCCAGAGAACAAAAAATGTTTTGCAATGCAGGGCAGCCAGATTGTATTATCGTTGTATAAAGAAAAAAGTGAATACAACAGACTTCTTCAGGAACAGCAGGGAATGGATTTTTATATTCCGTCAAAGGAAGAAATAGAATGTTTAGGTAAAAATGGTTATTTGCCCTTTGGAAAGAACATGGAGCAGTTAAAAGCGTTCTTTATGAAGGAAGGAAAAGAGGGCAAGGAAGATGCAGAGCTTTTGTGCCGAACCATTCAGTTTATTATTCGAATAGGCAGAACAATGGAAGAAATCTTAGAGATGTTGGAGAATACCCTTTGGGAATATGAGGAAATGATGAATAATGACAGCATGAGAACCAGACTGTTTCATAAAATAGAGAACGCATGGAAAGAAACCAATACCGTTATAAAACGAGGAAATGCAGAAAAGACAAAAATGTCGGCGGAGACATCTGATGATAAGATTATTTTATTTCCAAGGAAATTGCCTCCTACGAAATAAAGCAACAGTTTAGCCATATCAGCTCGAATTGGTGGTTTCACCACCTATACGCTGCAATGCAGCGCAAATTCTCGCTTATGGCAGAGCGCCATATACAAATCCAACAAAATTGTCTTGTTGCAAGCAAGCTTGCCAATCCATTTTTGTGGATTTGTGCATGGCTGAACTGTTACGAAATAAAAAATATTAGAGAAATTTTTCTTGTAAATCATCAAAGTCTATTTTATAATAGAAACCATTCTTGATAAAATATTTCAGAGATAGAGTGTTAGGAGGAAAAAGCGTGAAAAACGAAGTAGTCATCGTTCTTGATTTCGGTGGACAGTACAATCAGTTAATTGCAAGACGTGTGCGAGAATGTAATGTTTACTGTGAAATTTATTCTTATAAAACAGATATTGAAAAAATTAAAGCAATGCAGCCGAAGGGTATTATTTTTACAGGTGGACCAAACAGCGTTTATCTGCAGAATTCTCCTACTTATACAAAGGAAATATTTGAGCTTGGCATTCCGATTTTAGGAATTTGCTATGGTTCTCAGCTTATGATGCACCTTCTGGGCGGAAAAGTTGAGAAAGCGCCGGTCAGAGAATACGGTAAAATTGAAGTGACTGTTAATCAGAACTCCAAGCTTTTTGAAAATGTGTCAGAGAAAACCATTTGCTGGATGAGCCACAACGACTATATTTCTCAGATTGCTCCGGGATTTGAAATCAGCGCTCATACAGCAGATTGTCCGGTTGCAGCCGTTGAAAACACAGAAAAGAATTTATATGCAACACAGTTCCATCCGGAAGTATTACACACACAGGAAGGAAAGCAGATGCTTTCTAACTTTGTTTATAATGTATGCCAGTGCTCCGGTGACTGGAAGATGGACTCTTTCGTAGAGGAGTCTATTCAGGCAATTCGTAAGAAGGTCGGAAACGGAAAAGTTCTCTGTGCGCTTTCCGGTGGAGTGGACTCTTCTGTTGCAGCAGTTATGCTTTCAAAAGCAGTGGGAAATCAGCTTACCTGCGTATTTGTAGACCACGGTCTTCTTCGTAAAGATGAAGGTGACGAGGTGGAAGCTGTATTCGGACCAAACGGACAGTATGATTTGAATTTCATTCGTGTCAATGCACAGGAACGCTTTTATGCGAAATTAAAAGGTGTGGAAGAACCGGAACAGAAACGCAAAATTATCGGTGAAGAATTTATTCGTGTCTTCGAAGAAGAAGCAAAGAAAATCGGAGCCGTTGATTTCTTAGTACAGGGAACGATTTATCCTGACGTAGTAGAAAGTGGCGTAGGTGGTGAGTCTACGGTTATTAAATCACATCACAACGTAGGCGGACTGCCGGATTACGTTGATTTTAAGGAAATTATCGAGCCGCTGCGTGACTTATTTAAAGATGAAGTGCGTAAAGCAGGTCTGGAGCTTGGTATTCCGGAATATCTTGTGTTCAGACAGCCGTTTCCGGGACCGGGACTTGGCATTCGTATTATTGGCGAAGTTACTGCCGAAAAGGTAAAAATGGTTCAGGAAGCAGATGCTATCTGGCGTGAGGAAATTAAAAAAGCCGGATTGGATAAGGAAATCGGACAGTATTTCGCAGGACTTACAAATATGCGTTCTGTGGGTGTTATGGGTGATGAGAGAACTTATGACTATGCAGTGGCGCTGCGAGCAGTGACAACTACGGATTTCATGACTGCAGAGAGCGCAGAAATTCCGTGGGAGGTTATTGGGAAGACCACAAGCAGAATTGTAAATGAGGTGAAGCACGTAAATCGAGTAATGTACGATTGTACGGGAAAACCACCTGCGACGATAGAGTTTGAATAGGATTTCGCAAAAATAAGCCCAGTATTTATGCGGGTTCCAAGCAAATTCCGTTATTTTTTTGGCAACGGATTGGCAACGTTCTTGCAATATCCGTTGAATAAAATTATATTTCTATAACATAAAAACCTTACTGATGAACTGTTTCCAAAATTGGAAAGAGTAGTCAGTAAGGTTTTTTGCATTTCTTTATTGATTCTCTTTTTTCAGAGCCTTTATTAGTTCGTCAGAGAGTTCCTGAGGCGGAACCTTTGCCCGAATCTCAGAGGTGTCCATTTCCGGATAATTATATCGCCAGTTATCGTATTCTTCCTGGCTGATTTCTCCGGCTTCCAATTTTGCATCCATTTGCTGCCATGCATGAAAAGGTTCAAACAGATGCTGATATTCTTTGTGCTCCCGGTCAAGGCGAAGACAGAGCTCTCCGTCAATCTCACCGATCTTGATGCCATACATATCTTCTACTGCAAAAAGGGTGTGCATGAGACCAAGATAAGAGTCAATATTCGGGACATTGATGGCTCTGGTGCTTATACCGAAGATCTGTGCCATTTCTTTGACCAGATCAGCTTTTGGGGTTCTGGCTTCCGTTTCGTACTGTGCCACACGAACATCTGAAGTCTTTCCAAGGAATCCAAGAAGCTCGCCAAGCTCCTTCTGTTTCATACCTTTTCTGTTTCTGAAAAATTTAATACGTTTTCCAAATGCCATAGGAATCTCTCCTTTTCCTGAAATCTTTTATTCGTTTTTGAATATAAGTTCCTTCTGTGGTGCAGTGAATAGGAACTGGTGGTTAACGATATTTGTTTAAATCAGTATAGCATATGGAAAAATAAGACGCAAGAAAAACTTAAACAAAAAAATTTAATTGCCGATGTTCAAACCACTTGACTTAACGGAAAATAGTTAATATAATACAAACAAAACTTAACTTAACAACGTTAAGTTGGAAAAAGTAAAAATGATGTTGTATAAGGTGCCTTGAAACTTTGGATAAGTAGAGGGGTTTTTCCTTGAAGATGATGTGGAAGGAGGTGAATGGAATGTCTGAATTAAAGAATGGTTTTCTGACTGCAGAAGAGGTAATGGATATTTTGCAGGTCAAGCAGTCAAAGGCATACCAGATTATCCGCCAGCTGAATAAAGAACTCAGCGGAATGGGGCTGATTACAGTGCCGGGGCGTGTGGATGCCAATTATTTCAAGAAAAAGTTGTTTTATGAAGAAAAATAGGAGGTACTTAAGATGGCTGTATATCAGGAAAAAGAAAAAGGTACATGGAGAGTGGTGTTCCGGTACACCGATTTTACCGGAGAGAGAAAGCAGACGCAGAAACGTGGATTCAAGACCAAGCGGGAAGCGACTGCATGGGAACATGAAATGATGCTCCGAAAAGGAAATAAGCTGGATATGACGTTTGAGAGCTTTTATGAGATTTATTCCGAGTATAAACGCCAGAGGGTAAAGGAAAGTACATTTGATACGAAAAGTCACATTGTGCGGACAAAAATCCTTCCTTACTTTGGAAAACGGAAGATCAATGAGATTACCGTGGCAGATGTGATCGCCTGGCAGAATGAGATGATGGCATACCGGGATGAAAAGGGCAAGCCCTATTCCGTGGATTATCTGAAAACGATTCAGGCACAGCTTACGGCAATTTTCAATCATGCGGTAAATTATTATAATCTGCCCTGCAATCCGGCAAGACAGGCAGGAAGTATGGGAAAAGAGGTTCCAAAGGAAATGAAATTCTGGACAAAGGAACAGTATTTGAAATTTGCCGAGGCAATGATGGACAAGCCCAGATCCTATTATGCCTTTGAGATGTTGTACTGGACCGGAATCCGGGAAGGAGAGTTGCTTGCCCTCACACCGGCAGATTTTGATTTTGAAAAACAGACGGTGCGGATCAATAAAACGTATCACCGGATGAAAAAGCAGGACGTTATTACCTCGCCCAAGACTGCGAAAAGTAATCGGATCGTTGTGATGCCAGAGTTCCTCTGTGAAGAGATGCAGGATTATTTTCAGATGTATTATTCACTGGCACCGGATCAGCGGATCTTCCCATTTTCCAAATCCTATCTGAAACATGAAATGGAACGGGGATGCAAAGCGACAGGAGTTCCGGTTATTCGAATCCACGATCTCCGTCACAGCCATGTTTCTCTGCTAATTCATATGGGCTTTACAGCACTTGCCATTGGAAACAGGGTAGGACATGAAGCAGAAAAAATCACGTACCGGTATGCACATTTGTTTCCAACGGTGCAGACAGAGATGGCGAATAAACTGGATGTGGAACGGATGGAGGAGGATGAAATCTGATGGAGAGAACGTTAGATGCAAAAGGACGATGGAGAAACCGGACGGTGGGATTCCGGGTATCCGAGGAAGAAGCGAAAATGATTGACTGTATGGTGGCATTATCCGGGCTTACTAAACAGGAGTACATCCTGAGAAAATTGATGGACTGGGAAGTGACTGTGCAGGGAAATCCGAGAGTGTACAAAGCTCTGAAAAATCAGATGCAGCAGATTTACGGGGAACTGAAACGGTTGGAAGCATGTTGTGAAGAAAATGAAGAACTGCTTCAGACCATCCAGATGGTTGCTGTGACATTGAATGGGATGAAGGAGGAACCGCAGCATGTGGAATTCCCGGACCATCCCTGAAAAAGAAAATGCCCCTGCTGGTAACAAGGACATTTCTCACACGCTTAAAAACTTATGCAGGCTCTGGTAAAGCCTCATAGACAAAACTCAATCCTTACGGGAGAAGTCTGCCTATACGCATATAGCTTTATGTGTAGTATAGCAAAGTTCTCCTGTGACGGAAAGAGGGAAAATTACGGAATTTGATAACAAAGGATACAGGAGGACGTACATGAACATTTTTCAGGAAATGAAAGAACGTGTCACCGCAAGGCAGGTGGCAGAAAGATATGGATTAAAAGTGAGCCGGAACGGGATGGCACGCTGTCCGTTCCATAATGACAAGCACCCCAGTATGAAGATTGACCAGAATTATTATTGCTTCGCCTGTGGAGCAAAAGGCGATGCAGTCAATTATGTGGCGGTGCTGTTTGGATTATCGCAACTGGAAGCAGCGAAGAAGATCAATGATGATTTTTCTCTGAATCTTTCAATCGGGACATCTGGGGCAAATAGAAACCGAAAACTGGAAGTTAAGAAAAAAGAGAAGGTTCTGACGAAAGAAGAACGGATGCAATTCGTACAGAAAAAGATTGAGCAATGGGCGAAGTATGCTTCGGATGTATTGCTCCGGTATTTACGGTGGATGGAATTCTGGAAGGAATTTTACAAGCCGGAATCTGCGGAAGAGGAATGGCATCCATTATTTGCAGAAGCCTTACAGAATGAAAGCAAGGTCAGTTATCTGGCGGACATTCTAATGTTTGGAACTGACGAAGAGGTTCTGGATTTTTCCGGAACGGAAGGGAGGAGGTGAAGAGGTATGAACAGAGAATTGCAGAATATGAGCGAGGAGTCCTTGCAGAACTTAGAGGCGATTGTGGAGACGGAACTTCTGACCGTGGAGGACATCAGGGAGCGGCTGGATGTTACGGAGAAGGGGAAAATCCGACAGTCCATACAGAATTGCAAGTATGCGTTGGAGCATGATCCCTGTCTGAAAGGGGCTATTTGCAGAAATGAAATGACCTGCCAGATCGACATTATGAAGAAAATGCCATGGAAAAGGCGTGGCGTCCATATGACCGATACAGACATGAACAATCTGGCTTTATATCTGGAAAAGAACTATGGGTTGACCAGTGACCGGGTCATTACAAAGGCGATTGACATTGTGGCGAATGAAAATAGCTTCCATCCGATCCTGGAATATCTGGAGAGTCTGAAATGGGATGGGACTCCAAGAATCCAGCATATGCTGACACATTTCTTCGGGGCAGAGGATATTGGATATACCGGGGAAGTGATGAAGATGCACATGATGGGAGCCATCCGAAGGCTGTATGAGCCGGGAGCCAAATATGACATCATGCTCTGTCTGGTCGGAGGGCAGGGAACCGGAAAATCCACCTTCTTCCGCTATTTGGCAATCAAGGATGAATGGTTTACGGACGATATGAAACGGATCGATGATAAGAAGGTTTATGAATATCTGCAGGGACACTGGATTGTGGAAATGTCAGAAATGAACGCAGTAGCAAATGCCAAGAGTATTGAAGAGACGAAATCCTTCCTGAGCCGGCAGAAGGATATTTACCGGATTCCCTATGAAAGACGGGCAGAGGACAGGTATCGTCAGTGTGTCTTTTGCGGTACTTCCAACGACCTGAATTTCCTTCCATTTGACCGTACTGGAAACCGGAGATTTGCTCCGGTCAGGGTATTTCCGGAAAAAGCGGAAACAACCATTTATGAAAATGAAGCGGAATCCAGATTATACATTATCCAGGCATGGGCAGAGGCATTGGAAATCTATCGAAGCGGAAATTATCCGCTGACTTTTTCACCGGAGATGGAGGATCACGTTAAGCTGCTTCAGAGAGAATTTATGCCGGAGGATACTCAGACGGGCATGATCCAGGCATTTCTTGATTCGTATGAAGAAGATTATGTCTGTTCTACGATTATCTATCAGCAGGTATTTCATCAGGAAGGCATCGTTCCCAAATGGCAGTCAAAAGAAATCGGGGATCTGATGGACAATGAGATCATCGGCTGGACAAAACATGGCAATCACAGATTCGGTGGTGTTATCGGTACGCAGAGATCGTGGAAACGGGTTCAACCGAAAAAAGATGAGGAAGGATTCATGAAAGTGGATGAAAATATGGAACTACCATTTGATTAATGATTACTTTTAAAATGTTTGGAGCTCTGTTCACAGGTTTCTGTTCACAAATATCCGGGTGAAATGTGAACAGGAAAGTGTGAACAGGAGCAAAAAAAATTTGAAAATAAAGCAGAGATAATATACAGCCCGGATACGGGCATCAATGAGAATGGCGGATACGCCAATTAGAAAAAATCAGTCATCAGAAGAGATAGGTTAATCCGGGTATGATAAAATGAGCCCTCGGCGATTGAGAGCGAAATACACCCAACGCACAAGCTAAAGCTTATACTCTGTGTCTTTCGTCCTCCCGGAGGGCCTCGCAGGGGCGCTTTGCATGCCTTGAGAATGCTATGGCTGTCAGTTTCGATGATGATTTCTTTTGGCAGCGTATCCGGGCGGAAAGGAGGTATTGTGAACAGACGAAATCATAGTTTTGTGATGGAAAGCAAACTTCATGATGTAAAAGGCAGAGTGAATTATATCAGTAGTCCCGAGCGGCAGGAAAATCTGTATGCGGTCTTTGCCAATGTGGAGGACAGCTACTGGGAGCTTCTTGCTGAACAGAATCAGCGGGATTTTGCAAAAAGCGGAACAGAAGGAACTTGTATTGAAGCGAGGGAACTGATTATCATGTTACCGCCGAGTCTGATCGAGTATGATCATGAACTGTTGCTGAAGTATATGACTTCGGTTTTTCTGGAGAAATATGATGTGGGGTGCTGTGCAGCCCTGCATCATAATAAGAGCAAAACGAATCTACATATCCATCTGATCTTTTCCGAGCGGGAAATCCGGCAGGAAGTGGAACGGAAAATTGCAAGCAGAAATATGTTTTATAATGAATCTGGGAGGCATGTACGGACGAAAAAGGAGATTCTTGACGAGAATGGGAATGTCCGACCCGGATGTAAAATCATCAAAAAAGGGGAAGTCTATGAGACGAATTTCTTCCAGCCAAAGGAAGAAGAATTTAAGACCAATGCTTTTCTGGAGAATATGAAACAGGTAATGACGGATGCGATTAACGGGATTGTAAAAGATGAAAATGAGAAGCTGCAGGTATTTCAAAAAGGCGGTCCTTATCTTGCTACCAAAAAGATAGGGAAGAACAATCCGAAAGAAGCAGAAATCAAAGCGGATAATTATCTCCGGCAGGAATGGAACCGGAATGTAGATCGGGCATTACTTACAGGTGCAGCAGAAGTAGAAGTGATGATGGCAAAGCAATCACAGATTGATGAACCGGTGGCAGAGTCGCTCCGGGAACATGGGCAGGATCCAAAATTATTTACTAGGATTCTTCAGAAAGCAATCGGATACTTAAGAGGATTTGTAGAATTTCTACGCGAGACAAAATATTGTGACAGAGATCCGGATGGAAATCCTCTGATTGATCATGATGTGCGGATTGACATTACACCGGAACCATTGCCGGCAAAACCAAAAGGGGAAAGACCTTCTTCGGAAAAACAGGAAGCTGAGGTTATGCGTTTGCAACAGGCTCTCAATAAAATGAAAAAGCAGGAACAGAAGGTATATGCTATTGAGAAAACCATAATGAAACTGGAAAAGGAACTGGCAGAAGTGAAAAAGAAATGGTTTCACAGGAAAGAACAGAAGGAACTGGAAGGGAAAATCGTAGAAAAGAAAACGCAGCTTGACAAGGCAAAGGATACTCTGGATCTTCTTCCAATGCAGTACGGATATCAAAATGCATTGGGAGTTACTAAGGCAATGAAGGTTGCAAAAGTGGAATTAAAGAAAGTACAGCAGGAACAGAAAGAGTGGGATGCTTCTGAGGCAAAACAGGAGAAATTGTATCTGACGATTCCGGCAAATGTGCGGGATGTGGAGAAACAGGAAGTGCAGGGAAGGACCGGACAGAGGCGAAGTATCCATGAACGGTTAGAGGAGAAGAAGCAGATTGTGGAGCAGAGACCGAAGAAGAAAAAATCAAGAGATGTGGGTATGGAACGATAATGATGCTTAAAAAATATAACCTTGGATAGCAGGATAAAACTGTAAGTCCAAGGTTATTTTATGAGGGGAGAGTCTACAACTAATAATGAAGATGATATTATTCGTATTCTTCTGAAACTTCGGGATCATTTGAAAATTTACTGTCCCAGATAGATTCTTCAATAGCTTGAAGGCATTCATCCGTATGTTTCTTGATATCTTGTCCCCAGAAATGAATAACAGTGTAGCCGAGAAAAAGGAGTTTTTTATCATTTTCCCAGTCCCGGGAACGGTTGCGCTCTATTTTCTTAATCCAATAGTCTGGATTTTTCCCTTTTTCAAGGCGGAGTTTTAATATTTCCCAGTCTTTACCATGGAAAAATTCGCTATCACAAAAAATAGCAATTCTATATTTGGTAAGAACGATATCCGGAGAGCCAGGAAGTTCCTTATAATTTTTACGATAACGGTATCCTTTGTGCCAGAGAGCTTTTCGTAGTTGAATTTCTATTGAAGTATCTTTGCTATGGATTTTACTCATGTTTTTGGATACTACTTTGGGATCACGAGCCATATATGTATTCACCGCCTTTTTTGATATAAGTTATTTTATCAAGGTAGATGAAAAGTTACAAGTACCCATGACCACACAGAGTGAATTATTCGGTTGACGATATAAATGCCATGATTTATACTGGTAAGGTAAGAGTTGATTTAATGACGAGGTACCCGAAATGACGATTTCTGAACAGATCAAGGTGCTGTGCGTAAGGTCTGATATTAGTGTAGCTGAACTTGCACGGCGGATAGGTACAACACCACAGAATTTTAATGGAAAAATGAAAAGAGAAAGTTTTACCATAGCTGAATTAGAAGATATTGCAGATGCGGTAAATAGCTCTTTTGAGAGAAAATTCGTATTAGAAAACGGAGAGAAGATTTAATGCATAATAATTTTAAACAGAATATTTATAGTAGGTATGCTGATAATAGAGATGTTATTTCTTTGTTTTCCGGGGCTATGGGATTAGATATTGGATTAGGTAAGGCCGGCTTAAATGTTGTGATTGGTCAGGATTTTGATGCATCATGCGTAAAAACTATGAGAGCCAATGGACATAAGGTGTTGGGCGGAGACATTAGGGAGATTCAGCCGCAACAGCTCTTAGATATGACAGGATTATCTGTAGGTGAACCGTTTTTAATTTGCGGTGGCCCGCCTTGCCAGCCTTTTTCCACAGCAGGAAAACGATTGGGCATAAACGATCCAAGGGGAAGTTTATTTATGGATTTTATCCGTATGATAGACTATATTCGTCCTCGGTTTTTTGTAATGGAAAATGTAAAGGGAATTATGTCTGCGCCATTAAAGCATGTACCATTGTCTGAACGGGATGAAAGTGATCCTGACCAGAGATTAGGCACAGTGCTGGATGTGATTTTGTCGGAATTTGATAAGCTAGGATATAAAACAGTATATGGGGTGCTTGATGCTGTAAATTATGGTGTTCCACAGTTTAGGGAAAGATTTGTATTAATCGGAAGTCGTGATAATGAAGATATTTTTCTCCCGATTCCTACACATTTTCAGATGCACCAAAATAAAGAGTATCAGTGGCAGACTGTTAGAAGCGTGATTGAGGATTTGGAATTTGACCAGGGTGAGTGTGCAACATTGAGTGAAGAACGATTGAAGTTCTTAAAGATGGTTCCAGAAGGTGGAAATTGGAGAGATTTACCGGAAGATATGATTCCTATTGCTATGGGAGGTGCATATAAATCCGGAGGTGGAAAAGTTGGATTTTATAGAAGGTTGTCGTATGATCAGCCTTCCCCAACGGTAGTTACCTCTCCGGTTCAGAAAGCGACTATGATGTGCCATCCTACGCAAAATAGACCGTTGAGCGTAAAGGAATATGCAAGGATTCAGCAGTTTCCAGATGACTGGGTATTTACAGGGACGACAGTTGCAAAATACCGGCAGATAGGTAATGCTGTTCCAGTGGGATTGGCAGAAGCTATTGGAAAGGCAGTTCTTTCTGTAGCGGATAGAACATCTTTGGTTCAAACAAAGCGATTTAGAGGTACGAATGTGCATAACAAAATTAGAAATGCAATAGAGTTGGGAGGAAATTTATATGCCGTTAAATAATTCATATGATGAACAGGCAGTAATTCAGGCGATTGCATCTGCATTGGAAACATTTTATGGGACATTAATCGAGAAAATAGATGGATTAAACATACAGAAGGTAATGAAACGGAAAAATCCATATTTATATCGTGCAAAAGCAATGCAGAGCGCAGCTGAAATTGTGGATTCTGTTTTGACCGCATTTGTAAGCTCCAGTGAAGAAACAATTTTTGGAAACTGTTTCTTTGAACCGATTGCTATTGCTGCAAGTGGCGGAAACAAAGCACTGGCAGAAGGCATTGATATTATGATTCAAAATAAGGAGACTAATACAATTTCTGCTATAGCGGTCAAAAGCGGGCCCTCTGTATTTAATGCAGATAGTAAAAAACGTCAGGAACAGAATTTCACAGCTGCTTCTAAGCTGGCACAACAGGCAAAAGCAAGATATGAAGCATATATCGGTTATTGTTATGGGAAAAAGAAGGATTCCGGTAGAGGAAAACCGAAAATGTATCAAGAATTGGCGGGGAAACGATTCTGGGCTGAATTGACAGGTGACGAGGAATTTTACATAAAGATTATTGGATATATGGGAACGATGCCGGAACAGTATGTAGCAGACTATAAGGAAAGCTACAATAAAGCAGCGAATAGACTGGTCAGAGAATTCTCTAACAGTTTCTGTAAGGAAGATGGAAGTATTGATTGGGAGAAGCTGGTAGAGTTTAATTCGGGAGATTGATTTTTCAGTATTTCAAAAGGATTACAGCAAGTAGTATAAGAATGGCAGGAGAAAAAATGGAAGTCGCATTTGAAAACTTAAAAGAAGCGGATTTAGTTGTTGATACAATATATAAAGGCGGAAAAGCTAGTGGAAAAGCGTCAGAAGTTTTATCAAAACTCATGCCAGGGTGTAGTAATTCAGGTGGCTTTAGAAAGATTATGCGTAAAGACGGAAGCGGTCTTCCTGCTTTTGTAGTACTCTATACTTCTATGCAAGAACTTGCATGGCCAGATTACCTAGATGAAGAAACTGGAATATTTCGTTATTATGGTGATAATCGTAATCCGGGAAGAACAATTTTAGATACGCCGCGGAAGGGGAATTTGCTTTTAGAGTTTGTGTTTGAATGTTTAAACAGTAAAGATGGTTCCATTAGAAATATACCGCCATTTTTTATATTTAAGAAAACAGGAAATGGGTGGGATGTACAGTTCTTGGGATTGGCAGCACCGGGAAATCCCAGAATTTCACCGGATAAAGATTTGGTTGCATTTTGGCGTACCATTGATGAAAAAAGGTTTCAAAATTATGAGGCATATTTTACTGTGTTGGAAACAACAGCACCAATTAGCCGAGAGTGGCTTAATGCGTTGATATATAATCATGACCACAGTTTAGATTATGCTCCTGATGCATGGAAACGTTTTATAAAACAAGGAAGAAATGGAATTACGCCTTTAATTGCGAAAAGATTACCGAAAGTTCCTTCAAAATATGATCAACTTCAAAGTGATAATGAGGGAAGTATATGTTTAAATAAAATTAGAGAATATTATAAAGATAATCCCTATGGATTTGAGGTATGTGCAAAAGATTTATTGGAAAAAATGGATGATAAATTTCAGGATTTTTCACTTACTCGGCCGTGGAGAGATGGTGGCCGGGATGCTTTAGGATATTATGTTATAGGTTCAGGTGGAAAAGCTAATTATCCATTAAGAATAGATTGTGCTTTGGAAGCAAAATGCTATTCAGAAAATGTTTCGGTTGGAGTGAGACAGATGTCCCGTTTGATTTCTCGGATTAGATATAGGCAGTTTGGTGTGATGTTAACAACAAGCTTTGTGGATAAACAAGCATATCAAGAAGTTATCGAAGATGGACATCCTATTTTGATTATTTCTGCAAGTGATATAGCGTATATTTTACGAAGTAATTCAATAACAAGTGAAAATATATCGGAGTGGTTAGTATCTATAGATGAAACAGATTCAAATAGAATGGCAAAAAGAGTGCAGACTTATAGTAAATTAATAAATAGAAAAAGGTAAAGGAAAATGGATATAGAAGTGTATTCTTTTTTCTCTGGATTAGGTTTCATGGATTTAGGATTTGAAGATGCTGGATTCGATATTGTATTTGCTAATGAGAATAATAAGATGTTTTTAGAGGCATATAAATATGCTAGGAGAAATCAAGTACATAAATGTAAATATGGATATAGTAATGAAGATGTTAGGAAGTATTTAGATGACGAGTTCTGGGCAAATTCTTTTCAGGATTATGAAGATCGAGAGAAAAAAATAATTGGATTTATAGGAGGCCCCCCGTGTCCTGATTTTTCTACAGCGGGTAAGAATAAAGGTGAAAAGGGCAAAAATGGGCAGTTAACAAGTGTGTATGTAGACTTAATCATTCGTAGAAAACCAGATTTTTTTTTGCTAGAGAATGTTAAAGGCCTTTATCAAACTAAAAAACATAAATCGTTTTATGAAAGAATGAAACGGAAATTATATAAGGCGGGATATTCATTGTTTGATTCCGTTGAAAATGCATTAGAGTATGGGGTTCCACAAAATAGAGATAGACTGATCTTAGTTGGTTTTAGGAGAGACTTTTTTGGGAAACGTTTGAAATTTTCTATTGGAGGGCATAAATTGTATTCAATGGAAATGATAAATCAAATAAATTGGCCAGTGACAGACCCATTTATTGAAAATGGTGTATTGGAGAAACCTGAGGGTATAATTGAAAAATTAACTATCGAATATTGGTTTGAAAAAAATGATGTATTACATCATCCTAATGCACAGGATATTTTTGTGGTAAAGAAACCGCAGAGGTTTAGAACCATTGAGGAAGGAGATATTAAAGGAAAATCATTTAAACGATTGCATCGCTGGAGATATTCCCCTACAGCCGCTTATGGGAATAATGAAGTACATCTTCATCCATATTTACCTAGAAGAATTAGTGTAGCAGAAGCTTTAGCAATTCAATCGATTCCATCAAATTTTGAGGTGCAGAATGATCTGCCTCTTTCAGCAAAATTCAAAATGGTAGGAAATGGTGTACCATATTTGCTGGCCTTAGGTATTGCAAATGATATTTATGAATGGATTGAAGTTTTTCAGCAAAAAAGGAAATGAATAAAATGACAAATGATGAAACAATCAAAAATGATCTTCTGACAATGGAAGCATATGATTTTTACTTAAAACATATTGTAAAGTCACATAACTGGTATTTTACAAATTACCTATGTGTGCCGCAGGATGAAATAATTGATAAAATGGATTTTTTTAAAGAAATTGTATCCTCTAATTTGAAAATTAACTTCCACAGTGTTCAGATGGTAGGGAGTGCAAAAACAGGATATAGTTTATCTCCCAAAAAAGTATTACAGCCTTTTCATAATGAAGATTTTGGTAAAGAGTCATCAGATATAGACATTGCAATTGTTTCTGAAAGGTTATTTGCATATTTTTGGGATAAGCTTCGACAAACGAGAGGAATATATAATCAATATTATTACCGATTTATAACAGGATCTATTTTTCGAGGATACATCAATGATAAAAATTTGCAAAAGATAGATAATATTAGAGAAGAATGGGATGACATGATTTCTCCAATTAATCTGATGTTACAAGACAAATTACGTTTTGAACATCCGATTACATACCGAATATATCGTAGTTGGGATGATTTGGAAGAATATCAAATGCTTGGAATCAATAAAGCACGAATAGCGTTGGAGGGAAAAGAAAATGTTTAATTTTAATATTAACCGGAAGACCATTAATGAAATATCCACAATGTTCGAGAAACAAGATTTAATAGTTGATGATACTTATCAAAGACGTTCTGTGTGGAACGAAAAGGATAAAATACGATTAATAGAAACAATTTTATTGAATTTGATTATTCCTGAGTTGTTTTTTTGGAAAGCAGAAACTGATCCGGAAACGGGGGCATCTATTACTCATATTGTAGATGGACAGCAAAGAATAAAAGCAATTTACTCATTTGTGAATAATGAATTTAAATTAAAGTCACAGTGTTTATTAGATGAAGACGTGAAAAAACTCTATGGTAATAAATTTTTTAAGGAGTTAGATACAGAAGTAAAAAAGGAATTTTGGAATTATCAGTTAATGATTATTGATATTGATCCAAAAGCAACTCGTAGTGATATAATTAATATGTTCAACAGATTGAATTTGACAGATTATAATCTTAATGATCAAGAGAAAAGAAATAGTAAATCTGGAGAATTTGCTGCTCTAGCAAGAGAATTGTCAGATATATCCATATGGGAAGAATATCGTTTGTTTACCAACACGGATATAAAACGAATGAAGGATGTAGAATTTTGTGCATCATTAATTCTTTTGTTTAGGAAAGGAATAATAGATCAAACTGACCAAAGTGCTTTAAATCAGGCATATGAAGAATTACAGATTGAGTATAAGGATGCAGAAAGGGATAAAGATGCTGTTCTTGATGGAATCAATATTTTACCGGAGATTTTAGTTAGTGATGATATAAAGAAATTTGTAAGGAGAAAGGCACAACTATATACTTTGTTTTCCGTGATTTTTTATATGCAACGTGAAGATATATCTTTGGAAGAAGAACATAAGTTGAATTTAGAGCGATTTGTTCAGATGTATTCTGTATTTGAAAACGATATGGATTTGTCTGGGAAAATAAACGATACAGAAAAGCGGCTCTTTGATTGGCTAAAAAAATATAAGTTAGCATCATCTGAGGGATTAAATAAACACACTAATAGAATGATCAGATATAATGTAATGAAGGATTTCATGTTTGATTTTTCCGATGAGCTTATAGATGCAAGTATTACATTGTTAAATAAAATGGAAGAGGAATCTTCCAAGTAATATGCAAGGTTAATGAAAGGTTTTGAGAAATTGATAACAATATGATAACACCGTTTAGTACAGTCTATGAGCTAAGGACAGCAGAACACATATACAACCAGATAGAATCATAATACCTATACAAGACTGTATAGTTATAAGAACTCATTTGTGGGTTTGCATTGACAGAGGCTTTTCGGAGAATAACAGAAATGGTATGATTATAAAAAATTATATCAAAATGATATAGGAGAAGAAACGGATGATTTTTATGGGAAAATTAAAAGTATGGTTCGAGGATAATTTTTCTAAGGTAAAGTTTTATGATTATATTCTTTGGAAAAATTACTTATCTGTTTTGGGCATAATAAGTTCCATTGTGACTTTAATATCCTTCTTCGCGACAGCTCAGAGTATGAAGATTAATATTAGATGTGTAGTAACTATGTTTATTGTGATATTGATACTACTTTTCATGTGTATGTGGTGGAGTGCGAATCATCAGAAATGTGTAAGATTGAAAATAAATAATACGAAGATACAAATTCAAGAGGGAAATATTTTTGGATTATTGGATAAAGAACCAGAAAATCGGAAAGATGAAATTAGTGTTATTGCGGTAAATGATTATTATGATACAATTGTAGACGATCGGATTATTGCGAAAAAGACTTTACATGGACAATATATTGATAGAATTGTTCAAGCAGGAAAGTTAGAAAAATTGGAACATACCATAGAAACAGATGAGATATTAAATAAAGAGGGTAATTGTATAGAAGTTCCAGATAGGATTAGGGGGAGAAAGATAAAGTATTCTATTGGAAGTGTAGTTGAATTTGAATCCTATGTACTTGCTGCATTTACTAAATTTAATGAAAACAATAAAGCATATTTGTCCGCTGAGGAATATACAGGATTTTGGATGCGTTTTTGGGAGAATATTGATGAAATATATGCTGGGCGAACTATAAATATTCCTTTAATGGGAGCGGGGATTGCAAGATTCAGGAATGGAAAACCCTCGAAACAAGAGTTACTAGAAGTTATGTTGTGGTCTCTGAAGATAAGTGGATTCCACAATACATATGGAGATAAACAAATAAATATTGTAATTTATAAATCAGATATCGATGATTTAGATTTTTACCATATTCAACATAATCAAAATTTTAAATGAGGGAGGAAAGTAATGGCAAACAGAACAGCAAACTACACAGCATTTTATGTAAAGGAACCATTTAGTGAATCAAATTTAGGAGCTAATGCTACTCCGGATTTTTTGTATTATAATCAACTTCGTGCATGGAAAGGAGCTGATAGTTCTTTTCCTTTTGTGGATGCTCACGCAAAAACATATAATGTTCGGGATGATAGTTCGTGGGAAACGTTAAAGAAAAGATTACATGATAGACTTGATGTTTCAAAGAATATTATTCTTTTCTTAAGTGAAAATACAAAAAATAGTAGAGCTCTCCGTGAAGAGATTGATTATGGAATCAATACGAAAGGACTTCCAGTGATTGTTATTTATCCAGATTTCAAAGAAAAATCAGATATTTGGTGCTCTACGGGAATGAGAAAGCAGGTTAAAGATCTGTGGGATAAATTGCCGAAGTTTAGGGATAATATGGATAAAGTTGCTACATTACATGTTCCATATAAGAAAACTTTAATAACAAGTGCATTAAAAGATCCAGATTTTAAGGTACAAACTATGACTGAGGCTGGTCAATATCATTATAAACTAGATTAATAGCGGAGATGGAAGACCGAAGAATATATAGCAACGAGTTTGGTTTAAATAAATATATCCAGAATTATATAAAATTTAGTTTGAGTGAATTCTAGATTTTATGTATAATACAAGCATGGCAACATTCTGGCAACAGTTCATCAGAAAGCCAGTGTAAATTATGTAGTAGAAATAAAAACTTCGCTTATTGTCGGCAGAACATTAATTAATTCCGTTAAGTTTTGCCGCGACGGAGCCGAGTTTGAATAGACACCACATCTCTGGGAAGCCTTATTTTGCAGGCTTTCCAGAGATTTTTCTCTTTTGTTGGCTACAAATTGGCTACACCTGCCATTTGGCTACCATTCAGAACTGTCGTTCCGTTCATCACATTTTCAAGCTGGGCAGCCACTTCTGCCTGCTTATTCGGATACAGATGACTGTAAGTATTTAAGGTCGTCTGTATTTTTTCATGTCCGAGCCGGTCTGCAATCAGAAGAGGCTGGCATCCCATTTCGATCAGAAGACTTGCATGGGAGTGCCGTTACGGTATAATAACGACAAACAGAAAAAGCCTTTATTTTCAAGGGGTTTGAGCGTTTGTCGTCTTTTATTCAATTCCTTTTCCAAGTTGAAAATTGACGAAAACTATAAAGAAAAAAGGAGGCTGTTTTATTAACAATGTCAATAAGTTAAGGATTGTCCCAACAACTTCATTATGAATGATCAAATAG
>OBXC01000136.1_pt1 | contig 77350 bp, 76 predicted proteins | sample 1538111 | NCBI WGS metagenome assembly OBXC01 (sample SAMEA2580137, study PRJEB22360) | human gut metagenome | biome: human gut; feature: human-associated habitat; material: faeces | place: Denmark | collected 2008/2010
AAAAAAAGAGGGGAAATATGCAGAGGGTACGATGGTCACTGGCTTCCAGTGGGTGAATTCCGAAAAAGCGTGGTACTACTTCAACAAGGATAAGAACTGTCAGCCGGTTGGATCGATGATGCGTTGCCATTGGATTACGGAAAATGGTAAGCGCTATTATCTGAAAGAGGACGGCGTGATGGCGGCAAATGAGATTGTCGTGATCGACGGAAAAGAGTACCGGTTTGATGGATCCGGAGCACTGAAAGCATAAAAAAAGAAAAGGAATCCGGAACTTATTATCCGTTCCGGATTCTGGTGAAAATATTGCATCATCTCCGTATACATATAAATAAGTAGAAAGTACTGATTTGTATCCCTATTAGGGTACAAAGTAGGGATGTGAAAATTTTTGCATGTTGTTACATAAAGGATGACGCAATGGGGGGCGAAGAGCCTCGGCGATCAGGGATATTCGGCGATCGAGATCCTGCGGTACTTTTACGGGGACAATATGTACATCAACACTGCGCCGGAAATCTCGGGGATTCCGTCTTCGTGGCCGGGATATACACTGGAAAATGGTTCCAGCGGTCAGAAAGTGCTTCAGATGCAGGAACAGCTCAATGTGATCGCTGGAGCTTACCCGGCGATCCCGAAGATCCAGGCGGACGGAATTTACGGACCGGCGACGGCGGAGGCAGTCCGGACATTTCAGGAGGTGTTCGGACTGCCGCAGACAGGGACGGTTGATTTCCGGACGTGGTATAAAATATCGGAGATCTATGTCGGGGTGTCGCGGATCGCGGAGCTGGTATAAGAATAGAAGAAAAAGTGGATAGGAGAGAAAAATCTTCTCTGACGGTTGACAAAATCCGGCTCTGGTATTACAGTTCTATATAGTATGGTTGGCGGACAGGGGACAATACGATGTGTTGTCCCCTGTATACTGTTGCCGCAGCCATTGTACAATGACGGCATGAAAACCGGACGGTCTGATGCCGGGAAAAGGAAGGAACGAATGATGTTAGAGGTTGAACATTTATCATATGACATCCACGAAGAGGGACGGCAGTCGGAGATTCTTTCGGATATCAGCTTTTCGGTTGAAGATGGAGAGATGCTTGTCATCACCGGACCGAACGGCGGCGGAAAATCGACACTCGCCAAACTTCTGATGGGAATTTATACGCAGACAGGCGGAACGATCAAGCTGGACGGAAAAGATATTACCGGATTTTCGATCGACGAGCGCGCCAAAGCGGGGATGGGATTTGCATTCCAGCAGCCGCCGCGTTTTAAAGGAATGACAGTCAGACGGCTTCTGCATCTGGCGGCCGGTCGGACGCTTTCGGAGGACGAGTGCTGTAATCTTTTAAGCAGCGTCGGACTTTGTGCGAGAGAATATATCGACCGTGAAGCGGATGCGACACTTTCCGGCGGAGAGATGAAACGGATCGAGATCGCAACCGTATTGGCTGCACATCATGCGATCTGTATTTTTGACGAGCCGGAGGCAGGGATCGATCTTTGGAGTTTTTCGATGCTTGTAAAGAGATTTGAGCAGATCCATAAGGAAAAGAAAGAGAGTCTGATCCTGATCTCCCATCAGGAGAGGATCATTCGGATGGCGGATCGGATCATGGTGATCTCAGACGGACAGATCGAATCGATCGGAAAAGCAGAAGAGATCATGCCGCAGCTTTTTGGTACGGAAGCGGAAAGCTGTGTATGCAGACAGCAGAAAGGGGGCGATCTTTGTGGAGCTGAATAATGTGACGAATGATGTGCTGAATGTGATCGACTCCTATGGATTTAAACAGGAGGGCGCTTATAATTTGCGGCTGAACGGCATGGCAGTCTGTCATGGAGACAGTCGGCATATCCAGATCGTAAAGAAAGAGGATCAGCCGGGGATCGACATCCATATCAGCGGAGAAGCGAAGAACGAACAGGTACACATTCCGGTCGTGATGACGGAAGCAGGAGTGGACGTCGTATACAATGATTTTTATATCGAGGACGGCGCAGACGTGACGATCGTGGCAGGATGCGGTATCCACGGAGAGGGATGCAGTGAGACGAGACACGACGGAATCCATACGTTTCACGTTGGAAAGAATGCAAATGTAAAATATGTGGAAAATCACTATGCAGACGGAAACGGAACAGGGAAAAAAGTATTGAATCCCGTGACAAAGATTTACGTCGGAGAGGGTTCTGTGTTTACGCTGGAGACAACGCAGATCAAAGGTGTCGATTCTACAAAGCGGGAGAATTATATCGAGCTGGCGGAGAATGCGAAATTAAATGTGACAGAGAAGCTTATGACTCATGAAGCACAGAGCGCCGTTTCTAATATGGATGTCGTGCTGAAAGGTGAGAATAGTTCTGCGCGTATTATTTCCCGTTCGGTCGCAAAAGGAACGTCTGTGCAGGTATTTCACCCGAGAGCGATCGGTGAGAATCCGTGTCATGCGCATGTACAGTGTGATTCGATCATCATGGATCAGGCAGAGATCAGTTCCATTCCGGAGATCAACGCGAAGCATGTAGATGCCCAGATCGTGCATGAAGCGGCGATCGGACGGATCAATGACGAACAGCTGATCAAGCTGCGGACGTTTGGGCTTTCCGAGGAGGAAGCAGAGTCTGTGATCATAGAGAATTTCCTGAAATAAATGTATGATATTCAAGAATCCCCTTGTTTGGACCGGAAAAGCGATCCGGCGGACAAGGGGAATTTTTGAAAGACAGTGGATACCAAAAGCGAACACTTTTAATACTGGTTTAAAAGTGTTCGCTTTGGACAGATAAGGAGTGAGAAAAATGTTGTCATTTGAAAGTGATTATACAAAAGGCGCACATGTGCGGATCTTAGAACGGCTTCTTGCCGCCAATGGAGAAACGATGCCCGGATATGGAAGTGATCTTTATTGTGAACAGGCAAAAGAAAAGATAAGAACAGCGTGCGCATGTCCGGAGGCAGAGATTTATTTTCTTGTCGGCGGTACCCAGACGAATGCTGCGGTGATCGGCACAATGCTTCCCGCATATGCCGGAGTGATCGCAGCACAGAGCGGTCATGTAAATACACACGAAGCGGGAGCGATCGAGTGCACCGGACACAAGGTGCTGACTTGCCCGTCTCATAACGGAAAATTGGATCCGGGGGAAGTACGGGCCTATGCAGAACAGTTCTATGCAGATCAGAACCGGGAGCATATGGTGTATCCGGGGATGGTCTATATTTCCCATCCGACAGAATACGGTACATTGTATACAAAATCGGAATTGGAAGAACTCTCGGAGATCTGCCGCGAGTACGATATGGTCTTATATGCGGACGGAGCACGGCTTGGCTATGGATTGGCAGCGAAGCAGACGGATGTGACGCTTCCGGTATTGGCAAAACTCTGCGACGTTTTTTATATCGGCGGAACAAAGGTAGGCGCAATGTTCGGAGAGGCGGTTGTATTTACAAAACAAAATGCGCCGAGACATTTTCTGACGCTGGTCAAACAGAAGGGCGCGCTTCTGGCGAAAGGGTGGCTGTTAGGTCTGCAGTTTGATACATTGTTTACCGATGAGCTTTATTGGAAGATCAGCCGCCGTGCGATCGAAACGGCAGAGTTGTTAAAAGAAGTCCTGCGGGAAAATGAACTGCCGTTCTATCTGGAATCACCGACTAACCAGCAGTTTGTTGTATTGGAAAATGAACAGATGGAGGCGCTGAAACCACATGTGGCATTTAGTTTTTGGGAGAAATTAGATGAGAAACATACGGTCGTGCGTTTTGCGACGAGCTGGGCGACGACAAAAGAGGAAATCATGGAGCTGGCGGATTTATTGAAAAAAATAAGAGGATAGAGGAATGATAAAGGGAATCATTTTTGATGTGGACGGCACGCTTTTGAATTCGATGCCTGTATGGGAGAACCTTGGGGAACTATATCTTCGGGCACAGGGGAAATCTGCGGAAAAAGGGCTGAGGGATATATTGTATACGATGGGAGTCCGTCAGGGGGCAGCGTATCTGAAGACACAATACGGGCTGGATCAGACGATAGAAGAAGTGATAGAGGGGTTAAATCGGGAGGTGCGGGGATTTTACGAAAAGAAAGTTCCGCTGAAAGAGGGCGTCCGGGAATATTTGGAAAGATTTCGGGAATTATCTCTTCCGATGATGCTTGCGACTTCCGGAGATAAAACGAATGTGAGGTCGGCACTTAGCCGTCTGGGGATTTTAAGCTGGTTTGAGGGAATCCTGACTTGTCTGGAAATGGGAACCGATAAAAATCATCCCGATGTGTTTTTGGCAGCCGCACTGCAGATGGATCTGGATCCGTCGGAAATTCTGGTGTTTGAAGACGCGCTGTATGCGATTCAGACTGCAAAGAGGGCGGGATTTCGAACCGTGGCGGTATACGACAAGGCAAATGACCGTGATCTGGCAAAAATATGGAAACTGGCGGATATTTATTTGCCGGAATACACGGAATTTGATATATTTTGGAGGAGGATATCAAGACTATCATGAAAAAGAAACAGAAATATATCGGAATCATATACATTATCCTGTCAGCATTTTGCTTTGCGCTGATGTCGATGTTTGTAAGACTTTCCGGAGATCTGCCGGCAATCCAGAAAAGCTTTTTCAGAAATCTGGTGGCGCTTGTATTTGCAGGGATCATTCTTGCAAAAGAAAAGGTATGGTTTTCCGGAAAGAAAGAGAATGTCAAATATCTTCTGGCACGAGCGACAGCAGGAACACTTGGTGTGCTGTGCAATTTTTACGCGGTAGATCATATGATCCTGTCGGATGCGTCGATGCTCAACAAAATGTCTCCGTTTTTTGCGATCATCTTCAGTTATCTGATCCTGAAAGAAAAAGTACGGCTGGCACAGGCGCTGATCGTTGCAGGGGCGTTTCTCGGAAGTCTGTTGATCATCAAACCGACGGCTGGTATCTTTTCCTCTCCGGCGGCACTCGTCGGATTGTTGGGCGGTCTGGGAGCCGGGATCGCTTACACTTATGTGCGCGTACTCGGACAGAAAGGTGAGAAAGGACCGTTTGTCGTCTTTGTATTCTCTGCTTTTTCCTGTATCGTAACATTGCCGTTTTTGATCTTCGATTATCATCCGATGACAGGGATGCAGCTTTTATATCTGTTGCTTGCGGGCTTGTCGGCAGCAGGCGGACAGTTCAGTATCACAGCGGCATATTTCCACGCGCCGGCAAAAGAGATTTCCGTCTATGATTACTCACAGATCATTTTCTCCGCGATCCTTGCGATCGTTGTGTTCGGACAGATGCCGGATCAGTTCAGCTGGATCGGTTATGTGATCATCTGTTCCATGGCAGTGATCATGTTCTTATATAATAAACGGACGGGAAATAGTTGATTTTAAAATAAATAAATATTAAAAGAAATAAAAATAAATCTTTAGAAATGCGAGAAAGCAAAATGGAATTTGAACATACGATACGACCGATCGCATATATACAAAATGATTTTAAAGAAAAATTTGGAATCCCACGGCAGAGTGGTCTGGCGGATACGACGGCAAAGATCGTATTTGAGCCGGAATACCGAAGCCGCGAAGCTGTGCGTGGAATGGAAATGTACTCTCATTTCTGGTTGTTATGGCAGTTCTCGGAATCAGTGAGGGACAGCTGGTCTCCGACAGTACGTCCGCCTAGGCTTGGTGGAAATATACGGATGGGTGTGTTTGCGACACGCTCTCCGTTCCGTCCCAACTCCATCGGGCTTTCCTGTGTCAGGCTGGACCATATAGATCTGGACGGGGAGGATGCTCCGGCTTTGTATGTAAGCGGGGCGGATCTGATGGACGGAACTCCGATCTATGACGTCAAACCGTATCTTCCTTATGTGGACAGCCATCCGGAGGCGTTGGGAGGTTTTACAGAATCCACAAAAGAGTACCGGTTGGAGGTGATCGTTCCGGAACATTTGAGAGCAATGATTTCCGAAACTACTTATCGCGAGCTTTGTGAAGTGTTGGAACAGGACCCGCGTCCATCTTATCAAAAGGATCCGGCCCGGACTTATGGGATGCGGTACGGAAAATGGGAAGTGAAATTCAGAGTAGAAAAAAATTGCCTTTTTGTCTGTGAGATTCGGAGCACGGAATAAGAATCTCTCATTTTGTCAATACTTTTGAAAAAAATGTATCGGCGAAATGAGGGATTTTTTATGGAAAGAAAAAGTTTTGACGAACTGTATCGGGATATTTTGCAGCAGAAAATAGATCTGCGGGAACCGCTTCCGCCGGAATACGATCCGCTCCATCTGGATTGTCTTCTTCATCCGAAAAATTATGCACCGGTTTTTCAAACGAATCAATTTCAAAATTGTGAGGAAGAGATAAAAAGAAAATGCATTCAAAGTTGTTTGTTTGAAGCGATAAAGGAAGAAGAAAACGGAAAAGTTTCTATTGATACAGGAAAATGTACCGGGTGCGGTGGATGCATTCATTCCTGCAAACCGGAAAAATTGCAGGGAAGCCGCGATCTGCTGGCAGTGATGATGGCGCTGCGGAAGAAAAAGGGGGAAGCGTATATATTGGCGGCGCCTGCGTTTATGGGGCAGTTCGGAAAAGAGGTCACTCCGGGAAAATTGCGGAGTGCATTTCGGATCCTCGGATTTGACGGGATGGTGGAAGTTGCACTTTTTGCGGACATACTGACGATGAAAGAAGCATTGGAGTTTGACAGGCATGTCAGAAAAGCAGGGGATTTTCAAATGACAAGCTGCTGCTGTCCAATCTGGATCTCTATGTTGAGGAAAGAGAAATGGATGGATCATGTACCTGGCGCGGTTTCTCCGATGATCGCTGCCGGTCGTGTCGTGAAGCGGCTGCATCCGGAAGCTCTGACTGTCTTTATTGGTCCGTGTCTGGCGAAAAAGGCGGAGGCAAGAGAGGCAGATGTTGCCGATGCGGTGGATTATGTGCTGACATTTCAGGAAGTGAACGACCTGTTTGAAGCAGCAAAGATCGATCCGAAAACACTTCCCGAAAGGGGACGCGACCATTCTTCAAGAGCAGGAAGAATCTATGCGAGGACGGGCGGGGTGAGTGAAGCAGTTACCAAAACGGTACGTCAGTTGAGAAGCGATGGGAAAAGCATTCAGGTGAAAGCGGAGCAGGCAGACGGTGTTTCCGACTGCAGAAAACTTCTCGAACGATTCCGAAAGGGAGATTCCGATGCGAACTTTCTTGAGGGCATGGGATGTAAAGGAGGATGTGTGGGCGGACCGAAAGCGATGCTTTCGGCAAAGCAGGGGACAGAGTATGTGAATGAGTATGGAAATGCGGCAAAGGTGAAGACGCCGCTTGAGAATCCATATGTGATGCAGTTGATGAAAGAATTGGGATTTGATACCGTTGAAGCGCTTTTGGAAGACGAAACGCTCTTTACGAGAAATTTCGGGAAAGAATTTTCCGATAATTAGAAGAAAACCCTTTTTGTTTTCTGTAAAATACGGTATAATCGGTATATAAAAACGGATCCATAGATTGAGAGGAGTGATTTGGATGACAGAAAACATTATTATCACGATCGGGCGACAGTTTGGAAGCGGCGGACATGAGATCGGAAACCGTCTTGCAGAGCGGCTTTCCATTCCGCTCTATGATCACAATCTGATTCGGATGGCGGCAAAAGAACTTAAGATTACTCCGGAAGAAGCAGAGAAAGTGGATGAATCTATTTTGGGCAGATATATGTCCTCCGCGATTCTCGGATCCGGAGACTATCTGATGTTTATGAATGAATCAGAATTTGAAGAGCCGCTGAGTGACAAAGTCTATGTAATGCAGACACAGATCATCCAAAAACTGGCAAACAGAAGCTCCTGCATTTTTGTGGGAAGATGTGCGGATTATGTGCTGGGAGATTATTCAAACTGCATCAATGCATTTGTATATGCATATAAAGAAGACCGGATCCGTCGGATCATGAAACTGTACGATCTGACGGAACGGCAGGCTTGGGATAAGATCAAGAAGATAGATAAGACGAGAAAAGCATATTATGAAGAACATACGGATCGGGATTGGGGAAGTATTGAAGCGCATCAGATGTTGTTTAATGCAAGTCTGATGGGGATCGATGGCGTGGTAGATGCCCTGGAGGGCATTTACAGGAAATGGAACGAAAGAGAATAGAAAAATGGCTGGGAATGATTTCCCGGTCATTTTTGTACTGCAGCGATGCTGTAACGGTAAATTCAGAAGAAAAATCCTGCCAGAAATGTCATGAATGGGATCGTGGCAATAGAACAAACCGTTGTAAACGCAAAAATTTCGGAAGCGTATTGATAGTTTTTGTTAAACTGGATCGCCATCATCGTCAAAGTTGCGCCGGTCGGGCATGCCGCTGCGATCAGCGTTGTATATGCGATATCGTGTTCGGTCCGGAACGCAGCCAAAAGCAGAAGAACCGCAAATGGAATGAGGATCAGCTTTAAAATCGTGGTCCAGTAAACATGCAGTTTGGTAAAAATCTTTTTCGGATCGGTCTGTGCGACAGATACTCCTGCGATGATCATAGCCAGAGGCGTATTCATATCGGCAATGTAGTTCATCGAATCCAGCAGGACAGAGGGAAGCTGGATCCGGGCAAAATAGAGTACAACTGCGATCACGACACCGATCATCATGGGCGAGAGTAGTCCCTGACGCAGACGTCTGAAAGAAAAACTCCCATTGAGCAGAATCAGGCTGTGTGTCCATGTGAGGATATTAAAAACAGTCATATAAGCGGTTAAATAAAAGACGCCGTCGCTTCCCAATACACTGTTGATCAAAGGGATTCCGATAAATCCGCAGTTGGAATAGACTGCGGCGATCCGTTCGATCGCATATTCCGGATTTTTGCCGGCAGGGATCAGAAAATGTGCCATGAGGATCCCGAGGATATGGGCTGCAGCCGCAGCTGCAAACGAGATCATAAGTCCGCGGATCAGAGCCGGGTCATAAGGTGTCTGGTAAACGGTAATGATCAGGCAGGGATTGACAACCATCAAAAGAAGATTAGACAGCGTCCGGTTTCCCTCCTGAGTGATCAATCCGATTTTATAACAAAAATAGGCAAGAAGCATGATGAAAAGCATTTTGAGCAGTTGGTTAAAGATTAAAGTAAACATAAACAGAAACTCCTATCGATGGATTCCCTCCTGGATCTCGTCTGCCCAGGTTTGGAGATTGTAAGTATGCCCGTCAAAGAGCTTTAGTATGACGCCGGTCGGATGGTCATCGTTTGCAAATGCGTTTGCTTCATCCGTATCTACATGCATGGCAAGTGAAAAAGACGGACTGACACGGACAACTACATCGGAAAAGATCAGTGAACGTTCATAACTGGTTGTGATGACAAATACAATGTCATTGTCTTTGACATGAGCACGCAGAGCGTCAATGGGTGTCATATGGATATGCCGTTTGGCAACGATCACACCTCTCTCCAGTGTAATCGTTCCGTATGGACCGATCAGCGTACAGCCGGGCGTTCCCTCCAGATCACCGGACTGACGGATCACGCTCGGAATACCGAGTCTTCTTGTGTCAGTTACGGAAATTTCAACCTGTGTCTCTTTTCGGTATGGACCCAGCACAACTACTTTTTCCAATTGCCCTTTTGGACCGACAACACGAAGTCGTTCTTTACAGGCATATTGTCCGGGCTGACTCAATTCTTTCACATAGGTCATGTGAGAGCCTGTGCCAAAAAGTATTTCAAAATCTTCTTTTGAAAGGTGAATGTGCCTTGCAGATGTTTCAATAGGGATTTTTAAACTCATCCGACCATACCTCGTTTCCATGAACATATCGCTTTTTACATCAAAATATAAAAATATTTTAACAGACCGCACTCGGTTTTTCAATGTCGGAAATGATTTGTTCCATTAAACAATTTCATCAAATTTCATCAAACAATTGAATTGGTGATTTTGTGTATTGAGCGGAACTAGGAAGGTGTGGTATATTAAAAAAGTATGCAAAAAAGTAGGTCAAAAAAGAAATGGATTTAAGGGATCTCACAATGTTGTTACGAAAGAGGAGAATAAAAATTGGATAAAACAAGAAATATCGGAATCGAAGTCTTGCGGTCGATTTCAATGTGTATGGTCGTGTTTCTTCACGTTTTAAATTTCGGTGTTCATTATCTGGAATTACAGCCGTTTACCCCACAGTGGTTTGCGGGTTGGTTTTTAGAGGGAATCTGTTATTGTGCGGTGAATGTATACGCTATGATCAGCGGATATGTTATGGTTAACAGCAGACGAAAGATCAGTCGGCTGGTTAGTTTATGGATTGAAGTGCTTTTTTATTCTGTACTGAGCACTTTTTTATTGAACATTATCAGTACAGAGAGTGTCGGGAAGATAGATTTTGTAAAAGCATTCTTTCCGGTATGCAGTCAGATGTTCTGGTATTTTACCGCTTATTTTGCGCTGTTTTGGTTTGTCCCGTGGCTGAATGATCTTGTACATAATTTGGAATTTGAAACATTCCGACGGCTGATCTTTCGATTGTTGATCATTTTTGGTTTTTTGCCGTGGCTGGCAGATTTGTTCGGCGGAGCAAGTGCATTTGGTCTGCAGGGCGGATATACGGCAATCTGGCTGGCAATTTTATATTTGACCGGCGCCGGAATACGGATATATGGTTTTGATCTTTTTTCATTTAAGAAGAAGTTCCATTCCAACTTATGGTTTTTTAATATGGCAGTGCTGAGCGGATGTATGATCTTTCTAAGTAAAGTCTTGCTTACTGCAGCAACATTGAAATTATTCGGCAGAGAGATTATGACAGCACAGTTTTACAGTTACCTGTCGCCATTTGTTGTGATGGAGGCGGTATTTTTGCTTTGTTTCTTTTCTAATGTAAAGATTGAGAGAGGAAAGTGGTTTTGGATCGGGATTGGGAAAACAACATTTGGAATTTATCTGATTCATCAGACATCTCTCTTTTTCTTTGTAGTTTGGCCAATTATTGAAAAATATAGGAATGCTTCATTTCCGATTTTTATCAGCGCAATGTTTGGAAGTGTGGTCTTGATTTTTGCAGGATGTAGTATCATAGAATATATACGGGCAAAATTGTTTGTTGTCTGCCACATTGATTTTTTTGTGGACCGACTGATCGCAAAAATAAAAATTCATCGGTAAAGGTATAAAAAACCTCTGCTTACAGATACTATTTCCAGAAATGGAAAAAAGTACAGGAAGCGGAGGTTTTTATATGAAAGCAACAGGAATCGTAAGAAGAATCGATGATCTTGGCCGTGTTGTGATCCCAAAGGAAATCAGACGGACACTGCGGATCCGGGAGGGCGATCCGCTTGAGATCTTCACAGACCGGGAGGGGGAGATCATCCTGAAAAAATATTCTCCGATCGGGGAATTGGGAATGTTTGCTGCACAGTATTGCGAGAGTCTGGCACAGACACTAAATTGTACGGTATGTATAACAGACTGCGATCAAGTGATTGCAGTGAATGGGAATGGAAAAAAGGACTTTAATAATAAAAATATAAGTAAAGAAATGGAAAACTTTCTAAAGAAACGAGAAATGAAGAGCGGGAAAGAAAGGGATTCTTTCTATATTCCTATTGTGCAGGAGGATGAAAACGTGTGTGAAGAGGTGATCTGCCCCATTTTGTGTGAGGGAGATGTGATCGGCAGCGTTATATTATTGAATCGGGAAGCAAAGAAGAAATTTGATGAGTCAGAACAAAAAGCAGCACAATGTGCGGCAGCATTTTTAGGAAAACAGATGGAGCAGTAAAGGGAAGTTCTGATTTCTGTGCATATCCATGTCAATGGAACCATAAACATAATATAGAAGCTGTGGAGATCAGACGATGATCCGAAGAAGAAAAGGGGGGCGTGGATATGGAACAGAATATAAAAAACAAGACAGGATTAGATAAGACGATATTTTGGATGTTGAAATCATTGCTTTGTTCGTACGTGGTTACAGGGATCTTACTGTTGATCCTGGCAGGAATCCTTTATAAGTTTAATTTAGATGAGGCGAAAGTGACGGCGGGGATTTTGATCATCTATGTACTGTCAGCTTTTGCGGGCGGGTTTGTGATCGGAAAGATCACCGGAACAAAGAAATTTTTCTGGGGACTGCTTGTAGGGATTTTTTATGCGGTGCTTCTTGTACTCGTGTCATTTGGACTATATCGGTCGATTCAGGGCAGCGTATCGGAACTGGTGACAACGTTTCTTGTATGTGCCGGCGGGGGAATGGTTGGCGGAATGATTTCGTGATAGATTTCAGTGACAGATTTCGTGAGAAAAAACTCTTTTAAATCATGGCACAGTATGATATAATACAATGAAGTAGAAATACAAGAGTATGAAAAGCAGGAGGAGATCAAGATGAAACACATTAAAACACTGAATACTCAGACATTAAATCATACAGTGAAAAAAGGCGGATGCGGCGAGTGCCAGACATCATGTCAGTCTGCATGCAAGACATCCTGTACCGTAGGAAATCAGACTTGCGAGAACAGAAAATAATCCTTTTGCACGTTGGAAGCGCGGCAGATCTGCCGGCAGGCGCAAAGGGAAATGAATAAGGAAATTAAAAGGGCAGCGACCTCGGCCGCTGCCTTATCCTTGTTTATCTGGAAATATGTAAAAGAAAGACGAACTCAGTAAAGAAACATATAAATTAGAAAGAGAGGTATCTGTTGTGATACATCAGTACCAGAATAATGGATATAACATCGTGCTGGATGTCAACAGTGGTTCGGTTCATGTAGTAGATCCGCTTGCCTATGACATCATCGCATGTTTGGAGAACCAGAATCCATCCCGGACGGCGGAATCATTAAAGAAACCGGAGACGTTGGAGATGGTGCTTTCGGAGCTCAAATCTTCCGGAAAAGAAGCGGATGCGGAAGAAGTAAAGGAGATTCTGGAAGCGGTAACGGAGCTGACAGAAGCAGGACAGCTTTTCACGGAAGATATTTATGAAGATTACATAGACGAAGTCAAACAGCGCAAGACGGTTGTGAAAGCACTCTGTCTGCATATTGCCCACGACTGTAATCTGGCGTGTCGCTATTGTTTTGCCGAGGAGGGGGAGTATCACGGAAGACGTGCGCTGATGTCTTATGAAGTCGGAAAGAAAGCGCTTGACTTTCTGATCGCCAATTCCGGAAGCAGACGCAATCTGGAAGTGGATTTCTTCGGTGGAGAACCGCTGATGAACTGGCAGGTTGTCAAAGATCTGGTTGCATATGGAAGAGAACAGGAAAAGCTTCATGATAAGCATTTCCGTTTCACATTGACCACAAACGGTGTACTTTTAAATGATGAAGTACAGGAATTTGTGAATCGTGAGATGGATAACGTTGTTCTGAGCCTGGACGGAAGAAAAGAGGTCAACGACCGGATGCGTCCGTTCCGGAACGGAAAAGGAAGTTATGACCTGATCGTTCCGAAATTCCGGAAACTTGCCGAGAGCCGGAATCAGGAGAAATATTATATCCGCGGAACGTTTACGCGGGAGAATCTGGATTTCTCAAAAGATGTAGAGCATTTTGCGGAATTGGGATTTGAGCAGATTTCCATCGAACCGGTCGTGGGAGAGGATACCGATCCGTATGCGATCCGGGAAAGCGATCTTCCTCAGATATTCTCCGAATACGACAAGCTGGCGAAAATGATGGTGGAACGTGAACGGGAGGGCAGAGGATTTAATTTCTTCCATTTCATGATCGATCTGGAGGGCGGTCCGTGTGTGGCGAAGCGGTTATCCGGCTGTGGTTCCGGTACGGAGTATCTGGCAGTGACTCCATGGGGAGATCTTTATCCATGTCATCAGTTTGTCGGAGATGAGACATTCCTTATGGGAAATGTGGATGATGGCATCGTTAGACCGGAGATCGCTGATGATTTCAGAAGCTGCAGCGTGTACTCCAAAGAAAAATGCAGAAGTTGTTTTGCAAGATTCTACTGCAGCGGCGGATGTATGGCGAATTCTTATAAATTCCACAACACCATCCACGATACGTATGATGTGAGTTGTGAAATGGAACGTAAACGTGTGGAGTGTGCGATCATGATCAAAGCCGCTCTGGCAGATAATGGAAAGGATGAGGAACGTGAAGAAGAGTAAAGGAGTCATCAGCCTGATCCTGATCGCCGTTCTGACCGGTCTGCTTGGATTTACAACCATTCATGGCTGGGGCAAGGGCGAAACAGGCGCGGCAAAAAATATCAACCTTGGTTTGGATCTGGAGGGTGGAGTCAGCATCACCTATCAGGTAAAAGGCGATACCCCGTCGGAAGAAGATATGGCGGACACGATCTACAAACTGCAGAAACGTGTCGAGGGATACAGTACCGAAGCGACGGTTTATCAGGAGGGCGATGACCGGATCAGTATCGAGATCCCGGGCGTCAGCGATGCGAATGCGATCCTGGATGAACTCGGACGACCGGGAAGCCTGTATTTTATTGCCCAGACAGACAGTGAGGGCAACTTAAATTATAAAAATGAGAAGCGGACGGGAAATCCGGAAGATTATAAACTGACAAAATCGATCGAGGAGCTGCAGAAAGACGGCTCCATCGTGCTGACAGGTACGGATGTGAAAAATGCGGAAGCAGTTCCGGAATCGAATCAGGTCAGCGATGCAAGTGAATATGTTGTAGCTTTGGAGATGAACAAAGACGGCGCGGCTAAGTTTGCCGAGGCGACGAAAAAAGCGCTTGAATCCGGAGAGAGCATCGGTATCTATTACGACGATGCATTTGTAACGGTTCCGAATGTCAACAGTGAGATCAAAGACGGACGTGCGGAGATCAGCGGAGCGATGGACTACACAAAAGCAAATGCGCTGGCAACGACGATCCGGAGCGGAGCGCTGAATCTGGAGCTGGAAGAACTTCGATCCAATGTGGTCGGAGCACAGCTTGGTCAGGATGCGATCAAGACAAGTTTGATCGCAGGCGCGATCGGACTGGCGATCGTATTTGTATTCATGTGCGTTGTATATCTGCTTCCGGGATTTGCTTCCGGACTGGCGCTTTTGATCTATACGGGTCTGGTGCTGGTTTCTCTGAATGCGTTTGACATTACGCTGACGCTTCCGGGAATTGCGGGTATCATCCTCGGCATCGGTATGGCGGTGGATGCAAATGTGATTATTTTCGCCCGTGTGGGAGAAGAACTGGCGGCAGGCAAATCTGTGCGCAGTTCGCTGAATGCCGGATTTAAAAAGGCAATGTCGGCAATTCTGGACGGAAATATTACGACGCTGATCGCGGCGGCGGTTCTTTGGCTTCGCGGAAGCGGCACAGTCAAGGGATTTGCACAGACACTGGCGCTTGGTATCGTCGTATCCATGTTTACGGCGCTTGTGATCACACGGGTGATCATCTACTCATTCTATGCGGTTGGAATCCGGAGTGAAAAATTATACGGACGTCCGAAAAAGGAAAGAAAAGCGATCAATTTCCTCGGAAAGAAGAAACTGTTCTTTGGTGTTTCTGCGGCATTGATCCTGGCGGGATTCGTACTGATGGGAGTCAATTCCGCGCGCGGCGTCGGAGCGCTGAATTACAGTCTGGAGTTTAAAGGCGGTACGGCGACCAATGTGACATTTGCAGAAGAGTATACATTGGAAGAGATTGATGATAAGATCGTGCCGTTGATCGAGGACGTGACCGGCGACAAAAATGTACAGGTTCAAAAAGTAGAGGGAAGCAAGCAGGTTGTCTTTAAGACACAGACCTTGGATCTGGAAAAACGAGAAGCGTTTAATAAAGTGATGACAGAGCAGTTCGGCGCTTCCGAAAAAGAGATCACAAGTGAAAATATCAGCTCAACGGTAAGTTCCGAGATGCGTCAGGACGCAGTGGTAGCGGTTGCGATCGCGACAGTCTTTATGCTTTTGTATATCTGGCTGCGATTTAAAGACATCCGCTTTGCGACAAGCGCGGTTGTGGCGCTGCTCCATGACGTGCTGATCGTACTTGGATTTTATGTGCTTTCCCGCGTATCTGTCGGAAATACATTTATCGCGTGTATGCTGACGATCGTCGGATATTCGATCAACGCGACGATCGTGATCTTTGATCGGATCCGTGAGGAACTGAAAACACAGAAGCGCGGAACCGATCTTCAGGATCTGGTAAACGGATGTATCACCAAGACATTGACAAGGAGTATTTATACCTCTTTGACAACATTTATCATGGTTGCCGTTCTTTATGTGATGGGTGTAAGTTCGATCAAAGAATTTGCACTTCCGTTGATGGTAGGTATCATCTGCGGAGCATACTCTTCCGTATGCATCACAGGCGCGCTCTGGTATGTGATGAAAAAAGCATCTGAGAAAAAAGCGGCAAAGAAAGCGTAAGAAAGTATTTTGTTTATTTACGATAAAAGGGCAGGGGATATCCCTGCTCTTTTTCTAAAGGAGGAACGGCGATGGAAAAATGGTTCGTTACAATGAAAAAAGCCGATTTTCAGTCTATTTCCGAGAAGTACCACATTTCTCCGATCCTGGCACGTCTGATCCGGAATCGGGAGGTCATCGGGGAGGAGGCGATTGATTTTTATCTGAATGGAACGATCGCGGATCTGTATGACGGCATGTTGATGAAAGATATGGAAAAGGCGGTGGAAATCCTGTCGGAGAAGATACGGGAGAGGGCGGCGATCCGGATCATCGGGGATTATGATATAGACGGGGTCAATGCAACGTATATTTTACAGGAGGGGCTTGCCGGACTCGGCGCCGATGTGGATACGGATATTCCGGACCGGATCCGGGACGGATACGGACTGAACCGTAATCTGATCGATCGTGCGTTGGAGGACGGAATCGATACGATCATTACTTGTGACAATGGGATCGCGGCGGGAGAGGAAATTCTTTACGGAAAAGAACGGGGGCTGACTGTGATCGTGACAGATCACCATGAGATTCCGTTTTTGGATGCGGGAGGCGAGAAAGAATATCTGCTCCCACAGGCAGATGCGGTCGTAGACCCGCACCGCCCGGATTGTGAATATCCGTTTAAAGGTCTTTGCGGAGCGGCGGTGGCATATAAACTGGTGGAAGCATTGTATGAAGTGATGCAGCGCGATGCGGAGGATGTGGATTATCTGATGGAAAATGTGGCGATCGCGACGGTGGGGGATGTGATGGACCTGTGTGGAGAAAATCGGATTTTTGTCAAACAGGGACTGGAGATGCTGAAACGGACCCGCAATGAGGGGCTGAAAGCGTTGATGGAGTGCACCAATGTGCCAGTGGACCGGCTGAACGCGTATCATATCGGATTTGTCATCGGACCTTGTATCAATGCAGGGGGGCGGCTGGATACCGCAAAGCGTGCGCTGGAACTGCTCTGTGCGAAAAACCGGAGAGATGCGGTGATGCTGGCGGAAGACCTGAAAGCGTTGAATGACAGCCGGAAAGAGATGACGGAAAAAGGCGTGGGACAGGCGGTGGAACAGATCGAATCGACATCCATGCAGGAAGATCCGGTGCTTGTCGTTTATCTGCCGGATTGTCATGAAAGTATTGCAGGCATTATTGCAGGGCGGCTTCGGGAGCGGTATTACCGACCGGTATTTGTGCTGACGCGTGCGGAAGACGGGGTGAAAGGATCCGGGCGTTCGATTGAAAGTTACAATATGTTTGAAGAAATGTGCAAGTGCCGCGCACTGTTTACGAAGTTCGGAGGACATAAGCTGGCGGCAGGGCTGTCTCTTCCGGAAGAAAACGTACCGCGCTTCCGGCAGGTGATCAATGAACTGGCGGAACTGAGCGAGGAAGATCTGATGGAGAAAGTATCGATCGACATGCAGCTTCCGCTTCCTTATATTACGGAAAATCTGGTGGAAGAGCTGGAACTGCTGGAACCGTTTGGCAAAGGCAATACGAAGCCACTCTTTGCGGAGAAAAATCTCCGGGTGATCCGGCCGCGGATCATCGGAAAAAATCGGAATGTATTGAAGTTTCAAGTGGAAGATCGAAACAAAAACCGTATGGAAGCCGTTTATTTCGGAGACGTGAACACCTGTCTGGAAGAGATCGAAAAAGGCGGCGAGATGTCGTTTACTTATTATCCGTCGGTCAACGAATATATGGGGCGGCGGACGCTGCAGATCACCGTGGTAAACTACCGGAGATAAAAACGTTTGAAAATTGTGAAAATAATGCTATACTAGAAAAAGCAAATACAGGAAGAAAAGGGGACACTGATATGGCAGGAACACCGGAATATGAATTATTGAATCGGAATTTTGCGATGGTTGACGGGCATGCCGTGAAAGCACCGGAGGATTATCAGGATCCTGAACAGTTATATCAGGCATTGATCGAACGTGTCAGGAAATATCATCCGTCTGCGGATATTTCCATGATCGAAAAAGCATATAAGACAGCGTCGGAAGCGCATAGCGGGCAGGCGAGAAAATCGGGCGAACCGTATATCATCCATCCGCTCTGGGTGGGGATCATCCTTGCGGATCTGGAGATGGATAAAGAGACGATCGTGGCGGGGATGCTGCATGACGCCGTGGAAGATACGGACATGACATTGGATGAAGTCGGACGGGAATTCGGAGAAGAGGTGGCTCTTCTTGTGGACGGCGTTACAAAGCTGGGACAGTTGTCGTATTCTCAGGATAAGCTGGAGATCCAGGCGGAAAATCTTCGGAAGATGTTCCTTGCAATGGCAAAAGACATCCGTGTGATCATCATCAAACTGGCTGACCGGCTGCATAATATGCGGACGCTTGAATTTATGCGTCCGGAAAAGCAGAAAGAAATAGCAAAAGAGACGATGGACATTTATGCGCCGATCGCCCAGCGGCTCGGTATTTCCAAGATCAAGATCGAGCTGGACGATCTGTCTTTAAAATACTCCCAGCCGGAAGTGTATCAGCAGCTTGTCCACGATCTGAACGAGCGCAAGACGAAGCGGGAAGAATTTGTCCAGCAGATCGTCTCGGAAGTATCGACACATATGAAGAACGCGCATATTCAGGCGAAAGTATATGGAAGAGTGAAGCATTTTTTCAGCATCTACAAGAAAATGGTCAATCAGAATAAAACTCTGGATCAGGTGTACGATCTGTTTGCCGTTCGGATCATTGTGGATTCCGTGAAAGACTGTTATGCGGCGCTTGGTGTGATCCATGAGATGTATACGCCGATCCCGGGACGTTTTAAAGATTATATCGCGATGCCGAAGCCGAATATGTATCAGTCCCTGCACACAACGTTGATGGGACCGTCCGGACAGCCGTTTGAGATCCAGATCCGTACAGAGGAGATGCATAAGACTGCGGAGTACGGTATCGCAGCCCATTGGAAATATAAAGAGGGCGGGGATGCGGCGAAAGTGGTGCAGGCGCAGGAAGAGAAATTAAACTGGCTGCGTCAGATCCTGGAATGGCAGCGGGATATGTCCGACAACCGGGAATTCTTAAGTCTCTTAAAAGGAGATTTGGATCTGTTTGCGGAGGATGTTTACTGTTTTACGCCGAACGGAGACGTCAAGAACCTGCCGAATGGCTCGACGCCGGTAGATTTTGCTTATGCGATCCACAGCGCTGTCGGAAATAAGATGGTCGGCGCCCGGGTGAACGGGAAATTGGTCAATATCGATTACAAGATCCAAAACGGCGATCGTATCGAGATATTGACGTCCCAGAATTCGAGAGGACCGAGCCGCGACTGGCTGAATATCGTAAAGAGTACGCAGGCGAAATCCAAGATCAATTCCTGGTTTAAGAAAGAGTTCAAAGAGGAAAATATCATCCGCGGGCGGGAGATGGTGGCGTCATGCTGTCGTGCCAAGTCGGTGAACCTTGCCAATGTCATGAAGCCGAAATATCAGCAGATCGTGCAGCAGAAGTACGGATTCCGCGATTGGGATTCCGTGCTGGCAGCGATCGGACATGGCGGACTCAAAGAGGGGCAGGTTGTCAACCGGCTTCAGGAAGAGTACGAGAAAGAACACAAGAAAGAAGTGACCGATGAGACGATCCTTGAAAAGCTTTCCGGGAATGGTAATCAGAAAGTCCATATCGGGAAATCCAAGAGCGGGATCATCGTCAAAGGAATCGACGATATGGCGGTGCGTTTTTCCAAATGCTGCTCACCGGTGCCGGGAGATGAGATCGTCGGATTTGTTACGAGAGGGCGCGGCATGTCGATCCACCGGACCGACTGTGTCAATATGCTCCATCTTTCCGCGGCAGAGCGGGAACGTCTCATTGATGCGGAATGGGAGAGCACGGAGGAAAGTGACGGCGGCGGACAGTATCTGGCGGAATTAAAGATTTATTCGGGCGATCGTCAGGGACTTTTGATGGATGTTTCCAAAGTATTTACGGAAGCGAAGATTGATGTGAAATCCATGAACGTGCGGACGAGCAAAAAAGGAACGGCAACATTAGAGGTGGGATTTATCGTGCGCGGTCGGGAAGAATTAAACCGGCTGATCGAGAAACTGCGTCAGATCGAGGGCGTGATGGATATCGAAAGAACTGCGGGATAAAAAAGAGGCAGGGAGGAAGAAGATGCGGATTGAACGATTTATAGTGGGGATGGTAGGCACAAATTGTTATGTGGTATCCAATGAGGAGACTTTGGAATGTTTTCTCATTGATCCGGGCGCTTATTCGGACAAGATGATAACGTATATCCGGGAGAATGCGCTGAAACCGCGGGCGATCCTGCTGACGCACGGGCATTTTGATCATATCATGGGACTGGACGAAGTTTTAGCGCAATTTTTTGTTCCGGTGTATGTACAGGAAGAGGAAGAGATCCTTTTGAAAGATGCGTCTTACAATGCGTCGGTTTCTTACGGACCGGCATATACATTTTCCGGTGCGTCTCATATAAAAGACGGACAGGTTTTGGAGCTTGCAGGGATGAAAATCCGTGTGATCCATACGCCGGGGCATACGATCGGCGGATGCTGTTATTATATAGAATCGGAAAATGTGTTGTTCAGCGGAGATACATTGTTCCATGATTCTGTCGGAAGAACGGATTTTCCGACGGGAAGCCAGAGTCAGCTTGTACGCTCGATCCGGGAGAAACTTCTCGGACTGCCGGAAGAGACGGTCGTCTATCCGGGACATATGAGCGAGACGACGATCGGTCATGAGAAAACATACAATCCGTTTCTTTGATAAGGAGTAAAGTATGATTGAGATCATAAGTAAAGAAACGTTATTCACCTACAATTTATACCATATTACGAAAGCTTTTTTTCCGGAGGCGGAAATCAGGCAGTGCGTAGACGGGGAGCAAGAACCTCTGGTGAAACTGACAGTGGACGGAGGCTCTTGCTTTTCCGTTGCAGAAGTCCCCGGGATCGGGGCGGAGGTACAGTTCGATGTGTGCCGCCAGATGCGCAAACGTTTCGTGACACATAAAGTGTATGAGTATCTGTCGGAAAGAACAGGCAGGAGGCTTGCTTGGGGAATGCTGACGGGGGTTCGCCCTACGAAGCTTGTCATGCAAAAAATAGAAAGTGGAAAAAGTGAAAAGGAAATTATTGAGTTTCTAAAAGAAGAATATAGTGTATCTGATAGTAAGGCAAAACTTGCGATCGAAATCGCAGAGCGCGAGAAACGGCAGCTGGAACGCCTGCACACGCCGGAGGGATTCAGTCTTTATGTGGGAATCCCATTTTGCCCGAGTATTTGTTCCTATTGTTCCTTTAGTTCTTCGCCGGCAGATCAGTGGAGGGGTCAGATGGATGCCTATCTGGAAGCGCTGTGCAGGGAGATCCGGGCGACAGCCAAGATGGCAAAAGGAAAGATATTGGATACGGTTTATATCGGCGGGGGAACGCCGACGACATTGTCCGCCGGGCAGCTGGATCGTCTGCTCTCATGTATCGAGCAGAGTTTTTCGATGGAGACGGTGCAGGAATTTACGGTGGAAGCGGGACGACCGGACAGTATCACAAAAGAGAAACTGGAAGTGATCCGGAAATATCCGGTGACCCGGATTTCGATCAATCCGCAGACGATGCAGCAGAAGACGTTGGATCTTGTCGGAAGAAAGCATACGGTTCAGGATGTGAAAACGGTCTTTCATTTGGCGAGAACGCTTGGATTCGATAACATCAATATGGATCTGATCGCCGGACTTCCCGGCGAGAGTGCGGAAGATATGCGGGATACGCTTGCGCAGATCGAACAGCTCGGACCGGACAGTCTGACGATCCATTCTCTGGCGATCAAACGGGCGGCAAAGATGGGGCAGGATGCAAAAGTAAATCGGACGTCGAAATCAGAGAAGACGTTTTCAAGTGAAATCGGACAGATGGTAGAGGACGGCGCAGCCGCGGCAAGGAGGATGGGGTTACTTCCTTATTATCTGTACCGGCAGAAAAACATCGCCGGAAATTTTGAAAATGTTGGTTATGCAAAGGTTGACAAAGCGGGAATTTACAATATACTTATTATGGAAGAAAAGCAGACGATACTGGCATGCGGAGCAGGCGCAGGCACAAAGATCGTTCTGCCGGAAAAGATGACGCTTGAGAACGGAAAGACAACGAATCTGATCCGGATTGAAAACGTAAAGAATATCACAGAATACATCAGTCGTATTGATGAGATGATAGAGAGAAAAGGAGAATGGTTATGGCATTAAAGAAGAAACCGGTAACCGGGATGAAAGACATGATGCCGGAGGAGATGGAGATCCGGGATTATGTGATCGCACTGATCAAAGAGACATATAAGGCATTTGGATTTTCTTCTATTGAAACTCCATGTGTGGAACATATTGAGAATCTGTGCAGCAAACAGGGCGGAGACAATGAGAAGCTGATCTTTAAGATTTTAAAAAGAGGCGAGAAACTGAAGATCGATCAGGCGAAAGAGGAGGTCGATCTGGTGGACGGCGGACTACGCTATGACCTGACCGTGCCGCTTTCCCGGTATTATTCCAATCATGCAAATGAACTTCCGGTGCCGTTCAAAGCGCTGCAGATGGGAAATGTATGGCGTGCAGACCGTCCGCAGAGGGGGCGTTTCCGTCAGTTTATGCAGTGTGATATCGATATTCTCGGAGAACCGTCCAATCTTGCGGAGATCGAACTGATCCTTGCGACGACGACGCTGCTCGGCAAACTGGATTTTAATCATTTTACGATCCGGATCAATGACCGTCGTTTCTTAAAAGCGATGGCGGCATACAGCGGATTTGCGGAAAGTGAATATGACAATGTCTTTATCATTCTGGACAAGATGGATAAGATTGGTCTGGACGGTGTAAAGAGAGAACTGGAAGAGTGCGGTTACGCAGCCGAATCCGTAGAAAAATATCTGCAGATTTTTGAAGAGATCACCAATGACGTGGCAGGCGTCCGCTGGTGCAAAGAGAAACTGGAGGGATTTCTTCCGGCGGATGCAGCCGAGTCTCTGGAGACGATCATCACCAGCGTAGAACGTGCAAAGGAAGCGGACTTTAAGGTCAGTTTCGACCCGACGCTTGTACGTGGCATGTCTTATTATACAGGAACGATCTTCGAGATTTCCATGGATGAGTTCGGCGGTTCTGTCGGCGGCGGCGGTCGTTACGATGAAATGATCGGCAAGTTCACCGGACAGAATACACCGGCAGTCGGTTTCTCGATCGGATTCGAGCGGATCGTCATGCTTCTGTTAGAGCGTGGCTATCAGGTGCCGACCGGAAAACAGAAAAAAGCATACCTGTTGGATAAGAATCTGCCCCAGGAGAAGATGCTTTCGGTTCTGGAACAGGCGAAAGCAGACCGCGCAGACGGAATGCAGGTTATGATCGTAAATATGAAGAAAAATAAGAAATTTCAGAAAGAACAGCTGGCACAGCAGGGATATACGGAGATCGAAGAAATTTTCAGCAGATAAATAACGGAAACTGTCTGTTTGACAGAGAAGAAAAGGAAGAAAAGAGGAAGTAGAGTATGTCAGAATCAATGAAAGGACTGCATCGTACACACCGGTGCGCCGAACTTTCAAAAGCCAATATCGGAGAACAGGTAACCATCATGGGATGGGTACAGAAGAACCGCAATAAAGGCGGACTTGTATTTGTGGACGTCCGGGACCGTTCCGGGCTGATCCAGGTTGTATTTGAAGAGGGAAAATCAGACGCTGCGCTGATCGAGAAAGCGGCAGGGCTGCGCGCGGAATATGTGGTGGCGATCACAGGTACGGTTGCAGCACGTTCCGGTGCGGTCAATGAGAATCTTGCGACCGGAGAAATCGAGGTGATCCCGGATTCCCTGCGGATCCTTTCCGAATCGGAGACACCGCCGTTCCCGATCGAGGAAAATTCCAAGACAAAAGAAGAACTTCGTCTGAAATACCGTTATCTGGATCTGCGCAGACCGGATCTGCAGAAAAATCTGATCATGCGCAGTAAAATTGCAACATTGACGAGACAGTTTCTGGCAGATGAGGGATTTTTGGAGATCGAGACTCCGATCCTCGGAAAGACAACGCCGGAGGGGGCGAGAGATTATCTTGTTCCGAGCCGGATCCATCCGGGAAGTTTTTACGGACTTCCGCAGTCTCCACAGCTTTACAAACAGCTTTTGATGTGTTCCGGTTACGACCGTTATTTCCAGATCGCAAAATGTTTCCGCGACGAGGATCTGCGTGCCGACAGACAGCCGGAATTTACACAGATCGATATGGAGCTTTCTTTTGTAGATGAGAATGATGTGATGGAGATCAACGAGCGTCTTCTTGCGAAGTTATTCAAAGAAGTTCTCGATATTGACGTACAGCTCCCGATCCCGCGGATGACATGGCAGGAAGCGATGGATCGTTATGGTTCCGATAAGCCGGATACCCGGTTTGGAATGGAACTGGTCGATGTGACAGAGGTTGTCAAAGACAGTGAATTTGTTGTGTTTAAAGGCGCGATCGAAGCTGGCGGAACTGTCCGTGGTATCAATGCGAAAGGACAGGGCGGCATGCCGAGAAAGAAAATCGACAAACTGGTCAGCTTCGCAAAAGATTTCGGGGCGAAAGGGCTGGCATATATCGCAGTTCAGGAAGACGGAACGGTGAAATCTTCTTTCGCGAAATTTATGACGGAGGAAGAGATGCAGAATCTGATCCAGGCAATGGACGGAGAGAACGGAGATTTACTTCTGTTCGCTGCGGATCGGAATAAAGTGGTTTGGGATGTGCTCGGAAACCTGCGTCTGGAACTGGCGCGTCAGATGGAACTTCTCGATAAGAATGAATATAAATTCCTCTGGATCACAGAGTTCCCGCTTCTTGAGTGGAGCGAGGAGCAGAACCGCTTTACGGCAATGCACCATCCGTTCACGATGCCGATGGAAGAGGATCTACAGTATCTGGACAGCGATCCGGGCAGAGTGCGCGCAAAAGCTTACGACATCACTCTGAACGGTAACGAGATCGGCGGAGGAAGTATCCGAATCCACCAGAATGACATTCAGGAGAAGATGTTTGAGGTGCTTGGATTTACAAAAGAACAGGCATATGAACAGTTTGCGTTCCTTTTGAATGCATTTAAATATGGTGTTCCGCCGCACGCCGGTCTTGCATACGGACTGGATCGTCTTGTGATGCTGATGGCGAAAGTGGACAGCATCCGTGACGTGATGGCATTCCCGAAAGTAAAAGACGCCTCCTGTCTGATGACGGAAGCGCCGAGTATGGCAGATGACAAACAGCTTGCGGAACTCGGACTGGAACTCAGACCGGAAGAGAAAGACAATACCGAAGAATAAAAACGAAAGAATAATATAAGAAATTGATAAAAGAGAACGAGAACTCCTGCGGCAGAAGAAATTGCTGACAGGAGTTTTCGTTTTCGTAACGTTAATATACAAGGGGGATTTGGAAGCGCCGGGTAAGAAATGTTTATATGGAAGATTTTATGTGTATGGAAAGTATTCGCTTTAGGTATATACAGATACAAAAAAACCGTAATCCCTACCGGAATTACGGTCTTAAGAGCGATAGACGGGGTTCGAACCCGCGACCCCGACCTTGGCAAGGTCGTACTCTACCAACTGAGCCACTATCGCGTTTTGTTTGCGTTCCTCACTTGGAACAATACATACTATACTATAAGGTCTTATAGAAGTCAACACTTTTTTAAAAATAATGTGTCGGAATTTTTACTAATTTTTCAAACAATTCAGAAAGTTTGTTTTTAAGATATTACGAGCTGTGAAATTAATAACGCTAGTCTTCTTTCAAAATCTATGCTATGATAAGTAGCAAAAGTATCAATAGATAGTATGGAATATATTTGGGGCACAGGATGCCAGATGGATTGTAGGATAGGATGCATACGAAGCTATGAATAAAAACAGGAGGAATAGGATATGGGAAAGAAGATCAAAGCAGCACTTTTGGGAGCAGGAACAGTCGGAACCGGCGTATACAAATTGTTTGAAAGACGTTCCGACGTCATGGAGCAGACTGTGGGCGCCGAGCTGGAACTGAAAAAGATCCTGGTACACAGCCTTGGGAAAAAGAGAGCGGGAATTGACGAAAGCCTCTTGACGGATGACTGGAATGAGATTTTGAATGACGATGAGATCCGGATCGTGATCGAAGTGATGGGCGGGATCGAACCGGCGAAAACCTATATCCTGGATGCGCTGCATGCCGGAAAGCATGTCGTGACGGCCAATAAAGATCTGATCGCGGTTTATGGAAGAGAGCTTCTGGATGCGGCGGAAGAGCAGCATTGCGATCTGTTGTTTGAGGCGGCGGTAGCGGGAGCGATCCCGATCATCCGTCCGTTAAAGCAGTGTCTTGCGGCAAATGAGATCAGTGAGGTGCTTGGGATCGTAAACGGTACGACAAATTATATCCTGACAAGAATGTTTGAGGATCATATGGATTTTGAGACGGCTCTGGCAAAAGCGACGGAACTTGGCTATGCGGAGGCGGACCCGACGGCAGATGTGGAGGGACTGGACGCCGGAAGAAAAATGGCGATCATGTCCTCGATCGCATTTCATTCACGAGTCGTTTTTGACGATGTGTATACAGAGGGAATCACTAAGATCACATCCAAAGACATTGAATATGCAAGGGAATTTGACAGTGTGATCAAATTGCTCGGTGTTGCGAGAAATACAGACAAAGGGATCGAAGTCGGCGTATATCCGGTGATGCTCCATAAAGATCATCCGCTTGCATCGGTCCGGGATTCGTTCAATGCAGTGTTTGTGCACGGAGATGCGGTGGACGACGCGATGTTTTATGGCAGAGGGGCAGGAGAACTGCCGACAGCGAGCGCGGTCATGGGAGATGTGATCGATGTGGCGAGAAATCTGGAATATCACTGCAACGGTCGGATCAGCTGCACCTGCTATAAAGAAGAACCTGTCAAAGCATTTGATGAAGTGAAGAATAAGTTTTTCCTGCGGATGCAGGTGAAAAACACATACGGTGTACTGGCTTGTATCACAAAAGTATTCGGAGATCATAAAGTCAGCATTGCGCGGGTCGTTCAGAAAGCGGCAGAGGGCGAGAGAGCGGAACTTGTGATCGGAACGGAGAAAGTAAAAGAATACCATTTGAAAGATGCATTACGGGAATTGAAAGAAATGGAGAATATCTACGAGATCAGCAGCGTCATCCGGGAGTATTGAGTTCTGAAAAGGCAGGGATAAAAGATGGAGAAACGAGGGTATCCGATCGGATTTACGGTAAAGCAGATCAATAATATTTATGAGAAAGATCTCAATGAAAATCTGAAGCAGCTTGGGATCACCGCATCACAGTGCGCGGTACTGGATTTTCTGCTTCATACTAATAAAGAAGAGGTCAACCAGCGGGACGTGGAACGGGGGCTTAGTCTGAAAAACCCGACGGTGACGGGACTTTTGAAGCGGCTGGAAGAGAAAGGTTTTATTTTTTGTGTGCCGAATACGGCGGACAAGCGGAAGAAGAATATTTTTCTGACAGAAAAAGCGTATGATATTCAGCGTAAAATGGAAGCGAACCGCCGGAAACTGGACCGACAGCTTACGAGAGGACTGACAAAAAAGGAAGTTGCCGCATTGGAGCGGGGACTGGAAAAGGTTCTGTATAATATTGCAGAACCATAAAGTTGGAGAGGAGACAAAAAGAAATGAGTTATGCAGATAAAGTGTTTATCGACATGTGCAGAGATATTATTGAGAACGGGACAAGTACGGAGGGAGAGAAAGTCCGTCCGGTATGGGAGGATGGAACTCCGGCATATACCGTGAAAAAATTCGGCGTGGTGAACCGTTATGATCTGTCAAAGGAATTTCCGGCGCTGACTTTGAGACGGACCGGAATCAAAAGCTGTACCGACGAGCTGCTTTGGATCTGGCAGAAAAAATCCAATAATATCCACGATCTGAACAGTCATATCTGGGACAGTTGGGCGGATGAAGACGGCTCTATCGGAAAAGCATATGGGTATCAGATGCAGGTAAAACATCAGTACCGGGAGGGCATGATGGATCAGGTGGATCGTGTGATCTACGACTTGAAACACAATCCGTACAGCCGTCGGATCATGACAAATATCTATGTGCATCAGGATCTGCATGAGATGAACCTGTATCCGTGCGCATACAGCATGACATTTAATGTGACAAAAGAGCCGGACAGCGAAAAGCTGACGCTCAACGGGATTTTGAACCAGCGTTCACAGGATGTGCTTGCGGCGAACAACTGGAACGTCTGCCAGTATGCGGTACTTCTTCATATGCTGGCGCAGGTATGTGATATGAAAGTCGGAGAATTTGTTCATGTGATTGCAGATGCGCACATTTATGACCGGCATATCCCGCTGATCAAAGAATTGATCGAACGGGAACCACTTCCGGCGCCGACGTTCTGGCTCAATCCGGAAGTGAAAGACTTTTATCAGTTTACAACGGACGATGTACGTCTGGAAAATTACGAGACACATCCGCAGATCAAAAATATACCGATTGCAGTTTAAAGAACAAAAACAAGGAAAAGAGGAAAAAAGAATGAATGTGATTGCAGCAGTAGACAGCAACTGGGCGATTGGGAACAAGAACCGGCTTTTGACGAGTATTCCGGCGGATATGAAATTTTTCAGGGAAAAGACAAGCGGTCATGTCGTAGTGATGGGAAGAAAGACATTGGAGAGCTTTCCCAACGGTCTTCCGCTGAAAAACCGCACGAATATCGTGTTGACGGGCAATCGTGACTACAAGGTCAAAGATGCCGTGATCGTGCATACAAAGGATGAGCTTTTGGAAGAACTGAAAAAATACGATTCCAAGGAAATCTATATCATCGGAGGAGAAAGCGTATACCGGATGATGCTTCCATACTGTGATACCGCTTATATTACAAAGATCGACCATGCTTATGAGGCCGACACGCATTTTCCGAACCTGGATGAACTGGAAGATTGGAAGATGACGCAGGTAAGCGACGAACAGACGTGTTTTGATCTGGAATATGTTTTTTCGGTATACCGCAGGGGATAAGACGCATATACTGGTCTCGGGGTGAAAATATTGTTCGATCGAAAAACAAAACCGGAAGCCTATGCCAAAATAAAAGGAGACGGGAATCATCCGAAGATCACGGGAATGGTTTCTTTCTTTGAAGTATACGGAGGAACCGTCGTATCTGTTGAAGTAAAAGGACTGCAGGATGATAACTTCCATGGATTTCATATCCATGCGGGAAGTACATGTACGGGAACAAAAGACGTGCCGTTTCAAAATGCAGACGGACATTATAATCCGAACAAGACCGGACATCCGGATCATGCTGGTGATCTGCCGCCTGTTTTGGCGAATAACGGAAATGCATGGATGATGTTCTACACGACGCGATTTTACCCGGAAGACATCATCGGAAAGACTGTGGTCATCCATGAAAAGCGCGATGATTTTAAAACGCAGCCGTCCGGAGATGCAGGCGCGATGATCGCCTGCGGAGAGATCGTGGAGATGATCTGACGGCATGTGCTGCGTTGTGCGCAGACGTTGGAAATCCTGCATACAGACATTAAAATACATCAAGAAAGCGACATTGACAAAGCAAAAAGCACACCGTATAATAAATGTAACTTTTCGCTGGAATGAGGAGAAGAGGGAGAAGACATTGATGGAACATGCGGTGTTTGCACCGGCAGAGAGCCGGGAAGTTTTTGATTTCAGAGATAATTTTTGACTTCAGAGATGCTTTTTGATTTCACGGATGCCGCGGATAACGATTCGCCCTGAGCTTGGAAGCTTGGGGCGTTTTTCATTACAAAAGTAGGGATTTTGTTTTGCCGGGCAGGATCGGCTGTATGAAAAACAGATAAGGAGGCAGAGGGATGAGACAGATTTCAGGAAATAAGTTGTTGGTAAAAGCATTAAAAGAAGAGGGCGTGGATACGATTTTTGGTTATCCGGGAGCCTGTACGATCGACATCAGTGACGAATTGTACAAGCAGGATGAGATCCGGGTGATCTTACCGCGTCATGAGCAGGCGCTTGTTCATGAAGCGGACGCTTATGCAAGGACGACCGGGAAAGTCGGCGTATGCCTTGTGACCAGCGGTCCGGGAGCAACTAATCTGGTGACGGGGCTTGCAACCGCGAATTATGACAGTGTCCCGCTTGTTTGTTTTACCGGACAGGTAGCGAGACATTTGATCGGGAACGATGCGTTTCAGGAAGTGGATATTGTCGGGATCACGAGAAGCATTACCAAATACGGCGTGACTGTCCGGGATCGTGCGGATCTGGGACGGATCATCAAAGAAGCGTTCTACATTGCAAGAACCGGAAAGCCGGGACCTGTCCTGATCGATCTTCCGAAAGATGTGATGGCGGAGCTGGGAAGCGCCGAATATCCGAAAGAAGTCAACATCCGCGGATATAAGCCGAATACAAACGTACATATCGGGCAGTTAAAGCGCGCATTGAAGATGCTTCATAAAGCGAAACGTCCGTTGTTTCTGGCGGGAGGCGGCGTCAACATCGCGCGCGCCAATGCAGTGTTTACCGAGGTGGTTGAAAAGACCAATGTGCCGGTTGTCACAACGGTGATGGGAAGAGGGGCGATCTCGACGGATCATCCGCTTTATATAGGAAATTTGGGAATGCACGGCGCTTATGCGGCGAATATGGCAGTCAGTGAATGTGATCTTTTATTCTCCATCGGAACCCGGTTTAACGACCGGATCACCGGAAAACTGCATGCATTTGCACCGAAAGCGACGATCGTGCATATCGATATTGACACCGCTTCGATCTCCAGAAATATCCATGTGGACATTCCGATCGTGGCGGATGCGAAAGCGGCGATCGAGAAGATGAATGAATATGTGGAACCATGCGGCAGTGAGAAATGGCTTGGGAAGATCGAGGGATGGAAAAAAGAACATCCGCTGGATATGAAGAAACATGGGGCGATGGGACCGAAAGACATTATCGATGCGATCAACCGTCAGTTCGAGGAGGCGATCATTGTCACGGATGTGGGACAGCATCAGATGTTTGCAGCCCAGTATACGGAGATCACCGAGAAAAAGAAGATCATCATGTCCGGAGGATTGGGAACGATGGGATACGGATTTCCCGGCGCGATCGGCGCCAAACTCGGCAATCCGGATACCCCGGTGATCGCGATCTCCGGCGACGGCGGTATGCAGATGAACATTCAGGAGTTTGCGACCGCAGTGCTGGAAGAACTTCCGCTTGTGTTATGTGTGCTGAACAATACCTATCTTGGGATGGTGCGGCAGTGGCAGAAGCTGTTTTACGGAAAACGTTACGGTATGACGAACCTCAGATCCGGCGCACTGTTTCGACGGACCAATGGGGAGGAGATGCCGGAGTACACGCCGGATTTTGTGAAGCTGGCAGAGAGTTACGGGGCGAAAGGAATCCGTGTGACGAAGCCGGAAGAGATCGAACCGGCATTTGAAGAGGCAAAGAAGAATACAAAAGTCCCGACATTGATCGAATTTATCATTGATCCGGAAGAAATGGTTTATCCGATGATCAAACCGGGTGGAACACTGGAAGAAATGATTCTGGATTGTTGATAGAAAAGGAGGCAGGACGATGGAGAATCATATGAAGAAAAGATGGATCTCACTTTATGTAGAGAATCAGGTGGGCGTACTTTCCAAGATTTCCGGATTGTTTTCGGGAAAATCTTACAATCTGGACAGTCTGACCGTTGGAACGACCGAAGATCCGACCGTATCCCGTATGACGATCGCGACGGTCAGTGACGACGAGACTTTTGAACAGATCAAAAAGCAGCTGAACCGTCTTGTGGAAGTGATCAAAGTTATTGATTTTACCGATGTGTTTGTGAGAATGAAAGAGATTTTATATATCAAAGTGCGTAAATGCACGCCGGAAGACAAGGCGGAGTTATTCCAGATCGCGGAAACATTCAAAGCGCGCGTGATCGATTATGGAAAAGACAGCCTGCTTCTGGAATTTGTACAGACGGCAACAAAAAATGATGCCGTGATCAAACTGATGAAAGAAGAATTTAAAGATATCGAAGTCGTCCGCGGCGGAAGCGTGGGGATCGAATCGATCAGCATGATGGAACGATAAGCGCAGGGCGGATTTGCCGGTTTATTGTCCGGCGCGTTATTTTGAGACAAAAAACAGAGTGCACTCTTGAATTTTGTGACCGGAAGTATTATAATTGGCACAAACAGATTTGCATACAGGAAGAGGGCGGGGCGGCAGCAGGCATTCCGAGGTTCCGCTTGATGGAAATGGAGGAGATACAGATGCAGAAAAAGGAATTTGACTGGGCAAATCTCGGATTCGGTTACATCGTGACGGATCAGAGATTTGTGGCGAATTATAAAGACGGAGCATGGGATGAGGGGCATCTGACGGCAGACCCAAATGTAACCATGAATGAATGCGCGGGTGTGTTGCAGTATGCGCAGACCGTGTTTGAGGGGATGAAAGCATATACGACGATGAACGGTCAGATCGTGACATTCCGTCCGGATTTAAATGCGAAACGGATGGTAGATTCCGCGAAGCGTCTGGAGATGCCGGCATTTCCGGAGGAACGTTTCTTAGAGGCGGTGACGGAAACCGTACGTGCGAATGCGGCATATGTACCGCCGTATGGCTCCGGAGCATCTTTATATATCCGCCCGTATATGTTCGGGATCAATCCGGTGATCGGCGTCAAACCGGCGGACGAATACCAGTTCCGTGTATTTACGACTCCGGTGGGACCGTATTTCAAAGGCGGTGTGAAGCCTCTGACGATCCGGGTATCGGATTTTGACCGTGCGGCTCCGCATGGAACCGGTCATATCAAGGCAGGGCTGAATTATGCGATGAGTCTTCACGCGATCGTGAGCGCGCATGCGGCAGGATACGATGAGAATCTGTATCTGGATTCTGCGACGAGAACGAAAGTGGAAGAGACCGGCGGCGCCAACTTTATTTTCGTGACAAAGGATCACAAAGTAGTTACGCCGCATTCCGATACGATCCTCCCGTCGATCACAAGACGTTCCCTGATGTATGTTGCCGAGCATTATCTCGGACTGGAAGTGGAAGAGAGGGATGTATATCTGGATGAAGTAAAAGACTTTGCCGAGTGTGGATTGTGCGGAACGGCAGCGGTGATCTCTCCGGTCGGAAAGATCGTGGATCACGGTGAAGAAATCTGTTTCCCGAGCGGAATGGAGAAGATGGGTGAGATCACCCGGAAGCTTTACGATACGCTTACCGGGATCCAGATGGGACAGATCGAAGCTCCGAAAGGCTGGATCCATGTGATCGAATAAAAAAGATCGTTTTAAAATATCGTTTCAGAGGGAGTGCTGCAAAAGCAGATGAGAGATCATCGACTTTTGCAGTGCTTCTTTTTCTTCCTTTACAAGGAATTTACAAAATGTTATGATAAACGACAGGGGAATTTTAGCAGGGAGTAGTGATGGATGAAACGGGGAGCGTTTTTACTATATATATTGTCATGCCTGACCGGCGTTTTTTTCTGCTGGAATCTTGTTGTGAGGGAAGTGCGGGCAGGGATCGCATCGGATCAGGCATTTGAGGGCGTCACCTGGGAAAAGATACTGGAGGATGATCTGGAGGGCGCAGGCGGTATCGTACAGTCGATGTGCGTGACCGACGAATATATCATCTGCATGGAAAATTATGCGGAAGCAACCGGCGAACCGGATATCGTGAAAGCATATTATCGGAATGATACCGATGAGAACGGCGATCCGGTGGAACGATATGCGCTCGCAAAGCGGGTGCAGGAGACCGATTACGAACATGCCAACGGGATGGCGTATAATCCAAATACCAATGAGATCGCGGTGGCGCTTTATACGTCGTATGATCCGGCGAACCGGGGATGTATTTACCTGATGGATGCGGATACACTGCAGTATAAAAGTAAGCTGCAGATCGCGTCGGATTATAATATCCTGGGGATTGATTATGACGAGGAAAATGACCGATACGTTATTCAGACGGATGCGGCAGGTGGATACAGCTTTAAGATACTGGACAGTTCGTTTCAGATCATAGAAGATCTGGGACAGTATGCGGGAACCGCAAAGGGAGAGAATTTTCAGGATCTTTGTGTCAGCGGCGATTATATCATCAATTTTCCGCTGACACTGAATATGGGGATCGGAGATTATATCAATATGTACTCGATCTCCCGGAAGACACTCGTATCGGAATCCCAGCTTGATTTTCAGTTTGAAAATGTCGTGATGGACGAACCGGAGGCGATCGCGGAACTGGAACCCGGAGTTTTTCTGGCGGCAGTGAACGTACAGTATACGGATGGGCGCAGGACGGTCTGTCTGTATAAAGCGATGGTTCCGTATGAATTTGATGTGGGAGCGGAAGACAAGTCGGATCGGAATGTGGATAACACGGCTGAAAAAAGTTCGGAAAGTGGAAAAGTAAACGACCGGGAACGATCAGATGACACAAAAAAGAGCGGCAGCGTATTAAAAAATGCACTGCGTGTTGTTTTTTGCATCTTGTTTGTTCTGCTGGCGGTCTTTCTTATGTATTCCAGGCATGTTGTACTGGAGCGGGAGCGGCAGCGCAAACGAGACCGTGCGCGCAGGGAACGTGAACGGATATTCATGGAAGAAATGGCGGATGAGTCTGAGGACAGACTGTAAGCGATCAGATACATAAAGGAGTAATGGCGTGGAAAAAATAGGATTACAGCGGATAAAAAAAATGATCCGGGGAATCGGATATGGACTGGAAGCGGTATTTGTGACACTGCTTTGCGGTGTGTCCGTCTTACTTTGCGGCAGTATTTCCTGGATGTTTGACACATGGAAATATTTGAATATGGATGAATTGATGTACCAGTTGAACGCACCGATCACCGGTACGAACGAAGGAATGATCCTGGACTATATCAATGCCTGTATTCCGGCGGTGATCATCGTGATCCTTTTGGTCATCGCAGTTCTTTTCGGAATGAGGAAGAAGAAAGGGTATCATCTTGTGTTGGGACTGATCGCGGCGGCATCGGTCCTGACGGCGGGAGGATCTCTGAAATACGCCTGGGATCGTCTGGATATCGGAAATTATTCGAAGAATCAGAGTACCTATTCTTCTTTTATCGATGACAACTATGTGAGTCCGAACGATGTGGAACTGAAATTTCCGGAGCAAAAGCGGAATCTGATCTATATTTATCTGGAATCGCTGGAGACAACGTTTACGTCAAAAGAAAACGGCGGAGGGTTTGAAGAAAATACGATCCCGGAACTGACGGCGCTGGCGCAGGAGAATGAAGATTTTTCCGGCGCGGATCCTGCGTTGAACGGCGGTTATTCGATGCCGTCCACAACGTGGACCGTGGCGGCGATGTTTGCCCATTCTTCCGGTCTTCCTCTTGTGCTTCCGGGCGGGGCAAATTCGGAAGTTGCGCAGGACGTGTTTCTCCCGGAAGTGCAGACGATTGGGGATGTGCTGGAGGATGCGGGCTACCGGCAGACGCTTTTGATCGGATCCGACGCCACATTCGGAAGCCGCAGACAGCTCTATATGGAGCACGGCAATTTTGACATCAAAGATTATAACTATGCGGTGGAAGCGGGATGGATCCCGGCGGATTATCGTGTATGGTGGGGATATGAGGATGAGAAACTGTTTTCCTTTGCAAAGGAAGAGCTTTTGAACCTCTCACAGAGCGGAGAGCCGTTTAATCTGACGATGCTGACGGTGGATACGCATTTTGAGGACGGATGGGTTTGCGAATTGTGCCAGAATCAATTTGAGGACGATCAGTATGCCAATGTGATGGCATGTTCCAGCCATCAGATCAGCGAATTTATCCAATGGATCCGGCAGCAGGATTTCTATGAGAATACGACGATCGTGATCACAGGGGATCATCCGACGATGGACAGCGATTTCTGTGAGGACGTGCCGGAAGATTATGTGCGGAAAATGTATACGGTGTATATCAATCCGGCGGTGGAGACAGCAGATCCGTCTTTGAGAAGAGAGTACACGACGTTTGACGATTTTCCGACCACGCTTGCAGGACTCGGCGTGGAGATCGAGGGAAACCGTCTGGGACTGGGAACCAATCTGTTCTCGGATGAGATGACGCTGACAGAATTATACGGAACGGACCGGATGGCACAGGAACTCCAGAAGAAATCAAAGCTGATGGAAGAGTTTGCATCCGGGATCGAACCGGAGGAGGAAGCGCCGGAAGAACAGGTACCGACGGCTCTTGTGACAGTCTACGAATATGATTCCATGAGCGGACAGCTTCCGGTGCAGATCTCGGAGATCAACGACGCGGGAAAAGGCGTCGGAACAATCAATGTGGCAGTCTGGACAGAGGAAGATCAGAGCGATCTGCAGTGGATGCAGGCCGAGCAGCAGGAGGACGGTACGTTCTGGATGAACATCGACGTTCCGGAATTTAACTATAAGACCGGAGAATACCATATTGATGTTTATCTGGTCGATGCGGATGGCAACCAGAATATCGTGGGAAGCACGATCGGTGTTGTATACTAAAAGCAGGAGCAGCAGGAGGTGCGTATGGAAGCCTATACGGGATTTGCGGAAGTCTATGATACATTTATGGATAATGTTCCTTACGAGGAGTGGGGAGCGTATTTGTGCGGGCTGTTGGAAGAATACGGGATCCGTGACGGGATCGTTGCGGATCTCGGGTGCGGAACCGGGACGATGACAGAATATCTGGCAGAAAAAGGATATGACATGATCGGGATCGACGCGTCGGAGGAGATGCTTGAGATCGCGCAGGAAAAGAAAGAAAAGTCCGGATATGAAATTCTTTATCTTCTGCAGGATATGAGAGAATTTGAACTTTACGGAACGGTGCGGGCGATCATCAGTGTTTGCGATTCCATCAACTATATCACCGTGCCGGGCGATTTAAGACAGGTTTTTCACTGGGCGGATAATTATCTGGATCCGGACGGAGTATTTATTTTTGATTTTAATACCGAGTATAAATATCGGGAAGTGCTTGGAGATCAGACGATCGCGGAGAACCGGGAGACGTGCAGCTTCATATGGGATAATTATTATTATGAGGAAGAACGGATCAATGAATATGAACTGAGCCTGTTCATCCGCGAGGAAGAACAAGGTCGGGACGGATATGAGATGTACCGCAGGTATCAGGAAACCCACTATCAGCGGGCATATACATTGGAAGAGATGCAGGAACTTCTGGAAGCAGCGGGGATGCGTTTTCTGGCGGCATACGATGCATTTACGAAAGAAAGACCGACTGATACGAGCGAAAGGATTTATGTGATCGCAGGAAAAGGAGAAAGAGCATGAAAGATTATATTGTAAGAGCAGCGGCAGCAAATGCACAGATCCGTGCATTTGCCGCATCGACAACAGAACTGGTGGAGGAGGCACGTTCCCGTCATAATACGAGTCCGGTGGCGACGGCGGCGCTGGGACGGCTTCTGACCGGCGGCGTGATGATGGGAAGCATGATGAAAAATGCCACAGACGTACTGACTCTGCAGATCCAGTGTCAGGGACCGATCGGGGGACTGACGGTGACAGCCGACGCACAGGGGAATGTCAAAGGCTATGTCAATGAACCGGAGGTGATCCTCCCGCCGAAAAACGGCAAGCTGGACGTGGGAGGAGCGCTCGGACTCGGAATCCTCAATGTGATCAAGGATATGGGACTGAAAGAACCTTACAGCGGACAGACGATCCTGCAGACCGGGGAGATCGCGGAAGATCTGACCTATTATTTTGCAACATCCGAACAGGTTCCGTCCTCGGTAGGATTGGGAGTCCTGATGAACAAAGACAATACCGTGCGCTGTGCAGGCGGATTTATCGTACAGGTGATGCCGTTTATCGAGGAACCGGTATTGGCGAAGCTGGAAGAAAATATCGCGAAGATCCAGTCTGTGACGTCGATGCTGGACGGAGGGCACACACCGGAAGAAATGCTCTCCCAGGTGTTGGAGGGACTGGATATGGAAGTGACCGATACGCTTCCGGCACAGTTTTTCTGCAACTGTTCCAAAGAACGAATCGAGAAAGCGATCATCAGTGTCGGCAAGAAAGAGATCCAGTCGATGATCGACGACGGGGAAACGATCGAAGTGAAATGTCATTTCTGTAATACGGCATATCATTTCACAGTGGAAGAATTATCCGAATTGCTGAAAAAAAGCAGATAGTGAAAAAGAGCAGATAGGCGGTGAAAAAGATGAGACAGGGATTTGTGAAAGTGGCGGCAGTGACGCCGGATATCCGCGTGGCGGATGTGGAATATAATACAAAGCAGATCTGTGCGGCGTTGGATGAGGCTGCACAGGAGCGGGCAAAGATCGTTGTATTCCCGGAACTTTGCGTGACGGGCTATACATGCGGAGACTTGTTCGCTCAGGATGTGCTTCTGCAGGCGGCAAAAACGGCGATCAAAAAAATCGCGGCATATACCGAGGAAAAAGACATGCTGGCGTTTGTCGGAACGCCTCTTCAGGTAGACGGGAAGCTATATAATACCGCAGCAGCAGTCAACCGGGGAAAAATTCTTGGGTTTACGACGAAGACATTTTTGCCGAATTACGCCGAGTTTTATGAAATGCGGCAGTTTGCGCCGGGACCGGAAGCGTGCAGAGACATTCTGTTTGACGGAGAAAGCGTGCCGTTCGGACCGCAGATTTTATTTCAGGCACGTTCTATGGAGCAGCTGATCGTAGCGGCAGAGATCTGCGAGGACGTATGGTCTCCGATCCCTCCCAGCATCGGGGCTGCCTTGGAGGGCGCGACGGTCATCGTCAATTGTTCGGCAAGCGACGAGACGATCGGGAAAGACGTGTACCGTCGTGAATTGATCCAGGGGCAGTCTGCGCGTCTGATCGCAGGATATATTTATGCCAATGCCGGAGAGGGAGAATCGACGACGGATCTTGTGTTTGGCGGACATAGTATCATTGCGGAGAACGGAAGTATCTTAAAAGAGGCGAAGCGATTCTGCAATCAGGCAATTTATTCGGAGATCGATGTGCAGAGAGTCATCCGAGAACGCCGGCAGAACACGACATTTCGGATGAGAGGAGAGAGAACGCTCGTCCGTGTGCCGTTCGATCTCAACATCGAAAAGACGGAACTGACAAGAAGATGTTCCAAATATCCGTTTGTGCCGCCGAATGAACTGCTCCGTGCAAACCGCTGCGAGGAGATCCTGACGATTCAGGCAATGGGACTGAAAAAACGTCTGGCGCACACTCATGCGGCGAGCGCCGTTGTCGGTATTTCGGGAGGTTTGGACTCTACGCTGGCACTGATCGTGACGGCGCGGGCGTTTGATCTGCTCGGACTGGACAAAAAGAATATCCATGCGGTTACAATGCCGTGTTTCGGAACGACAGACCGGACCTATCAGAATGCGTGCAAGATGTCCATCCAGCTCGGAGCAACGCTTCGGGAAGTGCCGATCGCGGAGGCGGTCAATGTCCATTTCCGGGACATCGGGCATGATCCGGAAGATCATAGTGTCACCTATGAAAACGCACAGGCGAGAGAGCGGACGCAGGTATTGATGGATATCGCCAACGGAATGGGAGGCATGGTGATCGGAACCGGAGATCTCTCGGAACTGGCGCTTGGCTGGGCGACTTACAATGGCGATCATATGTCCATGTACGGAGTCAATGCCTCGATCCCGAAGACGCTGGTACGTTATCTTGTAAAGCATGCCGCGGATACGACCGAGGACGCCGCTTTAAAAGAAGTGTTGTACGATGTGCTGGATACGCCGGTCAGTCCGGAACTTCTGCCTCCGAAAGACGGAGATATCGCGCAGAAGACCGAAGACCTTGTGGGACCGTACGAACTTCATGATTTCTTCCTGTATTATCTGCTCCGCTTTGGCTATGAACCGTCCAAGATCTACCGGCTGGCGAAGCAGACATTTGCAGGCGAATATGATGGAGAGACGATCTTGAAGTGGATCAAGACATTTTGCCGGAGATTTTTTACCCAGCAGTTTAAACGTTCCTGTCTGCCGGATGGACCGAAAGTCGGAACCGTAGCGCTTTCTCCGCGCGGAGACTGGCGGATGCCGAGTGATGCGTGTATGACAGTCTGGATGCAGGATCTGGAACAGATAGAGGAATAAAATATCTAAAAAATTTTTAGAACTATTGAAAATTCACAAAAAAATTGTAAAAAAACTGGCAAAATTGGCAATAGACACAAAAAATTCCGGATGTTATAATGATGGTAATTTAATAAAGCACTGCTGACTTATGTATATGCTGAGGATTGGCTCAGTGTTTCTACCAACTACCGTAAAGAGTTGACTACATAACCTTGTGTGGTCGCTCTTTTTTTGTTGCCAGGCATCCGGTAAAATTGTTCTGATGATTTCAGGATGCAGAGATCTCCGAGAAAATGTTCCGCGGATGTTTTCGTGTCAGGAGCTGTTCTTACAAAAATCCTCATTCGGATTTTCTGTTGAACCGGCACAGGAGCGACATGTAAAAAGTCGTGGCCGGACTTGTGGAATGCAGTTTTTCAAAATGGAAAACATGCGGCACGGGGAAGCAGAAATTTTTTGAAAGGGAGGATTATTCTAAAATGGAAGAAAAAAAGGATGGTTTTTTTGAACGTTTTTTTGGGATTTCAAAAAATGGCTCTACAATGAAGATTGAGGTTTTGGCAGGTGTAACGACATTTATTACGATCGCGTATATTTTGATCCTGAACCCTCAGATTCTGGCAGACCCTTATGTGATCATGGGGGATGCAGCAATGGCAGGCAAGATTTCAAACGGTGTGTTCATCGGTACTTGTATCGGCGCGTTTATCGGAACGATACTCTGTGCGCTGTATGCGAAAGTTCCGTTTGCACAGGCTCCCGGTATGGGACTGAATGCTTTTTTTGCATACACGGTCGTGCTGGGGATGGGATACAGCTACAATGAAGCGCTTGTCATTGTGTTTATCTCCGGTATCTTCTTCATCGTGATCACGGCAGTCGGTCTGCGAGAAGCGATCATCCGCTCCATACCGGATGCGGTGAAGCTGGCGATCACACCGGGAATCGGTCTGTTTATCACGATCATCGGTTTGAAGAATGCGGGACTTGTCGTAAGCAATCCGTCCACGCTGGTCAGCATGGTAGACTTTGCACAATGGAGAAGTGAAGACGGAAACATGGCGCTCGTATGCGGCGCTCTGGTCGCACTGGTCGGTCTTGTTGTGATCGGCGTGCTCCATGCAAAGAACGTAAAAGGCTCGATCCTTTTGGGAATCGTAGCGGCAACGATCGTTGGAATCCCGCTGGGCGTTACAAAATTATCGGCGTTTGATATGAACATAGGCGCAAAATTTGCGGATTTCTTTGAAGTATCCTTTATGAAAATGGACTTTGGCGGAATGTTTTCGGGAAAGAATCCGATCGATACATTCTTTACCGTTTTGATGCTGGTGATCAGTTTCTCACTGGTTAACATGTTTGACTCCATCGGAACTTTGATGGGGGCGGCAAAACAGTCAGGTATGATCGATAAAGACGGAGAGATCATCCACATGAAAGAAGCGTTGATGTCCGATGCGATCTCAACCGCAGCAGGAGCTATGGTCGGAACTTCAACGGTAACAACGGTCGTAGAGTCCAGCGCAGGTATCGCGGCAGGCGGAAGAACAGGTATGACCAGTTTGGTAACCGCATTGTTGTTCTTAGGTTCGATCATCTTTGCTCCGATCGTGGGGATCGTTCCGGGGGCGGCAACCGCACCGGCATTGATCTTTGTTGGTATTTTGATGCTTGGAAATATCAAAGATGTGGATTTCAGTGACATGACAAATGCGCTTCCTGCATTTTGTACGATCGTATTTATGCCGTTTACATACTCGATCGCAAACGGTGTGGCAGTCGGACTGATCATGTATTGCCTGATCAAACTTTTCACAGGAAAGATCAAGGATGTGAGAGTGCTGACAGCGATCATTTCCATCGTGTTTGTACTGCGTTATGCATTTATGACACTTGGGTAAGAAGAAAGAAAAGTAGTAGAAAGGTGGTGCGCCTTATGAGCGCAAAAGATACCGTGTTTGGTTTAAAAGGCAACATTGTTTACAGTAAAACCCCGACACAGCTGGAGATTTGTGAGAATGGCTATCTTGTCTGTGAAGAGGGAAAAGTAAAAGGTGTGTATCCGGCTCTGCCGGATACTTACACCGGGATTCCGATCAAAGATTACGGAGACCGGATTTTGATCCCGGGACTCTCCGATCTGCATGTCCATGCACCGCAGTATGCATTCCGCGGTCTCGGCATGGATATGGAATTGCTGGAATGGCTGGAGACGAACACATTTCCGGAGGAAGCGAAATATCGGGATCTGGATTATGCGAAGAAAGCATATGGGATTTTTGCAGAGAATTTAAGAAAGAGCGCAACGACGAGAGCATGTATCTTCGCAACCGTACATCGGGAGGCGACGTTGCATCTGATGGATCAGCTTGAGGAAGCAGGGCTTCGCACGATGGTGGGTAAGGTCAATATGGATCGGAACTGTCCGGATTATTTAAGCGAGGCATCGGCCGGGAGTTCTGCCGAGGAGACAAAGCTATGGCTTGAGGATGTCAAAAGCCGGGCATATCACAATACAATGCCGATCTTGACGCCGCGGTTTATCCCGAGCTGTACCGACGAACTGATGAAATTACTGAAAGAGATCCAGACAGAGACCGGGCTTCCGGTACAGTCACATCTGTCGGAGAATTATGGGGAGATATCCTGGGTACAGGAGTTGTGTCCGGAATCGGAATTTTACGGAGATGCTTACGATCGGTTTGGATTGTTTGGAAACGATGTGAAGACGGTCATGGCGCATTGTGTCCACTCGGATGCGCGTGAGATCGCAAGGATGAAAGCAAACGGCGTATTTGTCGCCCATTGTCCGGAATCCAATATGAATCTGGCGTCGGGAGTTGCTCCGATCCGTACGTATCTTGATGAGGGGCTTCATGTAGGACTTGGAAGCGATGTGGCAGGAGGCTCCACGGAAAATCTGTTCCTTGCAATGGCACATGCGATCCAGGCATCGAAACTGCGCTGGCGTCTGAAAGATGATTCGCTGAAGCCGCTGACATTGCCGGAAACTTTTTATATGGCGACTAAGGGTGGCGGAGCATTCTTCGGTAAGGTCGGAAGTTTTGAGGAGGGATATGACCTTGATCTGATCGTATTGGATGATGCAAGACTGAAACATCCGCAGCAACTGTCGATCGAACAGAGACTGGAACGGATGGTCTATCTCGCAGACGAACGCGAGATCCATGCCAAATATGTAGCGGGAGAGCAGTTGTTCTGAGTTTTTAGAAAGTATGTTTTTAAAAATGAGAGCCGGTCGCGATTTTGTCGTGACCGGCTCTGTATGTATCACATATCTGACTTTTAGGAGTATAAAATAAGCTATTGTTTCTCTGTTTTTTCTTCTTTTTCTTTCGGAAGAATGATGTTCAGAAGAACAGCGACAAGTGTCGCGATGACGACCGGTGATTTTCCGAAGATCGTCATTACCCAGTCGGGGAAAGTTGCCAGTGCTGCACTTGCCTGAGAGATACCCATACCAAGCGCTGCGGCAAGTCCGACGATGGAGGTGTTTCGGTAATTCATCTTTTCGGAAGTGATCAATTTCATTCCGTTCATGGCAATGGAAGCAAATACGGAAACCGTAGCGCCTCCGAGCACACAGTATGGAATTGTCGTCAGGACAGAAGAAAATTTCGGGATCAGTCCGGCAATGAGCAGGATTGCCGCAGCCATTCCGAGAACGCAGCGGTTTACAACTTTTGTGGTTGTTACGATACCGACGTTCTGACTGAATGTTGCCGTTGGAAGCCCGCCGAAAAGTGCACAGATGATATTTCCGATTCCGTATCCGACGATACCGCCGTTCAATTCTTTATCTGTCGGAAGACGATCCAGTCCTCCGCTTGTTGTCGCACTGAAATCACCGATCGCCTGTATGGAGTTGATCGCGAACAAAAGACCGATTGCCACGCAGGAAGAAACTTCAAAATTGATTCCAAAGTGCATAAGTGACGGAAGCTGGAATACCGATGCTTCCGCGATCGGGGAGAAATCAACCATGCCAAAGCACAGAGCAACGACATAACCGCAGATCATACCGATCAGGATCGACGCCAGTTTCCAGATCCCCTTTCCAAAGTGGTTCAATAAAGTTACGATCGCCAGTGTGATAAATGCGACGAGCCAGTTCTGCCAGGAACCGTAATCTTCGCTTGAAGTACCGCCTGCCATGTAATTGATCGCAGTCGGATATAAGGAAAGACCGATCGTAAATACAACGGTTCCCGTGATCAGAGGCGGGAAAAATCTGCGGATCTGTTTGACAAACAGTCCGACGATGATCGCCACGATACCGCCGACGATCTGGGCTCCTAAGATCGTGCCGACGCCAAAATCGCCTGCGATCGCCTGCATTGTCGGTACATAGGCAAAACTGATTCCCATGATGACAGGGAGTCCGGAACCGATACTAAAGAACCGGTTCCGTATAAAAGGAAACAATTGTAACAGTGTAGACAGTGCGGACATGACAAGTGCTGCCTGGATCAGGATGATCGAATCTTGTTCGGAGAGTCCGGCTACGCCGGAGACAATGATCGGCGGTGTAACACAGCCTACGATCATTGCCACGACGTGCTGGAAAGCCAACGGTGTAGCCTGTTTTAAATCAGGCACACCGTTTAATTCAAATAAGGAAGCGCGGGTCGTTGATTTGTTCATGATAGTGATCCTCCTGTCTTACTATTTTAAGCTGATTCGAGTTCCGGTAGTTCCGTTGATTCCGTCCTTTGCTTTTTCGAGCAATGTGATCAAAGCCTGACGACCCGGTTTGGATTCTGCAAAGTCCACGGCGGCCTGTACTTTCGGGAGCATGGATCCCGGAGCGAAATGTCCCTCCTCCATATACTGCTTTGCTTCGTCTACAGTGATGTTGTCCAGCCACTTTTCTTCCGGCTTTCCGAAGTTGATCGCTACTTTTTCGACAGCAGTCAGAATGATCAGAAAGTCTGCATCTAATTCTTTTGCCAGCAGGCAGCTTGCGAAATCTTTATCGATGACTGCGCTGGCTCCTTTTAAGTGGTTGCCCTGACGTACGACCGGGATACCGCCGCCGCCGCAGGCGATGACAAGATCACCGGCGTCAACCATATTGCGGATCGTTCCGATCTCTACGATCTCCTGCGGTTTCGGAGAGGCAACAACACGGCGGTATCCGCGTCCTGCATCTTCTTTCATGATATAATCATATTTTGCAGCCATTTCATCAGCCTGTTCTTTAGTAAGGAAACGTCCGATCGGTTTGGATGGAGTTTCAAAAGCAGGATCTTCCGCATCTACGCGCACCTGTGTGATCATGGTTGCCACAGGAATATCAGTGATATTGCGGTTTAACAACTCTTCACGGAGCGCATTCTGCAGATCGTATCCGATGTATGCCTGGCTCATTGCCACACAGACGGAGAGCGGCGTGTTTGGCTGCTGTTCGTCTTCGTGCGTCAGAGCGATCATTGCATTGTTGATCATGCCGACCTGAGGACCGTTTCCATGTGCGACGATCACTTCACATCCCTCTTCGATCAGATCCACGATGGCACGGGCGGTGATCTTTACCGCCTGCATCTGTTCAGGAAGTGTGTTGCCGAGCGCGTTTCCGCCCAGTGCGATGACAATTCTTTTTTTCTTCGCCATAATTATTCCTCCCCAACGTAAGCGATGGTTTCTACCTCACAGAGAACTCCTTTTGGAAGTGCTTTGACAGCGACACAGGAACGTGCCGGTTTTCCGGTGAAATATTTTGCATAAATCTCGTTGAATGCCGCGAAATCACCCATGTCTGCAAGGAAGCAGGTTGTTTTTACGACGTCGGTAAAGGAAGCGTTCTGGCTTTCAAGCAGTGCGGCTACATTTTTCATGACCTGTTCGGTCTGTTCCTCGATCGTAGTTCCCACAACTTCGCCTGTTTCAGCGGAAAGCGGGATCTGTCCGGAGAAAAATGCGATTCCGTTCACGATGATCCCCTGAGAATATGGTCCGATAGCTGCCGGTGCGTTTTTTGTGTCTACATATTTTAACATAAGAATTTCCTCCTGATTATCATAATATAAAAATGCAGGGCACCCGCAAAGGTGCAGATGCCCTGTAAGATTGTTTCGCCTTGATATACAACGGGCATACGCCTCAAATGATGTCCGTGCCGATCTATATACACGGATATTATGTTGAAAGATTATTCAAAAACTCTCGGTGTTGATTTTTCTTCCAGTTTTTTCAGGACATCCACAGGATCTGCAAATTTTGCAAGGAAGATCATAGCTGCAATGATGTATGGTTTGAAGCTTGCTTCTTTGTAAAGCGGATCTCTGTAACGGTCAAATACGCTTGCGTCTACTTCACCCTCCTCACAGCTTACGCCTGTGATGTCAGCCGGCAGACAGTGCATATAAAGTGCTTTTCCGTCTTTTGTTGTAGCCATGAGCTCTTCTGTACAAGCCCAGTCTTTGTGCTCTGCATTCTGAGCGAGCAGTTCTTTCTCCAGAGCTGCAATGCCGTCGAAGTCGCCGTTTCCGTACAGTTCCGTACGTTTTTCCATTGCAGCGAACGGAGCCCAGCTCTTCGGATATACGATATCGGCGTCTTTGAATGCTTCTGCCATATCGTTTGTCTTTGTGAAAGATCCGCCGGATTTCTCTGCGTTTTCTTTTGCAACTTTTTCAACATCCTCGAATACTTCGTATCCCTCCGGATGAGCCAGAACAACGTCCATACCGAAACGTGTCATCAGTCCGATGATTCCCTGCGGTACGGAAAGCGGTTTTCCGTAAGACGGAGAGTAAGCCCATGTCATAGCAAGCTTTTTGCCTTTCAGGTTCTCAACGCCGCCGAATTCGTGGATGATGTGGAGCATATCAGCCATAGCCTGTGTCGGATGGTCGATGTCACACTGCAGGTTTACAAGTGTTGGTTTCTGTTCCAGGATTCCGTCTTTGTTTCCTGCTGTCACAGCGTCAACAACTTCGTGCATGTATTTATTACCTTTTCCGATATACATATCGTCGCGGATACCGATCACGTCAGCCATGAAAGAGATCATGTTTGCTGTTTCACGAACAGTTTCGCCGTGTGCAACCTGAGATTTTCCCTCATCCAGATCCTGAACTTCCAGACCAAGCAGGTTACAAGCAGAAGCGAAAGAGAAACGTGTACGTGTGGAGTTGTCACGGAACAGAGAGATTCCAAGCCCGCTCTCAAATACTTTTGTGGAAATGTTGTTCTCTCTCATGTAGCGAAGCGCGTCAGCTACGGTAAATACGGCTTCGATCTCGTCATCGGATTTTTCCCATGTAAGGAAGAAGTCTCCGTTGTACATGTCTTTAAAGTTTAAAGCGTTCAGTTTGTCGATATATCCCTGTAATTTTGCATCCATTTTAAAAATCCTCCTGTTTGTGTATGTTTTTTTTATTATTTGCAGTAGCATTTTGGAAGTGCGGCATATACAGCGGCACAAGTTACCAGATCCTGTTTCCATGTCTTTTCGTTCGGTGCGTGAGCCTGTGCTTCTGCTCCGGGACCGAATCCGATGCATGGGATTCCGTTACGTCCCATGATGGACACGCCGTTTGTGGAGAACGTCCATTTGTCAGTCAGCGGACGAGACTGTCTCATTTCCAGAGTCTCGGCAGCGCCGATTCTCTGCTCGCCGTAAAGTCCGGTGTAAGCTTCCTCGAGTGCTTTTGTTACTTTGTGGTCTTTCGGGATCGCCCATGTCGGGAAGTAGCATTCGATCTCATATACACATCCTGTGTAAGACGGACGGTCATAGTTGTACATGGAAACGACAACGTCGTCGCCGTATTTTTTTACGTTCGGCAGGTTGCGGATCTCTTCCAGACAGCTTTCCCATGTCTCGCCGAATGTCATACGGCGGTCAAGAGATACGGCGCAGGAGTCGGCAACTGCACAGCGGCTCGGGGATGTATAGAAGATCTGGGATACGGTTACGGTACCGCGTCCGAGGAAACGAGCCTCTTCCCAGTCTTTGTTGTATTTCGGGTTGAGCATTTTCACAAGACCTTTGATCTCTGTCTCGTCTGCGTCGTCATTCTCGTTGAGGGAACGTACGTCCTGAAGAATGTCAGCCATCTTGTAGATCGCATTGTCTCCGCGTTCCGGAGCGGAACCGTGGCAGGAAACCCCTTTCACGTCGATGCGGATTTCCATACGTCCTCTCTGTCCGCGGTAGATTCCGCCGTCAGTCGGTTCTGTGGATACGACAAATTCCGGACGGACTTTATCTTCGTTGATGATGTACTGCCAGCAGAGACCGTCACAGTCTTCTTCCTGTACGGTTCCGACTACCATGATCTTGCATCCCTCCGGGATCAGATCCAAGTCTTTCATGATCTTAGCGCCGTATACGGCAGATACGATACCGCCGCACTGGTCGGATACACCACGTCCGCCGATCTCGGTCTCTGTCTCATATCCCTCATATGGATCAAATGTCCAGTTCTCGATATTTCCGATACCTACGGTGTCGATATGTGCATCGTATGCGATGATCTTTTCTCCGGTTCCCATGTAACCGATGACATTTCCCTGTGGGTCGATGACTACTTCATCAAATCCGACTTTTTTCATCTCGGCAGCGAGCGTGTCGATGTGGGCTTTCTCATCACAGCTTTCGCCCGGGTTTTTTACGATCGCACGAAGAAATGCGGTCATGTCTTTTTCGTATCCCTGTGCAGCCTCTTTGATTTTGTTCAGATCCATTTTTTAATCTCCTTTTCTTTTTTATGTAAAGTTTACAGGTTACATTTCATTTCCGTCCCAGACGATGGATTTGTAACGATCCGGATCCGTATCTCCCTCGGTGGAGAAGAGCAGGACTTTGGAATTCTCATCCAGTCCGAGATGTTCTCTTAATCCTTTGTATTCGTCCATGCACATGATGCAGGCAAGCGTTCCGAACGGTGCGGCTCCGGATTCTCCGGAAGTAACAGCCGGATCTCCTTTGATCGGAGCAGCCAGCATTCTCATTCCTTTGGCAGCTACCCAGTCAGGAGCGGCAACAAAGGTGTCAACGTGATTCTTTAAGATGTCCCATGAAATGGTATTCGGCTCGCCGCATGCAAGACCGGCCATGATCGTGACCATATCGCCGTCTACGATCTGGATGCTGCCGTCTCCGAGCGCTGCGCCTTTGTAAAGACAAGCGGCGGCTTCGGCTTCCACAACGATCACTTTCGGTGGATTGTCCGGATAACGGTTTGCGAAGAATCCCTGAACAGCTCCGGCAAGAGAACCAACGCCTGCCTGGATAAAGACATGGGTCGGTCTGTCGCATCCGTACTCGTGAAGCTGATCGTTCGCCTCCATCGCCATCGTTCCGTATCCCTGCATGATCCATGCCGGGATCTCTTCGTAGCCCTCCCAGGCAGTATCCTGAACCATAACGCCGTTCTCTGTCTTCATCGCCATGTCGTTTGCCATGCGGACACATTCGTCGTAGTTGACTTCCTCGATCGTAGCCACTGCGTTTTCAGCAAGAATGTTGTTCAGTCTCGTCTGCGTCGATCCTTTCGGCATCAGTACAACGGATTTCTGCCCCAGCTTGTTGGCTGCCCACGCAACGCCGCGTCCGTGGTTTCCGTCCGTAGCGGTAAAGAAAGTTGCCTGACCGAATTCTTCTCTGAGCTGATCGGATGTCAGGACATTGTACGGAAGCTCAGAAACATCTTTTCCCGTCTGCTGTGCGATGTAGCGTGCCATTGCAAAAGATCCGCCGAGCACCTTAAAGGCATTCAAACCGAAGCGGTAAGATTCATCTTTGATATAAACCTCGCCAAGCCCGAGAAAATCAGCCATCTTGTCGAGCTTCGTAAGCGGCGTCACGCTGTACTGCGGGAAGCTCTCGTGAAATGCGCGGGCTTTTGCAATTTCATCAAGCGCCATAACTTTCAGATTCGCATCTTCTGTTTTCGGCATGTGATTGACTGCCCATTTGATTGTTTCCATGTTGAAAAACCTCCTTGTGAATGAAATGTGTCTACCGGTTCCCTGCGTCCATGTAGTTATAAAGCGTAAATTTTGAAATTCCCAAAAGTGAAGCAACTTTATCTCCGGATTTGGTGATCAGGAATGCACCGGCGTTGTTTAAAAACTTGACGACAGCGATCTTATCGTCTTTGTTCATGGCGGCAACCGGTTTGCCGACCAGAGAAAGCGCCTGAGCGATCAGAGAGTCCAACAGGTCATTGACATTGTGGATGATCTGCTGTGGCTGTGCATCATCAACGGAATCAGAATCGCTGTCGGAAAGACGGGATTCTTTCTCGGTTGTGATAAGATCGTGTACAGCACTTTCCACTGCAAGCAGCGCTGTGATGTCATAATTTAATGAAAAGATATACTCCACAGTGCCGTTGTCCCCTCTGACGAACATCGTGCTTGATTTTAAAATACGTCCGTCATCGGTTTTCGTAAGATAGGCGAGACGATCCTTGATCTTGGATGGATCTTTGCTCAGCGTATCAAATACGACTCGGGATGGTCCGTCTCCGAGCTCACGCCCTGTCACATGTCCGTGTTCGATATGTACAACGGAATGCTCCAATTGTTCTGCTTTCAGATCGTGGATGACGATTTCGCAGGAATCGCCGAACTGAACTGCAAGACCGTGTGCCAGTTGGATTAGTAGATCTAGTCGTTTTCCCATAAGTCTTCATTCCTTTCAATGGATCGTTGCTTTGCTTCTGAATCCATCATAGCACCAAAAAAAAAGAAATTCAATAGGTTTTCTAAAAATTTTTTAGATAATCTGATTTTTTTTTAGAATTAGTGATTGCATTTCATATTCTTTAATGTTATGCTAGAGATAACAAAGGCAGATTCGATGATTTGTGCGTGGATCGAAGAATGCCAGGGGCAAAAGAAAATACAAAATATAGCGCGACGTGCAAGACGAAATTCTTGTAGAATTTGTATGCCTCCGCCGGGAGAGTTTGCTGACGGGTGATAAGGCTCTTTTGTAAATTTTTTAATAAGAAGAAAAGGAGACGAAGAGTATGCTGATTTTAGGAAATGGCAGATTAGTCACACGCGACGAGAAGAATCCGTATCTGGAGAATGGCGCGGTAGCGATCGATGGGAATACGATCGTAAAAGTAGGCAGTTGTAAGGAAGTAAAGGCTGCATATCCGGACGCGGAATTTATTGATGCGAAAGGAAACGTGATCATGCCTGCATTTATCAATGCGCACGAGCACATTTATAGTTCTTTCGCGAGAGGAATGGCGATCAACGGATATGATCCGAAAGGATTCCTGGACATTCTGGATGGAATGTGGTGGACGATCGACCGGAATCTGACACTGCATGATACCTATTTAAGTGCGATGGCAACTTATATCGATTGTATCCGGAACGGAGTTACGACGATCTTCGACCATCATGCAAGTTTCGGTTCGATCACAGGATCTTTGTTTGAGATCGAGAAAGCGGCGAAAGAGACGGGAGTACGTTCCTGTCTGTGTTACGAAATCTCTGACAGAGACGGCAAGGATAAGGCGAGGGCGTCTGTGATGGAGAACGCAGAGTTTATTCGTCATGCACTGAAAGACGATAGTGGTATGATCGCGGGAATGATGGGAATGCACGCACAGTTTACCATCTCAAACGAAACGATGGAGTTGGCGGCAGCCAACAAACCGGATGGAGTCGGCTATCATATCCATGTTGCAGAGGGAATCGAAGATCTGCATCACTGTCTGAAACATTACGGAAAGCGGATCGTGGACCGGCTGATGGACTGCGGGATCCTTGGAGAGAAGACATTGCTCGGACATTGCATCTATATCAATGAGCATGAGATGGATCTGATCAAAGAGACGAATACGATGGTCGTACATAATCCGGAATCCAATATGGGAAATGCATGCGGATGTCCTCCGACCATGCATATCGTACACAAGGGAATCTTAACCGGTCTCGGAACCGACGGATATACCCATGATATGACCGAATCTTACAAGGTGGCAAATGTGCTCCACAAACACCATCTTTGCGATGCAAACGCAGCGTGGGGAGAGGTTCCGCAGATGTTGTTTGAGGGGAACGCAAAGATCGCAAACCGCTATTTCAAACAGGAACTGGGCGTATTGAAAGAGGGCGCGGCAGGCGATGTGATCATCGTGGATTACAATCCATTGACACCGCTTCATGCAGGAAATATCAACAGTCATATCGTATTTGGCATGACAGGAAGAGACGTTGTGACAACTGTCGCGAACGGAAAAGTGCTGATGAAAGACCGCGAGCTTCTCCATATCGATGCAGATAAGGTGATGGCAGACTGTCGTCAGGCTGCAAAAGAACTCGCAGACAGAATCAATGCATGATCGACGGATTCGTAAAGGAGGAAAAATCTATGAGTGATATGATGACACCGATTTCATTTGATAAATTAGTAAACTGGATCCTGGAAGAGCATAAAAAATATGGCACAGTGTTCGGTGAGAAACATGCGTATACGGCAGATGAAAAATATAACCGTACGATCTTCGGACGCCCGCTTGAGACTCCGATCGGACCGGCGGCAGGACCGAATACCCAGCTGACACAGAATATCGTAGCGGCTTACTATACCGGAAGCAGATTCTTTGAACTGAAGACGGTACAGAAGATGGACGGAGCGGAACTTGCCGCCTGTATCAACAAACCGTGTATCAAAGCGGATGATGAGTGTTATAACTGCGAGTGGTCTACGGAATTGTATGTACCGCAGGCAATGGAAGAATACATTAAGGCGTGGTTCCTCTTGAAAGTATTTTCCAAGGAGTTCGGACTCGGTGCGGCAGACGGCTTCCAGTTCAATATCAGCGTCGGATATGATCTGGCAGGCATTCAGTCCGAGAAGATCGATACATTCTTAAATACAATGAAGAATGCGGCGGACAGCGAAGTGTTCAGATCATGCAGACAGTATCTGTTGGACAATGTGGATAAATTTGAGAAAGTGACAAAAGAAGATATCGAGGCGATCGAACCGGAGATCTGTAATTCCGTGACGATCTCCACGCTTCACGGATGTCCTCGGCAGGAGATCGAAAAGATCGCGATGTATCTGATCACAGTGAAAGGGTTCCATACATTTATCAAATGTAATCCGACGCTGCTGGGATATGAATTTGCAAGAAAGAGAATGGACGAGATGGGCTACGATTATGTAGCGTTCGGCGATTTCCATTTTCTGGATGACCTGCAGTATGAGGATGCGGTTCCGATGCTGACAAGACTGATGAAAGTCTGCGAGGAGCGGAATCTGGAATTCGGCGTGAAGATCACAAATACATTCCCGGTGGATGTGAAACAGAACGAACTTCCAAGCGAAGAAATGTATATGTCCGGAAAATCGCTGTATCCGCTTTCTATCGCGCTTGCAGCGAAACTGGCAGAAGAATTCGACGGAAAACTCCGTATTTCTTATTCCGGCGGTGCGGATGCACATAATATAGAGGGAATCGTGAATGCCGGGATCTGGCCGGTAACGGTTGCAACCACATTGTTGAAGCCGGGCGGATATCTGCGCACGATCCAGATGGCGGAAAAACTGGAAAAAGAGGGCGTCGTATTTGAGGGAATCGATGTGGAAGCGGCGAAGAAACTTGCGGAAGACGCGGTGACAGATCCGCACCATGTCAAAGCAGTGAAACCACTTCCGTCCCGCAAGATGGAACAGGAAGTTCCGCTGATCGACTGTTATGTGGCGCCGTGTAAAGAGGGATGCCCGATCCATCAGGATATCACGACATATTTGAAACTGGTGAGCGACGGCAAGTATGAGGAAGCGATGGAAGTGATCGTGGAGAAGAACCCGCTTCCGTTCATCACCGGTACGATCTGCGCACATAATTGTATGAATAAATGTACACGGAATTTCTATGAAGAGCCGGTTCATATCCGCAATATGAAATTAGTGGCAGCAGAAAATGGTTACGAGGCATGGCTTTCCAAAGTGAGCGCACCGGCAGTGACAAGAGGAAAAGCAGCGGTTGTCGGCGGAGGTCCGGCAGGTATGGCAGCAGCGTATTTCTTAAGAAAAGGCGGCATGGACGTTACGATCTTTGAGAAACAGAAAGCATTGGGCGGCGTTGTGCGCAATATCATTCCGGGATTCCGTATCGCAGACGAAGCCATTGATCGGGATGCAAAGATCCTCGAGACAATGGGTGTCAAAATGGTATTCAACACGGAAGTGGCTGATGTGAACGAGCTGAAAGCACAGGGATTTGAGAATGTGGTTCTTGCAGTCGGAGCTTCTGAGCCCGGAACTTTGAAACTGGAAGCAGGAGAAACGGTGAATGCATTGGAATTCCTGGCACAGTTCAAGGCGCTGGATGGAAATGTCAATATCGGAAAGAACGTTGTTGTGATCGGCGGCGGAAATACCGCGATGGATACGGCGAGAGCGGCAAAACGTACAAGCGGAGTGGAGAACGTTTCCCTTGTTTACCGTCGTACGAAGAGATATATGCCGGCAGATGCAGAAGAATTGGAAATGGCAGTTGAGGACGGCGTGGAATTCTGCGAACTGCTCGCTCCGGTCAGATTAGAAGCCGGAAAACTGGTATGTAAAGTGATGAAACTTGGAGATCTGGATGCATCCGGAAGAAGAGGCGTTGTTGAGACCGGTGAATTCGCGGAAGTGGATGCGGATACCGTGATCGTGGCGGTAGGAGAAAAAGTCCCGACGGCATTCTACAAGGCAAACGGACTGCATGTATCCGAACGCGGAAAAGCACTTGTCAATGAAGAAACACTGGAATCTAACGTGGCAGGAGTCTATGTTGTCGGCGACGGACTGGGCGGTCCGGCTACCGTTGTCGAGGGAATCCGCGACGGTAAAATGGCTGCGGAAGCGATCGTCGGGGAATGTCTCGCAAAAAACTTTGATCAGACTGCGGACGAAGAGACGATCTATAACAGAAGAGGAATCCTCCGTGGGGAAGCAGACGGAAAAGAAGAGAGTACAAGATGTCTTGGATGTTCCACGATCTGCGAGAATTGTACGGAGGTATGTCCGAACCGTGCGAACGTGGCGATCCGTGTTCCGGGCATGGAGAAACATCAGATCATCCATGTGGATTATATGTGTAACGAGTGCGGCAACTGTAAGAGCTTCTGTCCATATACAAGCGCGCCGTATCTGGATAAATTTACATTGTTTGCAAATGAAGCAGATTTTGCAGACAGCAAAAATCAGGGATTTACAGTTCTTGATCGGGATGTGCTTACATGTAAAGTAAGATATCTCGGAGAGGAATTCATCTGGAAGAAAGGGGAGGAAACTCGGCTTGCAGATGGACTGCAGAAACTGATCGAAGCAGTGGTTAGTGATTACGCTTATTTGTTGTAAAATAGGATGACGGCGGATAAGAGGGCATAAGCCCTCTGTCTGCAAAAGAGACAGAGATCGGGGAGACAAACATGATTTTAAGTTATGAATCCGGAAGACTGACAGAAAAAAAGAGTTATCGGGAAGCTCTCCGGCTGGAGAGCAGCGTCTCCCCAATCCTATCCATTACAGGTGCAGGGGGGAAGACAACGACCGCTCTGCATTTGGCATATGAATATAAGGAAGTTGGGAATCCGGCTGTTGTGACGACTTCTACCCATCTGGCAATCTGGGATCAGCCGTGGTTTCTGTTGGAAGAATCCACGGAAAAATTACAGCAGATCAGGAGGCAGTACGGACAGGTCTGGGTCGGGATCCCGATGACAAAATGGCAGAAAAAGGAAGAGTTCGGAGCGAGCCGGCAGATACAGAAAATGAAAGCCGTTTCCGAAGCGTTTTTTAAAGAAATCTGTGAATTGGGAGTTCCTGTGATCGTGGAGGCAGACGGTGCAAGACAGATGCCGTGTAAAGTACCGGCAGCGCATGAACCGGTGATCGTTCCCCGAACGACGACGGTATGCAGTGTATATGGTCTGGATGCCATCGGACAAAGAATCTGTGATTGTTGTTTTCGGGCGGAACTGGCAGCAGAGATACTTGGAAAACGGGAAACAGACAGGCTGGAGGCGGCAGATCTCGCAAAAATCGCGGCGGACGGAAACGGCGGATGCAAAGGAGTCCTAAGAGGCATGGAACATTGGGTGATCTTAAACAAAGCGGATACCGATCAAAGAAAAGAATCGGCAGAAGAAGTATGCCGGGAATTGGAACGATACGGGAACCGCCGGACTTTGATCACTTCCTCAGAGGAAAACGAACGATCGGAAAGGCTTGTGCAGAAACAGTAAAATTAAGGCAAAAGGGGATTGACGGAATATGAAAATATTGATCAAAGGCGCAGGGGATCTGGCGACGGGAATTGCGGTGCGTCTGCATCACTGTGGATATCCGATCTTAATGACGGAGATCGAAGCGCCGCTGACTGTGAGGAGAATGGTCGCATTTTCCAGAGCGGTCTATGAGGGCGAAGCGGTGGTGGAGGGGATCACCGGTGTGCGGGTACAGACGCCGGAAGAAATCCGAAAAGTGCAGCAGCAGGGAAAAATCCCGGTATTGGTAGATCCGCACGCTGCGATCCGTACCGTGTATCAGCCGGATGTTTTGATCGATGCGATCCTTGCCAAGAAAAATCTGGGAACAGAGGTGACGGACGCGCCGTTTGTGATCGGCGTCGGACCGGGATTTACGGCAGGAGAAGACTGTCATTGTGTCATAGAAACAAAACGGGGACATACATTGGGGAGTGTGATCTTTCGAGGAACGGCAATTCCCAATACGGGGATTCCGGGAGATGTGGGCGGTTATACGATCGAACGGCTGCTGAAATCGACGGCGGCAGGTGTGATGGAGCCGGTTGCAGCGATCGGGGATCTTGTTCAGAAAGGGGAGATCGTTGCTTATACCGGAGGCGAACCTGTGTATGCGAAGATGACGGGGATCGTCCGCGGAATGCTTCAGCGCGGTGTGGTCGTAGAAAAGGATCTGAAGATCGGAGACATCGATGCAAGGTGCGAAGTCAGTCATTGTTTTACGATTTCCGACAAAGCGCGTGCGATCGGCGGGGGCGTTCTGGAAGCGGTCGTACAGTTTGAACGGATCTGCCGGAAGTATGCAGTGATCGTACTTGCGGCGGGAAATGCCTCCCGATTTGGGAGCAATAAGCTGCTGGTGGATGTACAGGGAAAACCATTATATCGGCATATGCTCGATAAGCTGGCAGGACTTGGCGCATTTCCAAGGATCCTGGTGACCGGATATGAGGAGATCGCGGAAGCGGCGGAAGCGATCGGCGTCTGTACCGTGGCGAATCATCAGTCGGAACTGGGAATTTCTCACTCACTGAAATTGGGACTGGAGAAATGCAAGTCGATAGAGCCGGACGTAAAAGGCGTTTTGTTCTGCGTTTGCGATCAGCCGGGCTTAAGTCTGGCAACGATGATGGGGCTGATGCGGCTTGCCATCAACAGACCGGGGATGATCCTTGTATCCGCGCATGAAAACAGGATGGGAAATCCGGTGCTCTGGGATCGGGCATATTTTTCAGAGTTGGAGGAACTGAGCGGCGATGTTGGCGGACGTGCAGTGATGGAAAAGCACCGGGAAAAATGTCTGTGTGTGGAGACAAGAGAAGAAGAGTTGAGAGATATTGACCGGAGGTCGGATCTTTTTTGATTGCGATATGAAGCAATTGGCGTCCGGTATACAAGGAGTATCGTTTCCATGGTACACGGACACTAAGAAAACAAGAAAAGGAATTCCGCAGGGAAATCCGAAAGAAGGGAAGGGTAATATGTATACGGTTCAGGTAAACGGAAAAATGTATGAAGCAGAAACAGACAAAAAGCTGATGCGCTTTTTGAGGGATGACCTGCACCTGACTTCCGTCAAAGACGGATGCAGTCAGGGCGCCTGCGGAACTTGTACAGTTTTGGTGGACGGAAAGACAACAAGGGCCTGCATCCCGATGATCTCCAAAATGGAGGGAAAATCGATCGTGACGGTGGAGGGACTCTCGGAACGGGAAAAAGAAGTGTATGCGTATGCATTTGGCGCAGTCGGAGCCGTTCAGTGTGGTTTTTGTATCCCGGGTATGGTCATGTGTGCGAAAGGGCTTCTGGATGTGAATCCGGATCCGACACGATTGGAAGTTGTAGCGGCGATCCGCAATAATATCTGCCGCTGTACCGGGTACAAAAAGATTATCGAGGGTATTTTGCTGAGCGGAAAAATCTTCCGTGAAAATCTTCCGGTATCGGAAAACAGCGGTATTACAAAAGTCGGAGATAAGATCCAGCGTGTGGACGCAGCAGAAAAAGTATTGGGTACCGGAGAATATCCGGACGATATTTATCTGGACGGCATGATCTACGGAAGCGCGGTACGCGCAGAATATCCGCGTGCAAAAGTGCTGGCGATCCATGCCGAAGAAGCGAAAGCGCTGGACGGTGTGATCGGCGTATTTACCGCGGATGATGTTCCGGGAGACGTGAAAGTCGGACATTTGAAACATGATTGGGATACGATGATCCCGGTCGGAAACGTGACCCATTATGTCGGAGACGCGATCTGTCTGATCGCAGCCGAGACGCCGGAGGTCCTGGAGCAGGCTAAGAGCCTTGTCAAAGTGGATTACGAGGTGTATGAGCCGGTGCTGGATCCGTTTGAGGCGATGAAAGAAGAGGCACCGCTTGTGCATCAGTCCGGAAATATCCTGGCACATGAGCATCTCGTACGCGGAAATGCGGATGAAGTGATCGCAAACTCCAAATATAAAGTGACGCAGCATTATGAAACGCCTTGGACGGAACATGCATTTTTGGAGCCGGAGTGTGCGGTGGCTATGCCGTTCGATGAGGATGGGGTATTCATCTATTCGACAGATCAGGGCATTTATGATACACAGAAAGAATGCTGTATCATGCTGGGATTGCCGCCGGAGAAAGTGATCGTGGAAAATAAATTAGTCGGCGGCGGATTCGGTGGAAAAGAAGACGTCAGTGTACAGCATCACGCGGCGCTGATCGCATATCTGACGAAACGGATCGTAAAAGTGAGATTGTCCAGACAGGAGAGTATCACGATCCATCCGAAACGTCACCCGATGTGGATGGATATTACGACGGCATGTGACGAGAACGGCTATCTGACAGCAATGAAAGCGGTTGTTGTGGCAGATACCGGAGCGTATGCTTCATTGGGCGGACCGGTTCTCCAGCGAGCATGTACCCATGCGGCGGGACCGTACAATTTTCAGGTCATCGATATTGACGGAACCGCGGTATACACGAACAATCCGCCGGCCGGCGCATTCCGGGGATTTGGTGTGACACAGACTTGCTTTGGTTCGGAGATGAATTTGAACCTGCTTGCAGAGAAAGTCGGCATCACTCCGTGGGAGATCCGATACCGTAATGCGATCCGTCCGGGGCAGGTGCTTCCGAACGGTCAGATTGCGGATCCGTCTACGGGAGTGGCGGAGACATTGGAAGCTGTCAAGGAAGTGTTTGATACCGAACCGTATGTCGGAATTGCATGTGCGATGAAAAATGCCGGCGTAGGAGTCGGGCTTCCGGACTGGGGACGCTGCCGTCTTGTTATCAAAGACGGAAAAGCAGAGATCCACGCCGGAGCATCCTGTATCGGTCAGGGATTGGGAACGGTGTTGACGCAGGTTGTTTCCCAGACCGCAGAACTGGATTATGAACAGATCGTGTATTGCAGACCGAATACATCGAATTCTCCCGATTCCGGTACAACGTCGGGATCCAGACAGACATTGCTGACCGGAGAGGCGGCAAAACGTGCAGCGTTAAAGCTGAAAGAGGCGTTGAGCGGAAAAACACTGGAAGAACTGAACGGAACCGAGTATTACGGAGAATATCTCGGAAAAACCGATAAGATGGGAAGCGACGTGCCGAATCCGGTATCTCATGTCGCTTATGGGTATGCGACTCAGGTCTGTGTGCTCAATGAAGACGGTACGATCAAGAAGATGATCGGCGCACATGATGTCGGAAAAGCAGTGAATCCGATCAGTGTGGAAGGGCAGATCGAGGGCGGCATCGTCATGAGTATGGGCTATGCGCTGACCGAGCAGTATGAGATTAAAGAGGGAAGACCGGTATCACGGTATGGCACACTGGGACTTTTCAAAGCGGATAAAGTGCCGGAGATCGAGTCGATCATTGTAGAGAAACCGGGCGTGGAGCCGGGATACGGAGCAATCGGAATCGGGGAGATCACGTCCATTCCGACAGCACCGGCAATTGTGGGCGCATATTATAAACTGCAGGGAGAGTTTCAGACGAAACTTCCGATCCACAATACGCCGTATGAAAAAAAGAAAAAAGCTGCAAAATAGAAGATAATTTTACAAAAAAATTTTACAAAAAAATAGTGTAAATAAAGATGTCCTCCTTAAAAAAATGTGATAAGATAATACTAGTGTCAATATACAAAGGGCGTATTGTTCCCTGTACAACGACGCTATGTAAAATATAGGAAACGGAAAAGGAGGACATCTTTTTATGTGGACAAGTGCAGAATTGAAAATGCGTGCAAAAGGTGCGTTTCAGAAGAATTACTGGTCGGCGGTCCTGGTTGGTTTTGTAATGGCGATTTTTGGTGGAAGCGCCGGAATGGCAGCGGGAAGAGCATCGGGATATAGTAATGCGTATGAGGAGTATCAATATTACTGGGGCGGCGGAGATTCTCTCGCCTTTGCGGCAGCAATGATGATCGTAGCGGCTGTGGCAGGCATTATCGGACTGATTTTCTTTTTCCTGGATATTTTTGTGGGAAATGTATTGAAAATCGGGGGATGCCGCTTTTTTATCATGAACCAGACAGAGAATCCTTCAGCAGGAATGCTCGGATTTGGATTCAAATCGGGAAATTACGGGAAATTGGTTCTGACTATGTTTTTAAAACAATTGTATGAGGGACTCTGGACACTTTTATTGATCGTACCGGGGATCATCAAACACTATGAATATCTGATGATCCCGTATATATTAGCAGAAAATCCGGAGATGGAGCGTCAGGAAGCATTTTTGATCAGCAAAAGAATGATGATGGGACAGAAAATGAACGCATTCGTGTTGGATCTGACCTTTATCGGATGGAGAATTTTAGAAATGCTGAGCTTTGGAATTGTTGGTATATTTTATTCGGGACCATATTATGAGGCTACGATCGCCGAATTATACAGTGTGAACCGCACGATGGCATATCAGAATGGATATATCCGTTAAATAGCGTCGAAATTACGTGATTTGAGGCGTATTTCCCCTTGTACACGGACGCTGGAACAAGATTATAATAATAAGGGACGCCGACAGATGGAGAAATCCGTATCTGCCGGCGTCTTTATAAAGGAAGAAGAGAGAAAATCAAGTTCAATCTCCACTGTATGTTATTATCGTGAATTTGCAATTTTTAGGCGAAGTCCAATGACCGTAAATACATGTCTGTATCCACAGCCATTGTCTTCTGTTTTGATATGATCAGTGGACAAGATGTGTATACATCTCTGTTCTCTGATGATGGTATTATCATAGCAATGAAATGTGAATCACCTGTGACAAGATACGGAAGAAATTATGAAAATTCTTAATTTCAACGAAAGAAATGAAACTTACAAAACATGCATACAGTTCTTTTTTGCATTCTGCCATCGATCTTTTTGAGATTCGTATATGGAAAAAAGCCAGGAAATTGCTTCATCCATACCAGCATCGGTCATCGGAAAGGATGAACATTGTTTTTCATCATCGGGGGTGCGGTCAAAACTCCATGGTTCCGGATAGACAAATACAGAGAATGTCTCTTTGCTTTCATCGCAGCGAAAAAAATAACGCATGCCGTCGTGGCTTCCGGAAAAAGGTTCTTTTTTCAGCCCTCCGACAGGGATCAGTTTTTTATCGATCATAGGGGGATACCTTCTTTCTTCTGGATTTTATGCCGCTTGTAAGGGAAACGGCGTTGTTGAATATAGTACCACAAGACAAGAAAAAGGGGCAAGTAAAAAAGTGCAAAAAGGAAGAGCCACATTGCTGTGACTCTAAGGGGGAAAAAGTTTATGAAAAAGTGTTCTTATCTTTGAACAATCTTAGTATATCGTTTACTTGTGTAGAAACTGTGATATAAATTTGAATAGGATGTTAACAAACTTCCAAAAAACTGTGACGGATATTTTTTTAGGACTGATCCGACAAAAAGCTGCATCCGATTTTACACAGATGCAGCTTCCACATACCCAGACCGATTGAAAGGAACGGAATGGTAAGAAACAGAAATATTATTTAACAGCTTTTTCGGCAAATTCTGTCGTGACAATATCCTCATAGGGGGCGCGTTTTTCCAGTTCGCCGGCTTCTTCCAAAATATCCTGAAGAAGTTCAAAGCTTTCTTCCTGAAAGATCAGATCCGCTTTCCATGTGTTCTGTTCATAGTATCGTGTGACGATCGTTGTGATCGTATCCAAATCTGTTTCAGGAAACTGAGGTTCGATCACCTCGGCAATTTCTTCCGGTGTGTGTGTCTGAACAAAATCCATGCCTTTTTGAAGCGCATTTGTGAAACTCTGGATCACATCAGGATGTTCTTCGATAAAACTCTGTTTTGCACTGTAAGCAGTGTATGGGACATAACCGCTGTCTTTTCCGAGAGAAGCGACGACATATCCTTTTCCCTCGGATTCGAGCGAGGTGGCGCCTGGCTCAAATTCGACGGTATAATCAGCCTCTCCCTCCGAAAAAGCAGCTGCGGTAGAACCAAAGTCAATATTTTGGTTGATGGAAAGATCGGATGCCGGATCCAGTCCGTGCTGTTTTAAAATATATTCAAAAACCATTTGCGGCATGCCGCCTTTCCGACCGCCGAGAACGGTGGAACCTTTCAAATCTTCCCATTGAAAATCTTCGATCGGCTCGCGGGAGACAAGAAAGTTTCCGGCACGCTGTGTCAATTGGGCAAAGTTTACAACATAATCGGTTGCCCCCTCATTATAGGTATAGATTGAAGACTCAGAACCCATGAATCCGATGTCGGCTTCGCCGGAGAGGACGGCGGTCATGACTTTATCTGCTCCAAATGGGGCGGTATAGTTAGTACAAGACACTTTTATGGGTTAATAGAAATCGATGCCTGTGACTTCATGGCTCGTATTGATATGTATTTCTTTTATAATAGACCTCCAGAAAGCTCGTCTGTTTTCCGGGGAAAGATTGTCGTAAGTTTTTCTAAAATCATTATGCAATATTTTTTCGATATTGTCAAAGTTCGTTTTTGGTTTCTGATCGGATTCTTCCAGCGAAGACAGTTCCGTTGTTAATTTCTCGTATTCTTCATTGTAATAATCCCATTCGATCCGTTCTTTCTGAAAAAGAAGATTCAGGCGCTGCATCTCCTTTTTGACCTGTTCGGGAGTCCGCTTCTTTTTGGGGAGGTCAGCTTTTGAATGGATATTCTGGCTCTGAATTTTGTACCGGTTATATTCTTCTTCCAAATTGGAAATCAGATACTCTTCTATGAGGTTCTGGCTTACGTTATGCCGGTATGTGCACATGTGATCGATGCAGGCTTTATTGCAGCGGTAATAGCAGTAGGTTCTTGTTTCTCTTGTTTTCCGGTTTATGATAGAACTGCCGCCTCTTCCGGCAAGCAGCTGCCCACATACAGGGCACCGCATCATTCCACTGAACAGGTAGACTCTTCCGGAGGACGGATGTTTTACATTCCGATTCGAGATTTCCTGTATTTCCGCCCATTCTTTTTCGGTCAGATAAGCGGGGCAGTAGTGAGGGTTATCCCGGTAGGTTCCATGATAGAAATCACTCTCAAGCATATTGCGGAGCTGGCTGTATGAAAAGGTGGGATCATAATTTTCCTGAATAAATTTCAGCGTCTTCATCTTACTCTGGTGTGTGCGGAAGTAGCGGTAAAACGCATTCACCAGATCTTCCTTTTCCGGATCCTTTACCATCCGTTTTACTCCGTCTACGGTACCGACCATGTAGCCGATCGGCATGTTGGAATCCCCGAAGATCACCTTTCCCTGCCGGATGGATGCTTCATTTACAAATTTGATACGTTCGGAGGTGGTGTCTACTTCATTTTGACCGATCGAAAGAACTACATTAAGCTGCAGACGTCCGTCCCGTGTTTCCATGTTTATGCCCGGTTCCGACGCGGAGATCCAGCGGACATTGTGCTGGTCCAGAATGTCCTGTACCTTATAGAAGTCCGATAGGTTGCGGAACCAGCGGTCAAGACGCCAGAAGAGGATGACGTCGATCTCGTCACGTTCCACAGCTTTGACCAGTTCCTGTATGGCTTTCCTGCGCTTCAGTTCTTTTCTTGCGGTCTTCCCCTCATCCGCGTAGACGCCGACAATATTCATATCGTGCTCTTGTGCGTAATGGATCAGGTAATCTTTCTGTGCTTCCAGTGATTTACCGTGCATCATCTGTTCTGTCGTAGATACTCGGATATAGATCGCGCACCGGAGAGTTTTTGATTTCATTGTATCAGCTCCTTTGGTTCATATTATGTAAAAAAAGGTATAAAAATAACAGCCGGCGGAGAACAAGTGTTCCGCTTGCGTAGGCTGCCCGAAGATGATACAATATTTTGTGAATCGTGGTATCATTCTTCGGAATGTTACTTGAGCCGTTCCGGTTGCCGCCGGAGCGGTTTTTTTTTGTAAATTATCCAGTCGGGTGGCAATCCGACATCTCTTTAAGACCGCGAGGGTGTGATAGCTGCCTGTTCTATCCTTGGATAAATGAATCACAAGCTGGGCGGCGTATCCAGCATCTCAGGTACTCTTCCGAGTGTGTCGGGAGCTTTTCCGACCTTTGCGATTTTTTCTTAGACAAAATGAAATGGGGGCGGCTATAATAGTGGTTACCACAGAGGCAATCTCTCTTATTATTGGAATTAAATCTATTACGCAAGTTTATTTTTTGGGTGCCTTAGTTCTCATCCCATCTATGTGTTCAAATAGATCTTCTTTAATAGGAGCACGCATTGGATCCAAAATGAAGTCTATCCCTTCACGGCGGGCTTGTTTTGCAGCAGGAACAAAGTCACTATCTCCAGAAATTAAAACAATTTGATCAACTTGCTTTTTGAATGCGAGAGACGCTATGTCAACGCCGATTCTCATATCAACGCCTTTTTGTGAAACAGATAAAGCGAAGTCTTTTTCTTTAAGATCATTTACGAGTAAAGTGCCGTTGAGTATTTTTTTGAAAACATCAGGTCTGATAATAAATTGTGCTTGTTCTTCTGCTAATCGTCCAAGACGTAGGGCAAATTTGCGTTTGTGTCTAAGTTCATTAAAAAAATTAGTTGCCCATTCATAATCATCTGTTTTTGATAAATCAATTTGCTTTTTTAATAAGGGATGATAAAGTTTTTTTTCGATAGGTGGACAATCATAATAAAATACTCTGTATAACATTGCTCCCGCTTTTTCATCTTTGATATGTCTTTTACAATAATCTTCCAATTCTTTTGCTCGTTCAGATGGAGTTAAATCACCAAAAAGGTTGTATGCTCGTTTTCTATAAAAAGCTCCATCTACTAAAATAGCAGTTTTAATCATTTGCATTCTCCTTTGTGTAAAAAATACCCCTAGGCTCATCACTTCCCTTATGGTGGGAGGATTACTGCTAGGGGTATACTTTCTTTGTAATCGCAACAAAAATTGCGATTTAAACTACATTACTACATCACATTTGCGATGTACTATTATAATATGCCCTTTGCAGTAAAAAATCAATAGTTTTTTTGCGATTTTTTTGCGAAATCAATAATTTTTGTTGCATATGCACAAAAATTATGATATTCTATGTGGCTGTACACGTTCTTGACTTTTAAGGTACATTTGATATAATGTACTTAACAAGACAGCCGATACGATAGAGCAAACCTATCCGTTTCCGGCGAAATTATCAGTAACTAGAAATAGCACTTCAAAGCTTGACCAGAGCAGGGGTGCTATTTTCTATGCGTAAAATTCAGAATTGCTACGAGTAAACTACATGCTGTCAAAATTATCATGAATTCTTCATATGTACTCATATCAACCACTCCTTCCAACAAGACTCGGAAACGGTGGTATGCACCCTATCAGCTGTCTGGGTAAATACATTATTTAGTTGTTCCCCTGCCCGCTGTGGAGCAGGGGGATTGTATTACTTCAGCAATTCTCTGATGCAGATCACGAAGCCATCATAGATGCCGGAAGCAATCGAATCGTCGAAAGAAAACTGCGTGGAGTCTTCCGTATCTTCAAAGGAGTATACCTGTACCGTTTCCGTCATAGGGTTTACGATCCAGTATTCACGGACACCGGCTGTCCGGTATTTAAACAGCTTTGTCAGATAGTCCATGCGCTGGCTGCTTGGAGACACGATCTCAATCACCCAGTCCGGAGCACCGGCATATCCCTTGTCTGTGAGCTTCTCAGGTGAGCAGATAACGCTGATGTCGGGTTCTACATAGTTTTTATCATCTTCATTTAAAAATACGGCAAATGGCGCAGGATAGACTTTGCAGCTTCCACCTTTTTTACGAATGTAATTCCGCAGTGTGGCAGAAAGTTCTAATACCAGTTCCTGATGAAGTGGAGACGGCGGCGCCATATCATAGATTTTTCCGTCGATCAGCTCTGCACGCTGACCATCTGGAAGTGCGTATATATCGTCGATGGTATATAAGTGTTCTTTTGGTAATGGCATATGGTCACGTCCTTTCTTTTGATATTTTGTATTGAATATAATCCCGAACGGGGTTATACCTTTTCCATAACTGTCAGATACGGAATAAAAAATACGGTATAATTATCAATGGTCGTGCATACGCCGTATTTATCCCGATAACAGTCAATTGCTTCTTTCAAGTATTCTTCTGTTACGTCAAGAAATTCAGCCATTTCATGTATGTCCTGACATCCACGCTTGTAGGCATTTACAATTCCAGTCAGTCCGATCAGCTTGTTATATCCCCAGAGCCTTGCCTGCCGTTCCTGTTTTCGGTTCTTGGGATCGGACATGTCTGTTATATCTCCGACAGTCGTATGATAATGCCCGAGTTCTTCTGCAAGTACACAAGTCTTGGCTGTGGTAGGTATGCTTTTATTTACTGCGACCGTTCCATCGCAGTACAATCCGTGTATTCGTTGGCTGTTAAAATTCCTTTCCAGTATATCTATACCGTCCTTGCAGGCTTCTTCTGTAAGTGATTCATAAGCGTTCATTTAAACACCTCCCGCTCTAGTATATATGATTAGCTGTTCTTTAATCCGTACAGCTATTTTTGCTTACACTGTGGTTATAATGCCATTCGATATATTTCCGATTTTTTTCGTCCATTCTGTTCATATAAGGTTGTAGATTGTCGTAAAATTTTTGGAACTGATTCATTTTTCCTTTTTCGGTTTTCATAGATTCTGCTTTTTCAAAAGCTACGTTAAAACATCTAGAAATAAATTGATAAATTGCATCTTGCTCATTATCTAAAACTTCTTGAAACGCATTAGTTGGTGATGCGCCAGAAAATTTAATATATTTTTCAAATTCAATCAGCCGTTTACTCTTCTCTTTTAATAAATCCATTCTTGAGAAGAAAATATCTGGTTTTACTGTTTCAGATATAATGCGGATACAATCCTGTATTATTCTCAAATCGTTAGATGCTTGCTGCTCGGTTGCTTGTTTAAGTTGCTTTTCTGTCATAACTAATTTATTTGGGGAATCCTGCATTATAAGATTTTGCCATATTAATAACTCTTCTTTCTTTTTCCCGAATAACCACATATTAATTTCCTCCTTAAAATTTTATGAATGCAACAACACTATTTTCTTCTGTTCTTAACAAATTCTGCGAACTGGCGGATTTCGTCAAGTTCATCTTCTGTATATTCATCACCGTCAAAGTGGGCGGCGAGGGTGGTTGGCTGTTCAATAACTTCGTCATTCCAACCCATTAAATAAGCAGGAGATATTTGTAGCGCATCTGCAATATCTTCTAATTTATCAACAGGCATATTCTTTATGTATCCTGTTTCATATCTTTGTAGAGTAGATTTACTGATTCCAACCTTATCAGAAAGTGTTTGGTATGACATATCTAATTCTTCTCGTCTTTTTTTCATACGAGACATAATGTCTTGCATTTTCTCAGAAATTTCCTTTTCACTCATATCAGCACCTCCGTATAAGCTCATTATAAACTATTTTTTCATATTTGCAACAAATAATTTAGTGAAAACAAAAAAATGTTGCAAATATGGGTTGACAATAGAAAGTGACAGGTGTAAGATGAAAACATCCCAAATATGCAACGAAAGGAGGACGAAGAATGTCGTTCGATAAATTAAAGGGGAAAATGACAGAGAGGCATGTATCACAGGAAAAATTAGCGAAAGTATTGGGAATTACAGTGCAATCGCTTAACGCTAAACTGAATGGGAGAAGTCAATTTACTTTGGAAGAGGTGGTCAAGATTTCTGAACATTTAAAATTGGATAATCCTGTTGATATTTTTTTTAACCCGAGCGTCCTAAAAATGCAACGATCGTTTGAACCAGAAGAGGAGGTGGTGTAGGTGGTTGAAGATAAAACATCTAATAATGACGGTATTGAATCTGCTCGTCGATTTGGAGCTCTTATGGGAAAAATCGACAAGTCAAGAGAAGAATCTCGCAAAAGATTCTTGCTCTCGATTGTCTTTCATGTTATTACGCTAGCAACCCTGATATTAATAATGTTATTGCTGTTGTAATAACGGAGACGACTACAGGAAAAAGGATGGAATTAAAGAGTCTATCTTTGATCTCCTTTTTTCGAATAGCCTTCTCTAATTCAAAATAGTAAAACCCTGTATGAGTGAGCCAGAACAAAGCTATTTGATTGTGTGTATTAAACTCACCATCTCGGGCGAGTCCCACTTCTAAAAAATATCGGATGCAATCATTTATCTCTACCAGAGATATTTGTTGGTTTTCAGGATATTTTTCATCAAAGTATGAGTGAATCATATGGGGCTGAATTGCGTAATTGTCTCGTCTTGTGTCCCATAGGTCATAAACACAACATTTTAAGATTTTTCTGGCTGTTTCAGTAAGAGGTGGTAATTCGTACATGACAACTTACTCCTTTCATAATTATTCCGACTGGTACTCGGTAATTAAAGTATAGGAGATTATCAGAAAAACCGCAACAAGTACAAACAGTGCTTCATAAGCTTTAGAGAGGTGATGAATATGAAGCCAGATATTAAGAAAATTATTCAGGTGCTCATTTCGCTTATCGAGGAGCAGGAAGATGTTGAAATTGAGTATACGGTTGAAGAGAAAGAAAAAGAGACCGCCTGATGGCGGTAGAAAGGGAGGACAAGCATGGAAGAATTAAAACTGATCAGTACAGAGCGGACATCGCTTGTACGGGCAGAACCGGTCCGGGAGCAGAAGCGCCGGCGGGAACCGCGGACAAGCCTGCCGGAGATCGTGACGTGGTGTCTGATCGGTGCCGGGATCGGGGCGTGGGTGATGTTACTCTTATGTCTGGCATAAGAAAAGCGCTTACATATGCCCGGCAAGGCGTAAGCGCATTTGAAATAAATCAAGTAAAGTATAACAAATTTTGGAGGGATTGAAAAGTGGAAGAAAACAATATTGTTAATGTTGAAAAGTACAAGTATACAGATTTTATCAAAAAGGAAGCGCGGATTGAAGCAGCTGCGGATTATCTGAAGCAGTTTGATCCGGATGATGATGTGAATGTAGGCGCAGTGATGGCGATCCTTGGTCTGAACAAGACAAAGCAGCCATTTCCGGGTGAATAGCATGGAACACATTCCGGGATATGATGAATGGAAGACGAGTGCGCCGGAGGAACCGGCGGTGATTACAAAATGTGACATGTGCGGAGCAGAACTCTATACTGGAGATTCTCTGTTTACTGTAAATGGAGAAAGGCTTTGCGAGGACTGTTTGAATGACATGTACAGGGAGGTGCTTTGATTGGAAGCGAGGAAGTTACAGGCAAAAGAGATTAGCTGCCGTGTGCAACAGATTACAGCAGATGGATTGTCCCTCTTGCTGTATATCACATCAAGAGCGGCGATGAATCTCATGGATGATACATTCGGCGCTTTGATGTGGAAGCGGGAAAGCAGGGAGGTAAACGGCGAAGAACGATGCGTTGTATCGGTTTATAATCCGGAAATCAAAGAGTGGATTTCCAGAGATGATGTTGGAACTGCTTCTTACACAGAAAAAGAGAAAGGAAGAGCATCCGATGCGTTTAAGAGAGCTTGTGTCAATTTTGGGATTGGGAGGGAGCTTTATTCAGCACCACGGATCTGGGTCACGAATGCGTGCGCAACGATTAAAAAGAAGAAAGATAAAGAGGTCTACTATACATACGATCGTTTTTCTGTGAAAAGTATTTCTTACAACAGCAAAGGGGAAATAGATTCTCTGGAGATTGTAAATGATTCCACAAAAGAGGTTGTGTACAGGAAATATCCGACCTCCTACATTACAAAAGCAATGTATAACACACTGGAGGAAGCAATCAATACGATTGGAGATTTTAACAACTTTTCCATTCAGATGGTGTATGACATGTGTAGCATTTCAGATCTGAAAAAGATGCCAGTAGAAGATTATCAGCCGGTATATAACAAACTGCTGAAAATGATTGAAATGAAGAAACGGGGATGTGATGCGTGAAACTTACTGGAAAATTGAAAGAGCCGGTCATCGATTATGCGACAGGGCGTCTGATCGTGCAATTTGAGCCGTATGAGGACTTCCGGCAGGCGTATGAAGAACTGAAAGGCTGTGAGAAGTTAAGCTTTGAAATCAAGAGATTCCGGCGGCGGAGAAGCCTGGATGCAAATGCGTACTACTGGGTGCTTTGTACAAAGCTGGCAGGTGTTCTCCATACCTCCAATGAAGAGGTACATAATGAAATGCTCTGCAGTTATGGACAACCGGAAATTTTCGAGGGAAAGGCGGCATACATTACCATCCCAGATACGGAAAATGCGGAAAATAAAGTAAAGCATGCGATGGATTATCATCTAAAACCGACGTCACAGGTACGGGAGGGGCTGGACGGAGTAATGTATCGTACTTACCGTTTGATGCGCGGTTCTCATACCTATAACACAATGGAAATGGCAAGGCTGATTGATGGTCTGGTGCAGAGTTGCAGAGATGCCGGGATCCCGGATGCAGAGATCGCATCACCGGAGGAAAAGCGTCTTTTGAAAGAAAGGTATGGTGTGGATCTTGGCTAAACGGCTATGGAGTGTATTTACAGAGGATATGGAGCACTGTTATTTTACCGGCACACCGAATTGCCACAGGCATCATATCTTTTACGGCAGCCGGAGACAGCTGTCAGAGAGGTATGGATTTGTGATCCCGGTCGCAGCACATTTGCATGAGTTTGCACCGGGAAGCATCCATGACAATCCGAACAGAGGATTGGATTTGAAGTTGAAACAGATGGCACAGACTTATTTCGAAGAGCACTACGGAACCCGGGAAGAGTTCCGCTGCATCTTTGGGAAGTCTTGGCTATAAGTAACCCGTTCATGTTGCACTTGCACGTGTATGTCACGGTACTATGCAGGCAAAGACCATATTGCCGAAGTCGGGAAAATGGTTGATTCATACTCCCCGGAGGATCCGGGGAGAGAAAGGAGAACATGGAAGGACAGATTGAACTACTTGATTATTTGAAATCCCTTGAGAAAAAGGGGTTTGACATATTGGATTATATTCCCACAGGACATGAGAATGCAGTGATGCGTGAAGAACTTGTAAAAAGAACAGGTGTTGATGATCGTGCGATGAGATGTTTATTGCATGATGCACGATTAAAAATAGGGATTCTGAATATGCAGGATGGAAAAGGGTATTTTATTCCAGATATGAACTCCGAACATGATAGAACACTATTAAAGCGCCATGTGCTGCAAGAAACAAGCAGAGTTAAAAATATATTGGGACCGCTTGAAGTAGAAAAGAAAATGCTTAGGAACTGTGGGATAGATTGGAGGGATGTTTCCTAAATGGCGGAACGTAGAATGTTTTCGAAGACAGTCGTTGATTCCGATGCATTTTTAGATATGCCATTATCTACGCAGGCGCTGTATTTTCACTTGTCGATGCGAGCGGATGATGATGGTTTTTTAAACAATACAAAGAGGATACAGCGCTTGATCGGAGCGACAGATGATGATCTGAAATTGCTGATAATGAAGAGGTTTGTAATCCCATTTGAAGATGGCATTGTCGTGATTAAGCATTGGAGAATGAACAATTATCTTCGAAAAGATAGATATACACAGACGATTTACCAAGAAGAACTTGCTATGTTATCAGTCAAAGAAGATGGATCCTATACATTAGCAGAAACGTCTGGTATACCAGATGGCAACCAGTGTGTAACCGTTGGTATACCAGATGGCAACCAACTGGCAACCCAGGTAAGTATAGGTAAGGATAGGATAGGTAAGGTAAGTATAGAGAGCAGTATAAATACTGCTTGTCCAGAGCCGGAACCGGCACCGGACCGAGAGCAGGTGATAACGCTGACGCTGAATGATAAATCTGAATTCTGGATTTATGGTGATCAGGTCGAGCAGTGGTCACAGTTATTTCCGGCAGTAGACGTATTGCAGGAATTGAGAAAAATGAAATCTTGGCTAGACAGCAACCCAAGTAGGCGAAAGACCAAGCGAGGAATCCTTAGGTTCGTGAACAGTTGGCTGTCAAGAGAGCAGGATAAGGGAAAATTGAATTACAGGACGAAAGCGCCACAGATAAGCGAGGTGGATAGATGGTGACACGAGAAGAGTTTAAGGTGATTGTAAAGGCGATGATGGCAGCATATCCGCAAAATTGTCCGGTCAAGACGCAGGATGTGTTTGAACTTTGGTATTCGATGCTGAAAGACCTGACGTATGGGATGGTAAGCACAAGGCTGAAAAAGCATATCAAGACTTGCAAGTATGCGCCGAGCATATCGGAACTGCGCGGAACGGATGGAGAGAAAAGAAACAGTTTTAACAATTTCCATCGCAGACATTACGACATGGAGCAACTGGAGCGGAGCTTGCTGGAGTCTGGGCAGAACAGGATCGAAATGAGGGATATGTATGGCAGACAAGAATAAAAACCGTACGGAAGAGGATGTACGCAGAGTGAAGATTTTCACAAGAAATCTGGATTATGAAATGTTTTGTGTGTATTGGAAATGGCTGTGCAGCCAGATCAATCCGAAGTCGGTGAACAGATTGGAGGAACGAAAGAACGATGAATAAAAAAGAGGTATTGGAGATCAGGAAGCAGTTTACACCAGAGAATTGTGCGATCACAAGGATTTGTGGATGTTATGTGGATCATGAAAAGGCAAAACGCTTGCAGACGAAAACAGCATTTTTGTCGATGCCGGAGGAAGAGGAGTTCAAATATTTTGACCTGTTCAGAAAAACGTTTTCCGGAAAAATCGGAAGAAACCTGCTGAATCTGGAAATCCCGCTGGAAGAAGAGATGCCGGGAGGAGCACAGGAGTTTCTTCTGCAGCTGCGGGACAGCAAGTTACAGGACGATATGCTGTTGGAAGAGTTTTACGATAAGGTGATCGAGAATTATATTTGCGCAGGAAATTACTACATCGTCCTGATCCATGCGATGTATGACATCCCGGGAAGAGCGTCTGATCAGACGGAGTTATACGATGCATCGGAAGACGTGTATGAGTATCTTCTTTGCAGCATCTGTCCGGTGGAACTTTCAAAAGCAGGGCTTTGCTATGACGAAGAAGAGAACCAGATCACAGAGCGGCGCCGGGAATGGGAAGTAGGAGCACCGGTGAAAGGATTCTTGTTTCCGGCATTTAATGACCGGAATACCGACATCCATGCAGCATTGTATTGCACGAAAAAAACAGAAGAATTGCAGGAACAGCTGACACAGGCACTTTTTGGCGTGAATATCCCGATTTCTGCGGAAGCACAGAAGAGCATGTTCCAGAAGATTCTCGGAAATGTACTGGAAAACCGGGCAGGATATTCCATCGTCATGGATGTTTATGATCGGCTGTATGAACTTTTGGAAGAGGGGAAAGACGATCCGGATCCGGTTACAGTAGGAAAATATGAATTGAGGAGGATTCTGGAAAACAGCGGTGCCGCGGAAGAGGTGGCAGAACGATTCGAAAAGGAATACGAGGAATCCATTGGCAGAGACACTTTGCTTCAGGTCTCCAATCTGGTAAGCCCAAAAGGAATCACGATCAAGACAGCAGATGCAACGATCCGTCTGGAACCGAGCCGGATGGATATGTTGGAAACGACGGATCTTCATGGCATGAAGTGCCTGGCGGTCAATGCAGACGGCTTGGTGGAAATGAATGGGATCTCGGTATTGGTTGACCTGGATAAGCCGGAAGTGTAGGGGGCACTGAATGAAGAGCAATATTCAAAAAGTAAAAGCCATAGAGTCTCAAAATAAGCGGAAGATCCTTTCTGTCAACCAGAACGTGGATGAAAGCAGTGGGATCTATTTTCTTACGAGGGCGGATGAGAACGGAATCCAGTACGCATATATCGGACAGGCAAAGCATTTATTGACCCGGTTGGCGCAGCACTTAAGCGGGTATCAGCATATCGATCTGTCCCTGAAAAAGCATGGAATGTTTTCGGAGGGGAATGTGTATGGCTGGAAAATCAACTTTCTGCACTATCCGGAGGACGAACTGGATGAACATGAACAATTCTGGATCAAACGATATGCAAAGAACGGGTATCAGCTGCGGAATAAGACTGCCGGAGGGCAGGGCGAGGGAAAGAAGCAGATCAGCGAGTACCGACCGGCAAAGGGATATTATGACGGGATCACGCAGGGGAAGAAAACGCTGGCAAGAGAACTGTCACATATCATGGAAAAACATCTGACTGTGGAATTGAAGCCGGAGAAGCGCGGGAACAAAGTGTCGGAAAAGCAGTTGGAGAAGTTCAACAGGCTATTGGACGAGAAAAGTTATACGGAGTAGAGAAGATGGATGAGAAAGAAATGGAGTTGTGGAAAGAAGAGAAAAGGCGGAAGAAAGCGCAGTTTGCCGCGATGCAGAATCAGCCTTATGAGGTGAAAGTAAAACGGGCAGAGCTTCGGGCAATCGAGTTCGTTGAGAAGTTAGATGAAATGGACATGGAAGCTCATGTGAGTGTCGGTGGATTGGACAGTATAACGTTGCTTTTGTTCTTGAGGAAAATAGGAATTGACATTCCGGCAATTTCAGTTTCCTCGTTGGAAGATAAGAGTATTCAAGAGATTCATAAAGAATTAGGTGTTATGCCAATTAAGCCGATGAAATCCAAAGTTAATATTATACGGGAGTTTGGTTTTCCGGTAATTAGTAAAAAGATTGCAGGGAGAATCGATACCTTGCAAAATCCAACAGAAAAGAATCAAACTGTCAGACATGCAATTATAACAGGGGAATGCGGGGAACAGGGACATTTTGCTAAAAACAGTAGGATGAAACTGCCGCAAAAATGGCTGGAACTTTTTGCAGGATATGAAAATGAGAATGAGGGGACAGGTTATCGAATTGCTCCGTTTAAAGTTTCGAATAAATGTTGTCAGTTTCTGAAAGAAGATCCTTGTAACCAATATGCGAAAGAGCATAGGAGTGCTCCGTTTCTTGGGCTTATGGCATCAGAGGGAGGACAGAGAGAGGAAGCTCTTGTAGATCATGGATGTAATTACTTTGGAAAAACAGTCATTCGAAGTGCACCATTTGCACCGTTTTTGCGTCAAGATTTGCTTCAGCTTGCATTGGATCTGAATGTTCCGGTTCCGAAAATATATGGAGAAATTAAAAGAAAGCCGGATGGAATGCTGTATACAACAGAAGCGCAAAGAACGGGATGCAGCATGTGTGGGTTTGGAATCCACATGGAAAAACGACCACATAGGTTCGACCTGCTAAGAGAACGAAATCCGAAAGAATGGGAGTTTTGGATGTATCGCTGTTGTATAGATCAGGAGACAGGGGAAAAGTACGGTTGGGGAAGAGTTCTAGACTACATAGGCGTAGAGTGGGAAGACAGATATGTTGATTGGGAAAAGGAACAAATGAGCATTTTTGACTTTCCGGAGGTATTACCATGATAAAACAAATGAACATCTTTGATTTTATTGAAGCGCCGGTTCAACCAGGTGAGTGGCTGCAGGAAAGCCGGCTTGGAGAAGAAATAACCTTTGATGAAATCGCACAGTCTGTGGGAAAGGTGATCGCGATTGATAAGAGCACCCAATCACATGCATGGTATAAAGCAGTGCTTGTCGAAAAGATACTGGAAAGAGATAAGTACGATGGCAGATACAGACAGCTCATTTATTATGATGGAACGAAGCAAAGAGGGTATATCAGCGAGATGTATTTTCAAGCTGACAATTTAGGAAATCGTCAGATAGCATGGAGGGTAAGATGAAAAACGTGATCAGAAGCATCCGGAAAGGATCTGCGCAGTGGAATGAAGAGGACAGGCTTAAGATCGCAACGTTGTTATTAAAAGCCGGATACTCTGTCAGGATCGGAAGACAGCAGATAGAGAGTTCCGGGAATAAAAAACAGATGGAGTATACGGTGGAATACTGGGAGGAAGAGAAGTGAGCTGGGTAGATAAAGCGCATAGGCG
>OBXC01000137.1_pt1 | contig 76227 bp, 67 predicted proteins | sample 1538111 | NCBI WGS metagenome assembly OBXC01 (sample SAMEA2580137, study PRJEB22360) | human gut metagenome | biome: human gut; feature: human-associated habitat; material: faeces | place: Denmark | collected 2008/2010
ATGGTAGTAAAAAGTTTTTATTTTTTTAGTTGTCTACTTGACGGGTAGCAGTTCATTTGTGATACCTTTTTTGTTTATTGCACTTATTCATTGAATGCCATCATGCTCTATCAAATATACTTATAATACAATTTTTAAGGAGGTGTTCACTAAAGGTGCAAAATAACTTACTCCAAAATAAATACTTTAAGTGCCTACTCATCTTACTCTTCTTAGCTTATTTACTTCTTTACTATTTTTTAGCCAATCGTCTTAAACTCCCTAATGCTATTCCTTGTGAAAGTCTAAAGGTTTATGCTAGTATTGAACAACCTGCCCTACAAAATACTCTTTTGGAAGAGGTTAAGCTTCCAAATGAACTGGCTAACACTCTTCTAAATCTCATTACTACACCTACTTATTATAAGACACGTGGTGATGGGTATAGAGATGATGAAACTGTTATCAATATTGGTGTCATATCCAATAGTAGCACTCCTAAAACTCATTACTACTTCTCCATTACTGATTTAGGTACTATCCATATCCAAGAGATTTATAATGAGAAGAATAGCTCCTTTTACTCGCTTAAACCTTTTTATAACTTTCTTAATCCTTTATTTATGACGTCTACACGTTCAGAAAAAATACTTTATCATAGTGTATTTCAACTTATATCTGATGAATACCTTAAACTTAATTAAGCTCCAAGGTATATCACAACCTTGGAGCCTTTAAATTCTACTTTTCTTTTCTCTTTCTATTCGTTCTTATAATAATCCATGCAACCACAAGAGCAACTGGTGCAATAATAATAAGGAATGGTATCATAGCTACCACAACAAGTACAATACCTTGTAATACATTAATCAGTCCATCTACCGAATCCATAAATGTCTTTTTAATTTTATCTAAGAAAGTAACCTTTTTAGCAGGTTGTACATAGACCTCTGCTTCTTCTACGTTAATTTCTATAGTGGAATAATCAATAAGACTATCATATTTCTTTAAAGTTCCCTTTAAAGATTCTATTTGGTAAGTTACATCAGCAAGTTCTTGTTCTATTTTAAAGAGTTTTTCTAAGTCCCCTGCTTGTTTAAGTAATTCTTTAAGCCTTTCTGCTTGAATCTCAAGTGTCTCAAGTCTTATTTCTGTATCCATATACTGGTCTGTTACATCTTCCCCTTCTATAGACTTAGAGGTTACATTCCCAAACTGACTACTTTCATTCATAAATTTATCAAATTCTTTATTAGGAATACGTACACTTAAGTTGGCATAGCGTCTATTATATTCACTATATAAGTTGTTTCCTTCTATAGAGCAGTTCTGAATAAATCCACCTATTTCATTCACATGGTCCATAATATTTTGGACTGTATCATCAAATGTCTTTGTTTGAAGGTCTATTCTTCCTGTCTTGATAACTTTTCTATTAAGCTGACTACTGGTATTAAATTGTATTCCTCCTTGTTGATCTGCTACTTCATCTACTACTATACTTGTCTCCTCTTTGACTTCTTCTTTGGTAGCTTCTATTGGCCTTTCAGATGAGCTCATTTGCTTTGAAGAGGAACAGGCTACAAATGTTATAAGTATTCCTAATGTTAAGATAGCTATTAAAATTCTATTCTTCTTAAACATAAAAACCCCCCTTATCTTATATCCTAATACTTGCACATTTATCAGAATATTTCAAGATAAAAAGGGGGATTTTATTTTATATTGTTTTAGCTTCTTCTTCGCCAGTTAAAACGCGTAATGCACCTTCTGCTAAAGCAAGCATTTCTTCTTCACCAGGGATAACAATTACTTCTCCAAGGAAGTCAATACGTTCTTTAAGAAGACGTATGAATTGTTTAGAATAAGCTACACCGCCTGTTACAACGATAGCATCAATTTTGCCTTTTAATACTGTAGCCATTGCACCTACATTTTTACAAATTTGATATGCCATTGCTTCATAAAGCATTTTAGCTTGTTCATTACCTTGTTCCATCATCTCTTGTACATCTCTTACATCGCTTGTTCCAAGATAATCTGTAAGACCTGCACGTTGAGATACATATTCTTTAAGTTCTGTACGTGTATATTTACCAGAAAAGCATAAATCAATTACGGCTTCTACTGGAATAGAACCTGCACGTGTTGGTGCCATTGGACCATCACCATCGATAACGTTATTTACATCTATAACTTTACCTTTCTCATGTGCCCCTATACTGATACCGCCACCAATATGAATAACAATGAAATTACTTTCATCATATCTTCTATTAAGTTGTTTTGCAGCACGTCTTGCAATTGCTTTTTGGTTAAGTGCATGGAATTTACTTTTTCTTTCAATCCCTGGAATACCTGTTACTTTTGCAATAGGTGCCATCTCATCTACTGTTACTGGGTCAGTAATATAAGAAGGAATACCTAATTCTTTGGATAGGTTGTAACCAATAATACCTGCTAAGTTAGAAGCATGTACCACATCTGTGCTAAGTCTTGTAAATAAGCTGTCATTAATTGTATATGTTCCACTTGGGATCGGTCCAATTAACCCCCCTCTACAAGAAATAGCATCTAAATCTTTTAATGTTATATTTTTTTCTTCAAGGAAGTTAATAATTTTTTCTTTACGGTATTCATATTGATCGATGAGTTTGCTAAATTGGTTTAGCTCCTCTGCTGGATGTCTTAATACTTGTTCAAATTCAAGTTCATTGTCTTTAAATAAAGCTATTTTTGTTGATGTTGATCCTGGATTGATTGTTAAAATATTATATTTAGGCATCGCTAACGTCTCCTCTAGTTTATCACTCTAGTGTAATATCATGTGGTTCTTTTAAGTCTTAATTTAAGCCTTAATTTATTTCTTAGATATAATATAGCTTATGCATTTTAAATTTAAAGTATACAGCTTCTAAGTTTCCTTTATCTGTTGATGAAAGTTCTAATGCGTTCTAAAAGCATTTCAAGAGCAACCGAGTTGAAGCCACCTTCTGGGATAATAATATCCGCTCTTTTTTTACTTGGATCTACAAATTGTTCATGCATTGGTTTAACTGTATTTAAATATTGTTCGACTACAGAATCAATATCTCTGCCTCTATCTTTAACGTCTCTTATAAGGCGACGAAGAATACGTACATCTGCATCTGTATCTACGAATACTTTAATATCACAAAGGTCACAAAGCTCTCTGTTTTCAAAGATTAAAATACCCTCAACGATAATAACTTTAGCAGGCTTTACTTCTACTTCTTCCTCAAGCCTTGTATGCTCTACGAAAGAATAAACTGGGTGACTGATTACGTTACCTTTTTTAAGTTCCCTAATATGTTCAATCATTAAATCTGTGTCAAACGCATTAGGGTGATCATAGTTTAATTTTACACGTTCTTCAAAAGGTAAATCTGAATTAGATTTATAGTAATAGTCATGACTTAGCATGACTACATCATCACCAAAAGCTTCTTTTATTTTATGCGCTAAAGTTGTTTTACCAGATCCGGTCCCTCCAGCCATACCAATTACTACAATATGTTCCATAGTATCCTCCATTAATAACTTTTTCATCTATCATACCATATGTTATGTCTACTTGCTATATTATCTTATTTCCATTTCATTTTCCTATGTTCAATACCTTCTTCCAGATAAGGCTCTGATATAATCTCAAAACCAACACTTTCATAAAAAGGTATAATATAGCTTTGTGCTGAAATTTTAATGGTTGGATGACTTACCTGTTTTTTCACAAATTCAAGTGCTTCAAGCATCATACTCTTTGCTATTCCTTGGTTACGATAATTTTTATGCACACATACACGACCTATAGACATTTCCTCATAAGCTACACCTGCATCAAGTATACGGCAGTATGCAATGATGTTATCTCTATCATATAAAAACATGTGGTAAGCCTGTTTATCTCTATCATCTAAATCTTCATAAGAACAACCCTGTTCACCAATAAAAACTTCTAATCTTAACTTAATCATATCATAAACTTCTACAGGTGTTAGGTCGTCGAATCTTTTAATAATCCAATTCATCTTGGCTATAACCTTTATACATATATGGCATCTCACGTTTATGAGCTGTTCTTTTATTTGTTTTTTCAATGATTTCTAAAGATGCTGGATCAGTTGTACCTGTCTTGATGTATTCTTCAATAGCTTTATAAGTTACACCCATTTCTTTTTCATCTGTTTGTCCTTCCCAAAGTCCAGCAGATGGTGCCTTTGTAAGAATAGGTTCTGGTACACCTAACTCTTTACCTAGTTCAAGTACTTCCTGCATTGTAAGGTCACTAAGTGGATTAAAATCATATCCACCATCACCCCATTTAGTGAAGTATCCCATTACCATCTCACTCTTATTATCTGTACCTACTACAAGATAATTTAAAGTTTGTGCTACAGCATAAAGTGTAGTCATACGTAAACGTGGTTTTATATTAGCTACAGCAAGTTCGTTAAGCTCATGTTCGTTAATAATAGTATTCTTAAGTGTTGTAAACGCACCGCCAATATTCACTTCTATTAACTTAATACCAAATGCATCCGCTACAAGACGAGCATGTTCCATATCTGTACTAAGTGAATTACATGGCATAGTAATGCCTACTACATTCTCCTTCCCAAGTGCACGTACACATAATGCTGTAACAGTTGCGGAGTCTTTACCACCACTTTCACCAACTACCACACCTGTACAACCTGCAGCTTTTACACGTTCACGAATCCAATTCAGCCTATGTTCTAATCGTTTATTTTCCATTTTCCACAATTCCTTTCTTTTTTAGTAAAAGTTGTCCACTTTTTATCTTAGAAAGATACTTTGTACACAGTTTTTCAATTTTATTATATCATAGTATATTATTATTCCCAATTTTATTATGAGAAGTTGGCACTACCGTGTAAAGCCCCTTTTCTACTATATAAAAGTATGCTTCATCAGGTAACATATAGCGAATACTTTTGCCCTCTCTTAGCTTTTGACGTAATAAAGTAGCACTTTCATCACTATGTATGCTCTCCTTCATTTTAATAAATCGATCTTTGTACGGTTTTAATAGGGTATCTTGTTCAATAATATGCTCTAGTATATCGTCCTCTCTTTCTAGTACAAGGCACCTAAAGCCTTCTAATATTTCTTTATAACAAGTCCATGACGTCATTACTTTTAAATTATCTGTTCCAAGTACAAGCCATATTTCATGATCCTCATAGGCTTTTTGCATCCTTCTTAAAGTATCTATACTACTTAGTAAAACTGGAGAATCTACCTCTAGGGTAGAAACTTCGAAATGCGGATTAAGCTTACATACAAGCTCAAGCATCTTTACTCTATATTTTGCTTCTAATAAATCCTTTTTAGGATAAGCATCAGACACAGGCATAAAAATAACTTTCTCTACTTCATCAAAACTGCAATAAATTTGTTCCGCTAAAGAAAAGTGTGAGTTCGTTGGTGGGTTAAAAGACCCTCCAAAGATGACAAGCACTTTTTCTATACTTTTCATTTACTATTTACCACTCCTTCTGACTTCATACTATTTATTGCCCCTTATCTTATATTTCCAGTATACATTTCTTCCTAAAAAACCATCCTAGATATTATCCACATGCACAATATATTTTCTAAAAAGGAGACTTGAAGATGCCTAAAGACAGCCAAGTAGATAACAAACAAAAACGTATGGAAAAATGCAACTACCAAACTCCTCTTACTGCTGAAGCACAAAATCATAATCGCAACAACAAAAAGCACTCCGTTCCTCGCGAAGGCTTCCAAAGCCCTCATATCAACTAAATAAAAAACCGCACAAATTCATTTTGTGCGGTTTTTACTTCTACTATTCGAGAATCTGTATAGGCAGCTCATAAAATTTTTCTACCCATTCTTTATTTACATAAGTAATGCCATCTATGATTTTATAAGTCATTTGTACTTTCTGCCCACTACTATTATAAGTAGTTAGGTACCTTTCATACGGGCTAAGAACCATTTGAGTCCCCTTTTCCCCCGTAGTACTAATGATTACAGAATAAGTTTTAGGGTCATAGGTAACTTGTGTATTCTTAAATAAGTTAGGCAACATTCTTGCCTCTATCCATAATCCTTGTGCATCAACTGTAAGTAAATCTATGTACTTAATCTCCTCTATCATTAAACTTTGTTTTTTAATAATAGGTGTCTTTCCTAGTGCATTGCTTGGTTTAATAGCAATGGCCTGTTTGCCCATATCGCTCCATCTATTAATAACCACTTGTTTTTTGTACTTCCTTTGTTTTCCTACATAAGGGTCATTAAGATAAATATAATCGTCATCATAACCTACTGCCACCATAGCATGTTCCGGTGTTTTCCATTCTATTGTCTTACCTTCAGGTGTCGTCCAATAACTTCTTCTAGCATCTACATTGAGCATAGAGATAGTACACCATAACATAACAGGCTTTCCTTCATTTAAGGCTGCATAAACTTGACTAAAATCGCCACCACTTAAATCTTCTCCTCGACCAGGCAGATATTTCTCTACAATAGGTAAAAGTGCATCTTTATAGACCCCAAAACCTCTTTTACTAAATGGATCTCCTATAAAACCTTTACTAGGGTCACCGCCATATAATCTACCATTGTTACTATAAGGCACAGGTACACGGTTAACTTCCTTAGCTAATTGTTCTTTTGTTACTTGTACCCCCTGATGTTGTAAAAGCATCGTTAATGCTGTAATCTCACATCCTGTAGGTAATTCTGGATGCTGATTAATAAGTGGCACACCTTCTATCAATACTTTATTACTTGCCTTAGTATTTAAGCAAAGTATGAATATAAAAAGAAAAGTCACACATAGCTTCATTCTGTTTTTCCCCATCTTTTCATCCCCCTATAATATTTCCATAAAATAACAATAATTTTATTATATTATATTTTCTATTATTTTCAACAACTTCCTATTTAGTGTTATAAAAATGTAAAAAAGCAAGCTTCTGTATTAAGCTTGCTTTTTCATCTTATTTCGACTAGTTCATTTTCCTAATAGTTTTTTTCATCACTCTTTTAATATCTTTAACCATATTCTTCATAGCAGAACGAGTTTTGTTCATCGCAAATCCCTCCTAAAAATGATGAATAACTACACTATTATTTTAAGCAGTTTCTTTTTATTTATGATGGGCTTTTCATTCCTTAAAAGTTTAAAATTCCCACTTTTAATTTTTTAAATTTATCAGTCATAATCTTGTCCACTTTTTAATATATTTAACATAGGAATTCGTTTATATACTAAGGGGGAAAATCATATGGCAAAGAATAAAAGAGGTCCATGGGCTAAAAAAGAGAAAAACTGGCGTGGAACATGTCCACTTTGTGGTAGACCACGTGTAAAACTACTATGGGATAAAGATAAAACAAAGATTTGTAAACGCTGTGCTGCTAAAAAACTTTAAGACAAAGGGCTTTTGCCCTTTATTTTTTTTATAGATTGGATTAAAATAGAGATAATATAAACAAATGAATTCTTTTTGAATAATAGAGAGGTATTATTTATGTCAAATGAAATAAATACATCCAACTTTGTCAAAAACATCGTTGTTGATGACCTGAATACAGGTAAACATAAAGAAATTATTACTCGTTTCCCACCTGAACCAAATGGCTACCTTCACATTGGACATGCTAAGTCTATCTGCCTTAACTTTGGTTTAGCAGATGAATTCGGTGGTAAAACAAATCTTCGTTTTGACGATACAAATCCTGTAAAAGAAGATACAGAGTATGTAGAATCTATTAAAGAAGACGTAAAATGGCTCGGATTTGACTGGGATAACCTTTACTTCGCATCAGATTACTTTGATATCATGTATGAGAAAGCTATCCTTCTTATTAAAAAAGGTCTTGCTTATGTTTGTGACCTTACACCAGAACAAATGCGTGAGTACCGTGGTACACTTAGTGAACCAGGTAGACCAAGTCCATATAGAGATCGTTCAGTAGAAGAGAACTTAGACCTTCTTGAACGTATGAAAAACGGTGAGTTTCCAGATGGTTCTAAAGTTCTTCGTGCAAAAATTGATATGGCATCACCAAACATCAATTTCCGTGACCCTATCATTTATCGTATTGCACATGCTACTCACCATAATACAGGTGATAAATGGTGCATCTACCCTATGTATGACTTCGCTCATCCATTAGAAGATGCTATTGAAGGTATTACACATTCTGTATGTACATTAGAATTTGAAGACCATAGACCTCTCTATGATTGGTTTGTTCGTGAATGCGAGATGGAAAGTGTTCCTCGCCAAATTGAGTTTGCACGTCTTAACATGACAAATACTGTTATGAGTAAACGTAAACTTAAACAACTTGTTGATGAGTGTGTAGTTGATGGATGGGATGACCCTCGTATGCCTACTATCGCAGGCCTTAGAAGACGTGGTTATACACCAGAAGCTATTCGTACATTCTGCCGTGAAATCGGTGTATCAAAAGCTGATTCTACAGTAGATAGTCAAATGCTCGATTACTTCCTTCGTGAAGACTTACTTCCAAAAGCACCACTTCTTATGGCAGTTATGCGCCCTCTTAAATTAGTTATTACAAACTATCCAGAAGGCCAAACTGAAATGCTTGAAATTGAAAACAATGCTAAAGATGAGACAAAAGGCACACGCCTTGTACCATTCTCACGTGAGATTTACATTGAACAAGAAGACTTTATGGAAGAACCAGTTAAAAAATACTTCCGTCTTTTCCCAGGTAATGAAGTTCGTCTTAAAGGCGCTTACTTTGTGAAATGTACAGACGTTATTAAAGATGAAGATGGCAATGTAGTAGAAGTACACTGTACTTACGATCCAGAAACTAAAAGTGGTTCAGGCTTTACAGGCCGTAAAGTTAAAGCTACAATTCACTGGGTAAATGCTGCTGATGCTGTACCTTGTGAATTTAGATTATACGAACCTCTTATTTTAGATGATGTACCAGAAAATGAAGGTAAACACTTCTTAGAACAAATTAATCCAAACTCTATGGAAGTTGTTCAAGGTTACATTGAATCAACGGGTGTTCAGGGTATTAAACCTTTAGATAAATTCCAATTTGTACGTCACGGTTTCTTTACTGTAGATACGAAATACTCTACTGAAGAAAAACCTGTATTCAACCGTATCGTACCACTTAAGAGTTCTTTTAAACTTAGTTAACGTTTCCTTTCCATTTTATAGAAAAACACCCACCCTATACATCTTATAAGGTGGGTGTTTTATTAGACATATAAAAAAGACAGAAGTCCCCCAACTCCTGTCTTTTCTATAAGTTAGCATCCCCTAGCGCTAACTTGTCCGATCTAAGTACTAAATAGCATTACCCTCTTTACTTTTAAAACTCTTTCTATATATAAACCTTATAAAACAATTAAATACCCTAAAAGTTAACTGCTGTTTCAGCATGTCCTACAATTAAATCGTCTGGACCTTGTGCTACTACTGTTTCAGAATGCCCTACAATTAAATCGTCTGGACCTTGTGCTACTGCTGTTTCAGAATGCCCTACAATTAAATCGTCTGGACCTTGTGCTACTGCTGTTTCAGAATGCCCTACAATTAAATCGTCTGGACCTTGTGCTACTACTGTTTTACCATGTCCCACGATTAAATCATCTGGACCTTGTAATTGTGATAGTTGTCCCCCTACCGTACAGCTTACTAATAAAAATGTAGATATAATGGTTACATACTTTTTCATATTGTCACTCCTCTACTTTCTTATAATAGTTAACTCATATCTTATTTTAACGTTATTTTTAAAAAATTGTAACCCAATTTAAGTTGGGTTTATTACTTACTAAAGAAAGGCGGCACATTAAAATGTACTACAATCTCAAAGGATTTGGTGAAGCTCTTAAAGAAATCCGCCATACACTACATCTAACTCAGAAAGATATTAGCCTTAAAGTCTCAATTAATCTTGAAACATTAAGAAAAATTGAAAATGGACTCGTTCTACCAAAACAAGAAACACTAGATTTGCTCTCTTCTGCACTTAATATGGATATTGCAGAGCTCTTTTTAACTTATCGTATGGACCATTATGATGAGCTAGAAGATTTAAAAAGAGAGTTAGATTTTCACTTAGATAGTAATAACTATGCATTACTTCAAGAAGACCTTATTCAATTTAAAAAATTAGCCACACATAATATGAATCAGTTTTTCAGAAATCAGGTTCTACAACTTATTGCTTTAATTGAAGGTGTACTCCTAGGGATTAAAGAAAAACGTTATGATTTACAAATAGAATGTTATATCCAAGCACTCTCCTATACCATCGAGAATTTTAATTTAGAGCACTATCAAACTTATTATTATAATAACTTAATAGATTTTTGATTATCTCTTTATAACTTCTCAAATGCCGGTATAGCCCGTAACTCCGGGCTTTCCCGGCTTTCTCTATATTGGAAGAACCTCTCATATATCCCCATAACCGCTCACGTCTTTGCTATGAAAAGTAGTAAGACGAGTAGTAAAAACCGCTTTTACTATTAAGCAGCAGTATCCATTCCGGCGTCCAGCCGGTCCATCTCCGCCTTGGCAGAGTGGAACGTAGCGTGGGCATAATAGTTCAGCGTCATTACGATATTGGCGTGGCCCATGATGTATTGCAGCGCCTTGGGGTTCATGCCTGCGTTTGCTTTCTTCGTGCAGAAGGTATGTCTCATGGTATGAGGTGTCGTTACCTTCGGCAGCGGCTCCTTGTGGCACTTGTTATACTTCTTCACGAGGCCCCGGAACATGGATTCGTAGTTTGCCGCCAATTTCGGGTGGCCGTCCCGGTTCAGGAATAAGAAATGTGCATATCCATCAATAATGATAGGCTTTGCACCTTTGCGGTTCTTCAACACACGTTTGAACGCTTCATAAGCTGCTGCGGTCATTGGAATTTGTCTGACGCCGTTATCTGTCTTAGGGGTTTCAATGTAGTAGCCATCTTCTGTACTCCGTAAAAGCTGGTGGTCTATCTTGACGGATCGGTTATCAAAATCCAAATCGGTATCGGTCAGCCCGCAAAGCTCGGAAATACGAAGCCCGGTTTCCAGCAGGATAACAATCTCGTCATAATACTTCTGATAGACGGTATCCTCCTGAATGAAGCGCAGGAACTCTTTTTCCTGTTCCGGGGATAATGGCTCCTTCGGCTCGGTATCGTCATTCAATACCTCGCTTATCTGGAAGTCAAAAGGATTTTTTCGGAGGCAGTCGTCCTGGACAGCCAGGTAAAAGGCTGCTTTTAAGGACCGTTTGTAGTTGCTGATTGAGCTGTAAGCAACTTCTTTCTCCTGCATACGCAAAGCCCATTCTTTGGCATCGGACAGTTTCACGTTTTCAATGGCAGTCGCCCCCAGCATATCCTCTGAAAGCAGGTCCATTAACGCTTTTCGGCCTTTTTTTGTTCCCCGCTTAACATTTCCCCGTTGCCGGATATACTTGGCATAAAGCTGGCAGACCGTCATTTTCTTGCCGATGGTGTCTATGCCGTCGTCAAGGTCCTTCTGTATCTGCTTAATTTTTTCACGAAGTGAAATATCAGGCCGTTTCCCGGCAGGGATTTTGTCCGTGGGGACCAGCTTCCATGAATAAGCAAACTTGGGTTCTCCAAAAGCATCGGTGTATTTATATTGGTATCTTCCATCTGGTCGCTGGCTCTCTCCAGACTGCAAAATACGGTTTTTGCTGTCTCGTCTTTTCTCTGACATATTCGTCATGCTCCTTTCATGACGGATAGAGCCTTTGATATGCTACAAAGATTATAGCACATACAAGGCCCATCTGCATTTATATCACGTCCAGTCCATCTATTATTTTTTCAAAGTGCTTCCGTTTAATCTGAATCCGGTTTCCGTTCAGAATGACCCAGCCAGCACTTGGATTTTCTTCAGCAAGTTTGCGCAACTTATTTTCGCCAATACGAAAGTATTTTGACGCTTCTTCAATCGTCAATGTATATTTCTCCCAGATGGGTACATCAGTATTCATAATGTAGCCTCCTTCAGAAAAAGAAAAAGCCGCACCGATAAGGTCAGGGCCGTCATAACATAACGGCACAAATCGGTGCGGCTGTCTCTGTTCTATATGAAAAATTTATTCCCGCTGTATTTGCCACGCCCCCCAGCGATGCGCCGGAATTGGCGCAAGGGGATATTGCAGGCCGCCTCTGGCGAGGCTGTCATAACTCCACAGCGTCGTTTGTAACGTGCGCCGCAGGGTTCCCCCCAAGTCTTTAGGGAGCCGTGAGGAAGTGTCATTATCCCCCGCGCTGTCATCGCGCCCGGTGTGCCTCACCGGGTCTAAGGCTTACGTTGATCGCTCGAACAGCTTGTCCTTCACCTCCTTAAAGCTGTTGTCCTGGCGTCGTGCCTTATGCCGCTATCACGCGAGTTTTGTGCCTGCAATACCGTATATTCAGTTGTCATGGTTCAGGGAAGAACTGGGAAAGCATGTCCTTCACCCTTCACGTTTTTGCAGGCGGTTTCGCACCCTGTTTTCCCTCATATGCCAAAATTTTTTTGGAGTTTTTTTCTGGCATTGATAATAGACTTGGAGACATTCTGATGGGTCACGCCCTCCATAGCAGCGATAGACTCGACGCTCATTCCCTCCACACAGAGCAGCCACAAACGACGGTACTGTTTCTGGGTCAGGCAGCTTCGGATCTGGACCATCAGAAGGGCGCAGGTTCTGGCGCGTTCCGCGTCCGCGTCCGCCTCGGCCAACTTCTGGAACAGCTCGTCCTCCACGGATGGGACGGACACAATAAGGTCCAGGTACTCGTCCGCCAGGGGGAGGCCGTTGTCATAGTAGCTGCGTCCTGATTTTTCCATCGTGTGATAGTCGTTGTCCGACCAATGTTTCCATCTTATAAACTCGTCCTCGCTGGCAAAGTCGGCACGGGTCAGCAGGGCAGGGCCAGTCACACTTATGTAGACAATGGCATTTTTCTCACGCTTGTTTAGCGCATAATCACTTTTTTTATCAAACATTTTCCTTTCCTCCGATTCGATTTTTGAGTTCGCGCAATCGAAACGGAGGCGGCGGGGAACGACATCGGTAGAGGCCGACAGTACCCGGCAGGAAATGACAAGGAAAAAGGCGCGGCTGCCTGTCAGCAGTCGCGCCTTGTCCACCAGCTAAGTATTGCTTGCCGTTTCTTGGTGGTTTGGAAGATTTTGGAAAGCATTTTGTCGATGAAAAAAGCGCCGCAACTTTCCCAATGAGAGCTGCGGCGCTTTGCTGGTGATTCTGATTTTTTCTGTATCGTTTGACACTTTCCATATGCCATTCCCCATCTAGCAGGGAATGGCATAAGTGACCTTAATTGGCACATTCCCCCTTTTGTTTGATAGGGACAAGTATATAGAAATAAAATGTCAGCCAACTGTCAGGGCGGGGTCAGTTCAGGGTTAATATCCGACGCATAATTACAGGTTTTTTATTTTTTCTTGAAGCGATAGCCTACCTCCCGTACACTTTCAATTAGATTCGTATCGCCCAACTTCTTACGCAGGCGCTTCACTTCACAAATGACACTATTTTTATTGCCAAAGTATTCTTCGGCCCACACCTGTTCATAGAGCTGTTCATAGGTAAATACATGATCTGGATTGAACACCAGTAGGGAAAGCAATTCATATTCCCGGTAGGTCAGCCGGAGGGGCCGACCACTTAAAAGGGCCTGCCGGTTCTCACGCTGTATCACAAGATCACCCTGGGCAGCTATTGTGTATGCCCGCGATTTGAGAGGGTTCAACTCGGTGAAACGTCGTAAAAGCGCATAGATACGGGCAAGACATTCCTCGGTTTCAAAAGGCTTTGTCAGGAAGTCGTCAGCCCCTGTTTCCAACGCCTGTACTTTGTCTGCTAACACCGACGACGTAGAAAGCAACAGGATTGGCATAGGTTTCATACACCGCAGTGTCCTTAATAGCTCCATGCCATCTATTTCAGGAAAGCATACGTTAAGAATTACGACTTCGTAGTCTCGCGTTGCCAGAGCTGTTAACCCTTCCTGGACGGTTAGAGTGTAGTAGGCTTCTGTTGTTTCACTTTTCAGATTGTATTTAATGGCTTTGCAAGTTTGTAAATCGTGGTCGATTATCAAAACACAGTTTTTTCGCATACTTTCCTCCTTCCCAAGTTAGGTACAGCGGGGATATTGTGTTAGGGATCGCCTTGAACTATTGTATTCGCATATATTCGCACATCATCTAATTACTGTATTGGTAAAAAACAAGTCAGTAGGAAAGAAAACCTTACCCACTGACTTTGAAAATCAAGATTACGATTAACAGTCTACACATACTTTCTGATTTGTAGTTTACTCGCCAACATTCTGTTTGCGGTATTCAGCCGGTGCAATTTTTATCACATCTCGAAAGGCTGTTGCAAATTTACTTTGGTTTTCATATCCAACCTGATTTGCGATTTCCGCTATGGTAGCTTGGGTTTGGCGTAGTAGTACAGCAGCCTGCTTTATTCGGTACTCTTTCATATAAGTTCCAATGGGTTGACCATAGATACCCTTAAATGTGTTCTTTAAGGTTGCCGTATTGATTAAGAACTCTTTGGAAAGCTCTTCAATCGTTGGTCTAATCTGCAAGTCTGAAACTAGCTTTCGATGGATCTCTTTTACAATCTCAACCTGTGGAGATGTGTATAATTCTCGCTGCTTTTCCTGTGACACGTCCACCATACATAAAAACAAAAGCAGCTCCTGAACTTTCAGCTTAAAATAGGGCTTTTGCAGGCAATCTGGCACGGAATAAAGTTCTGAAAAAACATGGTCAATTTCGTTTTTTGCGCGCATAATAAAGCATTTTCCGTCAGCACAAAATTTTTCCTTAAATCCCATCAAGTCAATTTCACTTTCGGAAAGTATTTCCGGCATATTCTTTGATAAAATTTTCAGGTTGATGACAACGGATATTCCCCGATAATGTTTTAATGGAAAAGTCATCTCTGGCGCACAGTTATCCATTGTGTGAATTGAGAGGTCGCCTTCTCCAAGATAGAGGCATGAGCCGCTTAATAAGCGGCTGCCTTCCCGCCCTTCTCGGCAGTGGTTTATTTCTAAAATATTATTATCCAGACCTTCATTCCATTCACAGCTTGCCGCTTCAAAGTCATTGTAAATTAGCTGAATACCAGGAAATACTTGATAAACAGTCATAAGACCAAGACCATCTGCACAATCCATTTTGTAAACTGTACAGTATCCATCATTATCTTTCGGAATAACCGCAGACAGGTTCTTCGTATTCGTAATCATATTTTCATTCATACTGGGCCTTTCCGCTACTTCGTTTTCTATTTGTTTTCTCAATAGAGTTTGAGTTTCTTTCATTATAATTCTTTCTTTCATTTTGCTCCGCTCCATTTAGTAGATTTTATACTCCAATCAGAATTATAATATATTTAATGAAGCAGAGCAAACAGATAAAACGAAAGACAAAGTAAATCAGAATCGGCCCTCTGATGGAAGATCACAGATGGGGAAGATTAGTTCTATACTGACGAAGTACAGTCTCATTGTCTGGATGGCAAATCTTTTCTAACTGGGCAATCATCGTTTCCTTATTTTTAGGAAGTGTTCCTTCTACCCAGACGGCATTAGAGGCTCCCAAGGTAGCAAAATACACAGGAATTTCCAGGTGTTCAATTAGTGTTTTCAGCTCATTTAATTTTTCTAATTCACTTTCTTCTGCCCAGTTTCCTTTTTGAATTTCCTCATACAATTCAGATTCTGGGTAAATGGTCAGCATGGAGGAACCAATGATTTTAGGACGTGTCATATTGAAGATTTTTGCACTTTCTAGTGCGCCCTCAACTCCACGGCCAGAACCTGATACCCCGGTGAGATAAAAAAAGTTGTAGGTAATAGAAGACTGATCCAGCCGTTTCGTCTGCTCCACTATTTCCTGGGCCAGATAACCCTTGTGCATAAACGTCAGTGCTTCATTATCACCAGTTTCTACTCCTATCGTAATTCCGTCATATCCAAGCCGGTGTAATTTCTTTAATTCCTCATCTGTTTTCAGGGTCACATCTGTTACGCGCGCAAAGCACCCGATTGTTTCACATTCCGGGAAGTATTGATGAATGAGCTTCGATATTTCTTCCAGCCGTTCAAATTGGAGGACAAACGGATTTGCGCCGACCAAGTAAATTCGCTTAACCTGTTTGCTTCTCCAAGAGCGCATCTGAATCTGTGCTTCCAAAAGATCGGCTTCCACATCCTCCAAGGGGGACATACGGAACTTAAACGGAAGATCATCATACAACGTACAAAATTTACACTTGTGGTGAGTACATCCTGCCGTAACTTCAATTAGCAGCGAACCAGCCTCATAAGGCGGACGCCAGATAGTTCCTGTATAGTGCATATAAATTACTCCTTTCTCATACCTGTCAGTTTTTTTCTTTGACTTGCCTTTATGATACAAGGTCGCACTGATTTATTCAACTACTGTCTTTTTTTAGTAGTAGTATCATTTTTAATACTATATTTCTATTTAGACAGTACATTGAATATTGCTCGCCTTTAAGGTATAATTTGATTAAGGAGGATTATGAAATGGCTGACAATAAATTTCAAACGAAAGACATGATGGCTCGATGTGTTCCTATGAGTAGTCTACAAGCCGTTTTAAGCGGTAAGTGGAAAATTCTTATATTATGGTATGTTGCTTTTTATAAGGTTCAGAGGTTCGGAGAACTAATGCGCCGTTTAGATGGCATTACACAATCAACGCTCACAAAGCAGCTCCGGGAATTGGAGAATGATGGATTTCTCCACAGGGAAATTTACAAAGAGATACCGCCCAAAGTGGAATATACTTTGACAGAGTTAGGAAAAAGTTTTATTCCAATCTTAAATGATATGATGGCATGGAGCGAAACGCATCTTTGCCCAGAAGGATATGTAAACCCATATACAACATCAACCTGTGATGACTAAATAAAAATCCCGCCACCTTATGAAACGGTGACGGGATTTTTATCCATTGTGACCCCCCTCTGTGATAGGCTATCCTTTTTACGGGTCAGCGTAGAGCATAAGAAATAAAATGACTTCTTATTAAATTTGCAAAATGACTTCTTTGCCCTACGCTTTTATTATTTTATATCCTTATCGTGCTTTATTTCTTACAGTATTGTTTGCTGGAGCAACCGGAGCAGCTCCCACAGCAGGAACCGCTTTTTCTGTCCCGGTAAATCTTCCGAATCGCATAAGCCGCATAGACCGCGATTCCAACTATAATAATTGCAGTAATCATTTTTACTCCTTTCCTGATTTTACCGTCTCCATATTTTATATGTCCATAACCACCAGATTACAGCAAGGCTGGCTGTAAAAATTGCAATAGGCAATCCTTTTTTATTTCTCATTTTTCACCTCACAGTAACAGTCCAATTCTATAAACACAAAATGTAACAGTCCATGCCACCGCCAACTGGAATAGGGCGGAGAAGGCCATCCAGCGGGTGCTGCCGGATTCCTTGCGAATAGTTGCCAAGGTTGCCGCACATGGAATATAAAGCAAGCAGAATATCATTAGACAGAAGGCGTTGAGCTGGCCGAAACCTGCCGTCCCCAAGATTCCTACTAGGGTATTCATTCCGGCCCCGGAGTTAATGTTAGGTACTCCAAACAGCACGGCACAACTGGAAACCACAACTTCTTTTGCAGAGATTCCGGCAATCAGAGCTACCGCAATCTGCCAGAAGCCAAGCCCAAGCGGAGCAAAGAATGGTACAAGCCCGTGTCCCAGAATTGCCCCAAAGCTCTCCGTCATGTTTGTGGTATATCCCTGTGGGCCGAAGTTCAGAATCACCCACATGATGATGGAGGCCACAAAGATAGTCGTGCCTGCTTTTGTAAGATAATCCTTTACCTTTTCCCATACATAAATAGCCACTGTCCTGGCACTGGGGGCCTTATACTCCGGCAGTTCAATCAAAAGATAGTTCTCGGCCTTTTTGCGTTCAACCAGGTGGATCACAGCGGCGACGATAATCGCTACCACCAAACCGATTAAATACATGGAATATGCCACCAGCATGGCGTGTTCCTGGAAAAACATTTCAGAAAACAAGATGTAAATGGGCAGACGGGCGCTGCAACTCATAAACGGTGTAATCAGCATCACTTTGAATCGGTCACGTCTGTTCTCCAAGGCTCTGGAAGCCATAATCGCCGGAACAGTACAGCCAAACCCTAAAATCATGGGAATGAATGCGCGGCCGGATAGCCCCAACTTGCTCATAATTCCTTCCATAACATAGGCAACACGAGACATATAGCCGCTGTCCTCCAAGAAAGCCAGAGCAAGGAAAAGAATAAAGATATTCGGCAGGAAGGTTAAGATTCCGCCCACTCCGGCAATAATGCCGTCAACCAGCAGGGAGCGCAGCATTTCATTTACTCCTGCAGCAGTCAGCCCGCCGCTTATCAGGGCAGAAACGCTTTCTATTCCCAGCTCAAAATAGCCTTTTAGCCAGTCGCCAATGGTGAACGTCAGGAAAAATACCAGCGCCATAATTCCGAGAAAAATCGGAATACTCCAAATGCGGTGGGTCAGTACCTTGTCCACCTTCTCCGTCAAGGCGTCCTGCCGCTCCTTATTGACTAAGACCTCCTTTATAATCTCCTGAATGAAATCATATTTTTGATTGATAATATCAGATTCATAATTCCGGTCAATCACATGAGGAAGGTTTACCGGATAATGCCCGGTGATTTCCTTATCCTGTTCCAGGAGCTTGATTGCGTGCCAACGATAATTATATAAAGCCGGATATTTCTTTTTCAGTTCTTCTATAATAAGGTCAATTTTGTCCTCGATAGCATCGCTGTAAACCATAGCGTATTCCGAATGATGATCGTGCCGGTGTTTCGGGGTATATCTATGATGATGAATCAGGCAGTCCGGGTCTATGCAGTCTTTATGGTGTGCCGCCGCATGGAGCAGCACATCCAGCCCCGTCCGCTTCCTAGCTGACACGGGAATAACCGGAATACCCAACATTTCCGGCAACCTGTGGGTATCAATTTCCATTCCCCGCTTTTCCACAATATCCATCATGTTCAAAGCAAGTACAACTGGCTTTCCCAGCTCTAAGAGCTGCAAAGTCAGGTATAGATTTCGTTCCAAAGCTGAAGCATCAGCCACATCAATAATTACATCTACTTCATCGCTTAAAATAAACTGACGGGATACCTGTTCCTCCATTGTGTAGGAAGTCAGGCTATATGTACCGGGCAGATCAACCAGACGAATATTCAAATCGTGATCTTTAATTGCACCCTCCACTTTTTCCACTGTCACGCCAGGCCAGTTTGCTACTTTTAGATTGGCTCCTGTATATGCGTTAAAAAGAGTGGTCTTTCCGCAGTTTGGATTTCCGATGAAGCCAATCGTTAAATTTTCTTTCATCGGTTTTACCTCACTAAAATATTTTTTGTTATGCTGCGTCCCAATGCGAACCGTGTCCCTCTTACCTTGACAATCAAGACGCCTTGATTTTTGCTGTTCAATACGTCAACGGAAGTTCCCTGTGTCATTCCCAGGGCTTCCAGCCGTTTTTCCAGGTTCGCGGGCAGCTTTATCGTTTCAACTTGATAACTGAATCCAATTTTACCGTCACTAAGGCTCATTATTTGCGCCTCCTTATTGCTGTCTGCCGGAAGTTCCCGACATTTTCTTAAATTCCGCAAGCATCATGGAAACTGTGATGACTACTAAAATTGCATCTGTAAGAGCAATCGCCAGCCATACGCCACGAATACCCATTCCGCCAATCATGGGAAGAATAACTGCAAGGGGAATGAACAGGATAATCTGGCGGAACAGAACCAACCAGGTAGCTTTGTTTGCTTTACCCAGGGATTGGAACAGTGTCACAGCGATAATAAAACTGCCCTGCAAAATATAGGTACTGAACATGATACGGAAGTTTGCGGCTCCCGAAGCGGCAACACCAAGGTCTGTAATGAACAGGGAAAGCACTTTTGCGGGAAAAAGCTCAACCGGAATATAGAATATCAGGGACATTACGGTGGCGCTTGCGACAAATACGCCCGTCAAAGTCTTAACACGGGTATAATTCTTTGCGCCATAATTTGTACCGGCAGCAGGCTGGAACCCCTGACTGATACCCCAAAGAGGAACAAAAGCGAAGTTCCAAACACGGAGAGCCGCCCCAAGCAGAATCTGGGAGGTTTCTCCGCCATAGATAGAAGCTACACGGTATATTACGGTCTGCTGCACCAAAGTCAAGACCTGCATTAACAATGCGGACACCCCCACGGCAAGAACCTGGGGAAGAAGAGAACCGTCAATATGAATACGGCCTATTTTTACATGAACGCTCTTTTTCTTGAAATACCATAGTGTAAACGCGGCCTGAATGAATTGAGACAGAATCGTTGCATAGGCGGCACCCTCAATTCCTTTTCCATATGGATTCAGTATTGAAATGAAAATAGGATCAAGGATAATGTTCAGCAAAGCGCCGCTTCCGATAATTAGCATCGCTTTTTTGAGCTGCCCCTCGCCACGGATTACCATATTGGCGCTCTGGAAAAAGTTTACGAACAGCGATCCCGCATAGACAATCCGCAGGTAGTTTTCAGCCGAGTTTAAGATGTCCCCGCTGGCACCGGCCAATGAAAGAATCTGGCGGGTAAACGTCATTCCCACAGCCATAATGATAACCGACAGAAGAAGAACCATGGCAGTCAGATTTCCCATGATCTTTTGAATCGTCTGCTCGTCCTTCTTACCAATAGCGCGGGACAACACAGATGCGGAACCAACGCCGATCATGGCGGCGGTTCCGCCGTTAATCAATGTAAACGGGTACGATATAGATACTGCGCCCATTTGTACGCTGCCGACCATCTGGCCGACAAAAACGGAATCCATAAAATTATAAAGTCCCACGACCACCATGCCGAGAACTGCGGGAATACTTAGTTCCAGCATGAGTGAAAATGGATTTTGTGTCAGTAATTTTGTCCTTGTGTCAAGTGCCTGTTTCATCACTTTTACCTCCTCTTATTTATTAGCCATGTCTAACCAACTAAAGTATATAAAAAGCAGGGGCATTTGTACGCTCCTAACCGCAGAATTATCAATCCAAACAGAAATGAAATCAGGGGCGGGAAGATTTTAATACTTCCCGCCCCCATATTTACTGTGCCATTTTTTCAAGCAGTTTTAAGGCTTCTTCCAGCTTCGGGTTTTCAGCGTCTGTTTTTAATGCTTCGCTGACGCAGTTTCTGATATGGGCCTGCAAAATCTGCTGATTGGCACTTTTCAGAATTGCCTGTGCAGCCAGCAGTTGATTGGATATGTCCACACAATAGCGGTCATCTTCAATCATTTGGAGGATTCCAGCCAGTTGCCCTTGTGCGATTTTAATTTTGTGGGTAATATTATCTTTCTTTGCTTTCATAATCGGCATTTTTATTGAATGCTAACAAGTTCATAGCCTGCGTCCTCAATGGCCGCTTTCAGAACCTCGTCCGACACGGCCTGGGATAACTGAACCTGTGCTGTTTTGCTTTCCAATTCTACAACGGCCTCCTGGATACCGGGAATTTCCATCAGTGCCTTGTGAACGTGATTTACGCAGTTGCCGCAAACCATACCTTTGATATTTAATACTTTTTCCATTTTCCTTACTTCCTTTCTTTTTTCATGTCTGCTTGACTCTTTATCCACTATCAGCTTTACATAAGTTTCGTGTTTTGCCTTGAACCATCTAAGCCGTAACGCATTTGATACGACAAATACAGAACTGAAGCTCATAGCAAAAGCACCAATCATCGGATTCAGCTTTAAGTTAAAGGACAGATAGAACAACCCTGCCGCAATCGGAATCCCAATGATGTTGTAAATAAATGCCCAAAACAGATTTTGCTTGATATTGCGAATGACTGACTTACTAAGCTGAATTGCTGTGGACACATCCAGCAGATCACTTTTCATCAGAACAATGTCCGCTGATTCAATCGCCACGTCAGTCCCTGCGCCAATGGCTATACCTACATCTGCTCTGGCAAGGGCAGGGGCGTCATTGATACCGTCACCCACCATAGCCACCTTTTTACCCATTCCCTGCAAGCGCCGGATTTCTTTTTCTTTATCCTGCGGGAATACTTCCGCTACTACACGATCTACTCCAACCTGGTGGCGAATTGCTTCCGCTGTTTTTGCATTATCCCCCGTCAGCATAACCACTTCAATCCCCATAGCGGATAGCTCTTTAACGGCCTGATTGCTGGTGGGCTTTACAATATCTGCTACTGCAATCACTCCAATAAGCTGTCCTGCCCTGGCAAAGAACAACGGCGTCTTTCCATCTACCGCCATCGCCTCTCCCAATTTAAGCAAATCTCCATCAGAAATCCCATTGGAAGCCATCAGACGGCGGTTTCCGGCCAGACACAGTTGACCATTGATTCGACCTATAATTCCCTCACCAGGAATCTGCTTGTAATCGCTGACCGGCAGGAATGCAAGCCCATTTTTCTCCGCTTCTGAAACAATCGCATCTGCCAAGGGATGTTCAGACAGCTTTTCCAGGGAGGCGGCAACCTGCATCAAATCCTTCTGTCTGATACCGTTCCCGCACAGAATATTGGTTACAGCGGGTGTACCCTGGGTAATCGTACCAGTTTTATCCAGCACCACCGTGTCTACATTATGGGCGGTTTCCAGTGCTTCCGCAGATTTAATCAGGATTCCATTGGTTGCGCCCTTCCCGGTTCCCACCATGATGGCGGTGGGGGTGGCAAGGCCCAGCGCACAGGGACACGAAATCACTAAAATAGAAATTCCGATAGACAGTGCAAATTCAAAACCGTAACCAGCCAGAAGCCAGCCCACAATAGCCACCAGAGCGATTATGATTACAATCGGAACAAATATTCCGCTAACCTTATCCGCCAGTTTTGCAATCGGTGCTTTTGAACTGGTAGCTTCGTCAACCAGACGAACAATCTGTGCCAATGTGGTATCGTCTCCGACCTTAGTGGCCTGCATTTTGAAATAACCGGATTTGTTGATGGTTGCACCAATTACCTTGTCGCCAACATGTTTTTCCGCCGGAATACTTTCACCGGTTAGTGCCGATTCATCGACAGCGGAAAAGCCTTCCACAACAACACCGTCTACTGGCACAGATTCGCCAGATTTTACAATCAGAGTGTCGCCCAGGCACACTTCCTCAATAGGAACCTGTATTTCCTGTCCTTCACGTTCCACCGTAGCGGTCTTAGGCGCTAAATTCATCAGCTTTGTGATGGCATCCGAGGTTTTTCCTTTTGCGCGGGCTTCCAATGTCTTTCCAAATGTGATAAGGGTCAGAATCATACCGGCAGATTCAAAATATAAGTCCATCGTAAAGCTGTGAACCATCGCCATGTCACCATGCCCTAAGCCAATACCAATTTTATAAATGGCATAAATGCCGTAGACAATCGCTGCGCCGGAACCGATGGCAATTAAGGAATCCATGTTGGGAGAACCATGAAATAATGTTTTGAACCCCATGCGATAGTATTTGAAATTGATAAAAACGACCGGAACCAGAAAAAGAAACTGGGTGAATGCAAAACTCATTGCATTTTCCATTCCCAGTAGTCCGCCTGGCAGCGGCCATCCCATCATGTGTCCCATGGATATGTAAAACAGCGGGATTGTAAACAGGGCAGAAAGCAGCAACCGCTGTTTCATCTGCTTATATTCTGCCTGCGCCGTACTGACTTCCGGAACTGCGGCCCGGCCTCTAGGTTTGTTTTTATCCTGGGCCGGTACTTTCGGAAACGCACCATAACCTGCTTTTTCAACCGCTCGGACGATCTCCGGCGTATTCAAAACGGATTCGTCATAGGAAGCAACCATGCTGTTCTTTAACAGATTTACGGACACTTCCTGAATACCTGACAATTTTGAAACACTTTTTTCAATCCTTGCGGAGCAGGCTGAACAGGTCATGCCCGTAATATCGAATTGCTCCTTTTTCAAAGTTATCCCTTCTTTCTTTCAGAAATTTGTGCAAGTACCCCTCCCCTGTGGGGAACTCAAAACTGTTACGAGAAGGGGCAACCGGCATTTCTTAGGGGAGGAAATGCCAGCAGCCCCAATCATAAAGCTGCACATGCGGTTTTTCTTAACCGCTCACAATTATATCCCGGAATATTGTTCGTTGTCCGCTCCAAAAAGAAGGATTCTACACCCAAAAAGCAATAAATTATAGTTGAAATCCAATTAGCAGGTTTTATGCTCCAAAGAGGAATATCGCCCCAAAATCCATTGACGAAATACGAGGTCACAGATATACTGAAACCCATGAACAATTAAACGCACATTTAATTGTTCGGCTATGTCAAACCAACTATAAACTATATGAAAGGAGGTCTTTTCCCATGAAAAAGACCATTAAACTCATCGACCTGGATTGCGGCCACTGTGCTGACAAAATCCAGAATGCCGTACAAAAAATTAACGGTGTAACCAGCGTAACTGTCAACTTTCTGGGCCAGAAAATGATACTGGAAGCGCCGGATGATCGGTTTGATTCGATTCTGTCCGAGGCAAAAGCTCTGATTAAAAAGATTGAGCCGGATGTGACTGTCAAGGCGTGATAAAAAGCTGGACACCGGCTGCCGTATACGGTAGCCGGTGTTTCTTAAAAGGAGGATTATAATTATGACACGAAGGCAAAAAAATCTGCTTTTTCGTATTATCGCAACCGCCGTATTGTTCGCGGCGGGAAGTCTGCTCCCTCTGGAGGGATGGGCAGAAATGGGGGTATTCCTGGTCTGCTATGTAATCGTCGGTTGGGATATTGTTTGGAAGGCAATTACAAATATTTTTAGCGGTCAGGTATTCGATGAGAATTTCCTGATGACGATTGCAACCATCGGCGCTCTAATCTTAGGTGAACACTCAGAAGGTGTTGCCGTTATGCTGTTCTATCAGGTTGGAGAGTGGTTTCAATCCTATGCTGTTTCCAAATCCCGAAAATCCATCGCAAGTCTCATGGATATTCGCCCCGACTATGCAAATGTAAAGCGTGACGGGAAATTAGTACAAGTCGATCCAGACGAGGTTATGATCGGCGATACCATTGTAGTAAAACCCGGAGAGCGGGTTCCGCTGGACGGAAAAATTATCAAGGGTACTTCCGCGCTTGATACTTCTGCACTTACCGGAGAATCTATGCCCCGTGATGTGGAACCTGGTATGGAGGTCATCAGCGGCTGTATCAATCAGACAGGCATTTTGACAATCCAAACCACAAAGGAGTTTGGGGAATCTACCGTAGCAAAAATACTGGATTTGGTTGAAAACGCCAGTGATAAGAAGGGAAAAACAGAAAACTTTATCAGCCGGTTTGCACGTTACTATACACCGGTAGTTGTATTTGCGGCGATTGCTCTTGCAATTCTGCCTCCGCTGATTACCGGTCAGGCTTTTAGTATATGGATTTACAGAGCTTTAACATTCCTTGTTATTTCCTGTCCATGTGCGCTTGTAATTTCGATTCCCCTTAGCTTCTTCGGCGGGATTGGCGGTTCTTCTAAAATTGGCGTACTGGTCAAGGGAAGCAACTATCTGGAAGCGCTGGCCCATGCAGAAACAGTTGTTTTTGATAAGACAGGCACATTGACAAAAGGTTCCTTTGCCGTCAGTAAGATTCTACCTGTTGGCATGAAAGAACCGCAGTTCCTGGAACTGGCTGCCTATGCAGAGGACTATTCTAACCACCCGATTTCCCTATCCATTAAAAAAGCCTATGGGAAGAAAATCGACAGTAGCCGTATTACAGATGTTAAGGAGATTGCCGGTCACGGTGTCCAATCCATCATTGATGGAAAGATCGTTTTTGCCGGGAATGCAAAGCTGATGGAAAAGGAACATATCAGCTATACACCTGCCGCCACTGTTGGAACCGTCGTTTACCTAGCTTGCGATGGAAAATACGCTGGCTGTATTGTAATTGAAGATGAAATAAAAGCTGATTCTCCTGCGGCTATAAAGGCATTGAAATCAGTTGGCGTCCGTAAAAGTGTTATGCTGACCGGAGATGCCGATGCGGTTGGCAGAAAGGTGGCTGACCGTCTGGGGCTGGATCAGGCATACACAGAGCTGCTTCCCGCAGATAAAGTGGATCGTGTGGAAGAATTGCTCCAGCAAAAGAGCGAAAAGGGAACGCTCGTCTTTGTGGGGGACGGCATTAACGATGCGCCGGTTTTGGCGCGGGCTGATGTGGGTATCGCTATGGGCGGCTTGGGTTCTGATGCCGCCATAGAAGCCGCTGACGTTGTTCTGATGACGGATGAACCGTCTAAAATTGCAGCCGTGATTCGGATTGCAAGAAAGACAATCCGTATTGCAAATCAGAATATTGTATTTGCTCTCGGCGTCAAATTCCTGGTACTTATTTTAGGCGCGCTGGGTTATGCAAATATGTGGGCGGCAGTGTTTGCCGATGTAGGTGTTTCAATTATCGCAATCTTAAATGCAATCCGGGCCATGCGGGTCAAGCAGTTCGACCCCTCGGCGCATTGATAAGAGATAGCTTCATAAAATAATGCGCCTTTCTTTCTGTAAAAGGAAGAATGGCGCATTTCTCTTATAAATCGTTGGGACAAGACATTTCAAATAGAGCATCGACAGTCCGGTGTAGTAGTTTTGCCTCTGCTGTATCAGCTAATGTATAATAGACTTCTTTTCCTTCCCTGCGGCTGGTAATAAGCCCGCTATTCTTTAAGCTCCGCAGATGGTGGGAAATAGCTGGATCGCTCATTTGAATGGCGGCCGCAAGGTTACAGACACATTCTTCACTGTGGCATAACAGCCACAATATCCTCAGCCGGGTAGGATCGCCCAACTGCTGAAGCAAAAAAGCAATCTTTTGGAAATCCTGAACAGACGGCATTTTGTCTAAAACCTTTTCTATGGTTTGTCCATGCTTGTGAGGTAAATTATAATGCGGCATATGAGCGCCCCCTTCCTGAAAATAGGATAACTGTAATCTATAAATCTGTCAATTAAATTAAGTGATAGGAGAACACTATGGAAAGAAAACAAATAACAATACCTAACAAACCAGATACAGCGTATTTGGAAAAGCTATCCGACCTCCATAAAGCGATGGGCGACTATACACGCATGAAAATTCTCTGGAAGCTGATGGGCGGAGAAATTTGCGTTGGAGATTTAGCCAAAGAGATAGGCATTACAGAATCAGCGGTATCTCACCAGCTCCGGGCTTTGAAAATCGCAAGACTGATCCGTTGTCATAAGGTCGGGAAAAACGTATTCTATGTTTTGGAAGATGAACATATCAAGTGGATCATGGCGGAGACTTATGCCCATATTCTGGAGCAATAAACAAGGGCGCAGCCCGCTGTTGGGGCTGCGCCTGGATTAGACTAAATCAATATGTATCGTAAGATACCAAATCGCTCATAGGAATGCGGGTCTGCTCGAAACGTCCGGTATTTCCATTTCCTTCGGCGGAGTAACCAATCACCAGAATATTGACCGGTTCCAAGTTAGATGGGAGATTGAACTCTTTACTTACCACATCTGGCTTGAAGTAACATACCCACACGCTGCCTAGCCCCAGCTCCGTTGCCTGAAGCATCATATGGTCTGTAAGAATAGAGGCGTCAATGTCACAGGTCTGTTTCTTATCAAAGGGGCGCACCCAGGCTTTACTATGATCGGCGCATACAATGATAGCTAAAGGTGCATTGTATGTGCTGGTAGCCTTTTCAATTTTAGCAAGACCGTCCTCACTTTGAACGGCAATCAGGCGAACCGGCTGAAGGTTTGCCGCCGTAGGTGCCACATGAGCCGCTTCGAGAATTTTATCCAGTTTTTCAGGCTCTACCTTCTGGTCAGTATAGCTGCGTACAGAGAAACGCTGTTTTGCAATATTAATAAATTCCATAGTTGTTATATCCTTTCTTTTTGTTTTATAATGATGTCAAATCAACTACTAATTATATTTTATCACTCGTCAGGTGATTTACAAGAATGCACTTTTCGGGAAGATACTTTCTGAAAAGATAGCACCCCAATTATAAGGAGGAAAACATTGTGCAACAAGAAAAAGTAACCTTTACCTGTCCGGTGGAAGCCACACTGTCTTTGATCGGCGGTAAATACAAGCCCATAATTCTTTGGCATTTGATTAAACAGCCGCTCCATTACATGGAATTACAACGTCTTATTCCAAATGCTACGCCCAAAATGCTCTCTCAACAGCTCCGCGACCTAGAAAAATCTGGTATGATTTCAAGAGCTGTTATTCCTGAAAAGCCGCCTAAGACCATCTATTCTTTAACCAATTTTGGCGCGAGTATCATACCGGTTTTAGATTCTATGTGCGATTGGGGAACTGGGTATCTTAACAAGCTGGATGTGTTGACACCTTGTGGCTCACTATTATAAATTTTATAATAGATACGTTATGCAGAACGGTCAAGGAAAGGAGAATATTGATTATGCAAGGATTAAAACTAATATTATTTGGTATTGCTGTTATCTTAATTGGTGGATTTTTCATAATGTCACCCGATAGCAGTTTAGGTGGCTGGGGAGAACTGCTGTGCTTTATTATCGGAATAGGATTATGTATATCTGGTTTGAAACGTAATGATTAAAACTGTTATGTTTTAGAAAGTGAAACAAGACCGGCAAGCAATGCCTGTGTTAATACACACAGGCCCCAGCGCGGTTATCACCGCCCTGGCTGCTTGTTGAGGGCAGCGCCCCCAAGCCCCCTTGAACAGCTCCCTGCGGTCACTGGCTGCGCGTCCTGCGGACGCTTAATCGGGCGCGGCCCGATGGAGTAGCACAGAGCGGAAACCGCGTCAAGAGCAAGCCGCCTGCGGCGGTGCTTCGCACTCTTGACCCGGCCCCCGCTCCGCGCAAGTGCGGCAATCAAGGGGGAAAACCTTATCAGGCTTTCCCCCAGGTAAAGCCACGACGGGAGAACGTCACCGGCCCTGGGACTGTTCCTGTTTCTTCTGCGTTTCCTGTTCCTTCTCCTGGTCCTCATAGCCCATGAGCCGATCCACATTGGCCTTGACCGTCAGCAGTTCTTTCATCTCGTCGCGGGCCTTCCGGTAGTCCCCATAGGCCGCCTTCTTCTCTGACAGCAGTGCGGCATATTCTGCCTGCAAGCTCCTCACCGTGGGGAGCTTTTTCACGCCCAAATCATCAAAGGCTTTCTTCGCCGCCTTGTGCAGCAAAATCTCGGATTCATGCTCGGCAAGGAACTTCTTGGAGTAACCGGCCTTCCTGTATGCGGCATAGACTTCACGCGTCTTGGAGTAATTGATGATGTGGGTCTTTAGGACGGCAATCTCCGCAAGGCGCTGTTCCGCCGTCTTGATCTGGCCGGACAGCTCGTTATACCGGGCCGTGGCCACCGCCGATTTTTCTTTCAGCTTTCCATATTCCAGCAGGCCGTGTTCGGTCAGGTAGTTTAAGGTCTGCGCCATCTGCTTTAGATTGAAGGACCTGGCCCACCGCTCATACCCGGCTCCCTTGCCTGCCTTTAGCTTGGCCTGAATATCCACCAGCAGATTGACGCGGGGCGGTTCCGGTGCAGGCCGTTCCGCTTTCTTCCTGGGCGTGTGTTCCTTCTCCCCGGAGAGGACGGCCCGCAGCTCCGGCTCATCATAGCCATCGCCCAGACTGTCCATGCGGGCCACGTTCTTCCAGCCCGGAGCTTTGAGACGGAGGGCTTTCCCACGGCGGGATACCTCCACGCCTGCCTCCTGCAAGAGCTTTAAGAGGGCCTCAAAGTCGGCAGGCTTTTTTGCCAGGGCCTCGTCAATGGCCGTGCGTAAAAGCTCCCGCTGGCAGGGCTTGGCGGCATCGCCCAGCCACTTGTTGTAGGTCTTTCCATGACGCTTCGGGTTCTCCACAATGGAGAGGCCGTTCTCAACACAGAGGGTGTCAGAGAGCCGACGCACGGCCCTGGTGCTGCCCCAGAAATTGCGGAACTTCCGCTTACAGTCCAGGGCGGTGGAGTTCCAGATAATGTGATTATGGATATGCGCCTTGTCGATGTGGGTGCAGACAATGAAGGCATGATTGTTCTTCGTGAACCGCTTGGCAAACTCCACGCCGATGCGGTTGGCTTCCTCCGGGGTAATCTCGCCGGGGACAAAGGACTGGCGGACATGATAAGCGATCACATCGTCCTCGCCCCGCGTCCTGCCGGTGAGCGCGGTATACTGCCGCTTGGAGAGCAGGAACTCCGCGTCAGCCACACGGCTGTCACACTGCCAGCCGGTAATTAGCCTGCCGTTGTCTGTTTTTTGCGGGTTCTTTACATAGTCCAGAATGTCGGCGATTGCCGTTCCCACCGTCCGTCCCTTGCCGGTATGCAGGGGCATGAGCCGTGTGGTCGCCATCGGTAAAACCTCCCTTCCACACCACCTGGCATACTGTTCAGTACCAAGGCGGTTCAATAGTTTACATGTAACTTTTGGTAGTAGGCTGACATGGATGGATATCCAAGCCGGTCTACTATAATTGTTTTGGTTAATACAGAGTTCAGTATTCCCGCCGCTCTCCATGTTCCCTTTCGACAGTTTGCCAATTCATGCACCTTCCACTCTGGCAAGTGTAGCGCTCTAAATATCCGATATCTCGTGCGTACCTTTTTCCATTGTTTCCAATACACCGCCCGGATTCTGTGGCGTAACCATTTGTCCGTTTCTTCCATCAGACTCTTCATGTCTGCATACCGAAAATAATTGATCCACCCTTTTGTGTATTTCCTGAGTTTCTCTTCTCTTTCCCGGTTGCTCCACTTGTTCCCTCTCGTTGTAAGCTCCCTTATTCGCTTTTTCATCTTTTCTACCGTTTTCGGGTGTACTCTCAGCCTGCATTTCCCTTTGTTCCGGTAAAATCCATAGCCAAGGTATTTGATTTTGCTTACATGCCTGACTACTGTTTTCTGGAGATTTACTTTCAGGAATAGTCTCTCTGTGATGTATGGCACGATATGTTTCAAGGTTCTTTCCGCACTCTTCTTACTCTTGCTGAAAATAATGCAATCATCGGCATATCTCACGAACTTATGCCCCCTTTGTTCCAGCTCCTTGTCCAGTTCATTCAGCATGACATTCCCACAAAGCGGGCTCAATGGACCTCCCTGTGGTACCCCTTCTATGCTTGCATGGAAACTTCCATCTTCCATCACTCCGGAATTTAGGTATTTATGGATCAGCGATATGACCCTGCCATCTTTAATCGTCCTCGACAGCACTTCGATTAGCTTGCTGTGGTTGACCGTATCAAAGTACGACTGTAAATCCATGCTGACTACATACACATATCCCTCTTCAACGTATTTCTTACATCTTCCAAGGGCATCGTGCGCTCCTCTTCCTGGACGGAAGCCGAAACTGTTGTCCGAAAACTGTTCTTCAAAGATAGGCGTCAGTTCCTGGGCGATTGCCTGTTGTATCACCCTGTCCGCCACCGTGGGCACACCCAGCTTCCTTACTTTTCCCTTCTCTTCCTTGGGTATCTCTACCCGCCGGACTGGATTGGGTTTGTATTTCCCTTTCCTCAGCTGCTCTACCAACTCTCCCTGGTGGTTTCTTAAGTAGGGTAGAAGTTCATCTACCTGCATTCCGTCAATTCCACCTGAGCCTTTGTTGGCTCTTACCTTCTTGTAAGCGGCGTTTAGATTATCGCTGCGTAAGATGGTATCAAGCAGGTTGTCCGTCCAAAAGTCCGTGTTGATGTCAGGGTTCCCGGTTATCCATTCATGGGCGTACACTCCTGTTTCCCTTCCCTGTTCCGCAGGTATCTCTCGCAGGTAGTCCTCGATATGAAGTTGTCTGTACTTATTTCCATGTCTGGTTTCCATTTGGAATTGGCACCTCCTATTGTTCAGTCCTTCCCAGAACATCTATAGCTGTCCTGGTACTATGACCTCTGCTGACTTCTCACGGCAAGCTTTACTCCGCGTCTACAAATGTTTTATTGTTCTGACACGTCCGTGAGATCTCCCCGGGTACTCACACGTTCTTTCCCTCCATGTCCCCACCATCTCTACTATGCAGGATTCCGTGCAGTTATCGGACTTCGACTTGTCTAGCAGCCTTATCCTCCTGTTTTAGCCTGTAAATGGTTTCTGTTCGTTGGGGCAGAGGTTTGCCTGCACCTTCCTTCAGCCCTCTTAAACCTCGCGGCGAGAACCTTGGTGTTTAGCTATATCCTTCCCACTGCCGGGCGGATTCGAGACTTGCACTCGTTAGAACGTGCGCCCGCCGGGCGCACAAGAATAGGAGCGTGAAGTTTCCCTCACGCTCCGAACTGTTGCCTTATCCATATATCCTGTCCTGAATGGCATACCGTAAATCCTGAATCTTGCCTAACAGCCACGCCGCCGCCATCGGGAGGCCCATCGGACTGATAAGGAAGGCAATCACCAGAAGAATGATCCCGTTTTGCGGGGAGTAGGTGACAAGCACCGCCACGCCCAGGATTGCCACGATGGTTCCGGCAAGGCCGAAAAGAAATGCGGAACAGTAAAGCAGGCCCGCGCAAATCCAAATGAACAGGGCCAGGGCCGCCACCACGGGAGCGGCTAAAATTTTAAGTATCAGCTTCATGTTGTTGCCTCCTTCTGTCACGGCGGTTTGCCGTCTTTTTTTCTATCTTTAGAATACTGTATCAGGCCGGAAAACACAACGATGCCGCCAGCCTGGAACTTCGCCGAAAATTTCGGCTAAGTTCCAGAGACAGTAAAAAAGCGGAGGACGGCAGGCCGGTCATGGCGCGCCGTCCTCCGCAGGGTTCACTTGATGGCCGCCAGCGAGGTGAGTATCTGGTTGGCCGCCTCCCACAGCCGTTCATAGCTCTGGCGCATATCCTCTAAATCGGTGTCATAGAGGCGGCCCGTCTCATGGGCGTGGCGGGTGAGCTGGTTTAAGTTGTTGCTGGAATAGCGTAAGAGAGAAATCATCTCCCGCAGCTCCGGCAGTTCCAGCTTCACCACCAGGCCGTCTATCGCCATCTTGCGCAGATACGCGCTCAGGTTGTCGGTTCCGAGCTGGGCCATCTTTTCCTCAATCAGCTCCTTTTCCTGTTTCGATACCCAGAACAGGAGGGGAACATCGCGTTTTCGTTTTGCCATCGTCACCGCTCCTGCACTTTCTTTTTGCCGGGGGCGGCAGGCTTTGGGGCATCGGGCTTTTTCAGGAGCTTATCCCGGACGGAGGCCCTGCCGGTGCGGAGGGGCTGGTCCCGGTTTTCGTCCCTGGCAATAAACGCAAATACGCCGGGGCGGTCCTTGAGTGTGGAAAGGGACAGCGACGGGAACGGCAGCATCTTCATCAGCCGCCCCTGGTCTTTGGACCCAGCACGGGCAAGAAAATCCGGGGAGAGCTGCACCATGAACTGGGTCCCTTCCGGGCTGTTTGGTTCCCGCTGTCCCTGAAAGCTGCGCAGAACACGCCCGGCCTCCTGCATGATGTCCTCTTTCGTCAGCGGCTGGGTGAGAAGGAAGTCATGCCGGGCCATTTTGAGGAACAGGTCTGTCAGGCCGGGGTTGCATTGGTCCACCACAAAATAACGGCTGCGGTTCTGGTTCCAGTCGTCTATATCCTCCACAACGGGGACCGTCCTGGCCCATTCCTTATTGGAACGGGAAATGCGCCCGTCCGATTCCTTATCCCGGACCGTGGCGGCGAGAACGTAAAATGTCCGGTCATAGCCGAACTGTTCCACCACCTGCGCCACGGACGCCTCGCCCAGCCGGTTGTCTCCGTAATGTTCCGCAATCGCGGCCTCAATCGCCTCCTTACAGGCGACATTGGCCTTGTGGGAGGCGCGGTATACCTCCAGCTCGTCATGAGCCTGCGCATAAGTAACCGGGTGCTGATAGATTGGCAGTTCCCGTTGGGCCTTTAGCATATGGTCGGCCCGGCTTTCCAGGCAGTCGCGGATCGTGCCCATATAGTCCGTTTCCACTTTTACATACTCCTGATACAGATCGCCCAGCGGGGACGGGGAATCCAGAAGTACCGCCGCCTGGCCGTGGCTTAAATCCAGATTCTCCATCGCCATCACCATGTCCTCCCGGACGGTGTATTCATAGGCATGGTTCAGGATTTCCTCCGGGGGCTGCGTAAGCAGCCAGTCCCGGAACTTCCCCTGTTCGGCGGACATCTTTTCATATAACGCGGTATTCATTTCTTCGTTGCTCATTATCGTACCTCCTGTTCGTGTTGTTTGGGTTTCCGGTCAGCGGTCCTTGGCGGCAGCGGCCTCTTTAGGCCCTCCAGCACAGAGGACCGTTCCTTCTTGGCCGGGGTCCGCGCCGTCTGCTGGCCGGGTGCGTTGGTGTCCAGATCCAGCCGGGCATTCAGCTCGGCAAGGCGGGCGCTCTTTTCTGCAAGTTCCAGCTCCTGGGGGAAGGGTTTGCCTAATTCCGCTTTCGCGGCCTCCACCTGTTTATCCAGGTTAGCAAGTCGGTCCTGCACGGCAGCCAGGCGCTCCGGCATTCCGGCCAGAGCGTTGTCGATACGGGTTAGGTTGCCTCTGGCGTCCTGGCCCAGCGTGACGCGGTGGGTCATCTGCCCCTTTAAGGTGAGGACAAAATCGTGGCCGAAGTTCTCCACCGTCAGGGACATTTCAAAGCCCCGGTAGGTGCCGATGGAAAGCGGCTGGGTCCCCTTAATTTCCTTGCAGGCCGCCAGGATTGCAGCGCCCGCGTTGTCCTTTTCGGTGAGGGTGTCGCCCCGCACCACCATTCCGGCAAAGCCGTCCTTGGGGTGGGGGTGGGCCGCCAGCGTCGCCATGTCTGCCGTAAAGCCGGTGACATAGCCCTTATTCTGTTCTATCTGTTCTGGAAAGTGTTTCAGCAGGTCGTCCTCCAGCCGGTATTGCTGGCTCTGGTGGTTGGCCTTTAAGAGACGCAGGCGGGAAACGTCCACATCTAAATCCATCTTCTCCTTGATAAGCGGGTTGCCTGCGCACAGGGCCTTAATCTCCGCATAGGAGAGGGCCGTCTCGTCCACGTCCTCACAGGAGCGAACCGGCGATTTGCTTGTCATGATCTGGCTGATGAATTTCTGCTTGTTCTCCACGGTCTGCCACAGATAGCTGTCAAAGGTCCCCTCCGTGACATAACGGTAAATGTGTACTTTCTTGTTCTTGTTCCCCTGACGGACAATACGGCCCTTGCGCTGTTCCAAGTCACCGGGCCGCCAGGGGCAGTCTAAGTCATGCAAGGCAACGAGCCGGTCCTGGACGTTCATGCCCGCGCCCATTTTGAACGTGCTACCCATGAGGACGCGCACCTGGCCGGAGCGGACTTTGGAAAACAGCTCTTTTTTTCTTGCGTCGGTGTCGGCGTCGTGAATGAAAGCGATCTGGTTGGCGGGAATCCCCCGTGCGATGAGCTTATCCCGAATGTCCTCGTAGATGGAAAAAGGCGGGTCCGGCTTTACGTCCAGGAGATTGTCCAGGGCATGAAGCTCCGTGCCGCCCGCTGTCTTGTCCCCGGCAGTCCTCGCCGCCTTTTCCTGTTTTGCGGCGGTTTTTCCTTTGGGGGTGGACAGGTCACAGAATAAAAGCTGGGTGAGCTTTTCAGGCTGCCCCTCCTGCCAGATACGCACGATGTTGTCCACGCACAGGTTGACTTTGCTCTGCGGGTCGTCGGGGAGCATGGGATTGATGAGCCGCTGGTCTAAGCCCAGCTTCCGCCCGTCACTGGTGATTTTAAGCATATTGTCGGTTCGGGGGTCCACATGGCCTGCGTGTACTTCGGCGGCGCGTTCAGACAGCTCCTGCACCAGCATCTGCTGGTGTTCGGTGGGCTGGGCCACCTCGTTGTGGAATTCCACCTCCGGGACCGGGAGATGTAACTGGTCGGCGGTCTTGATGTCCGCCGTCTCCTTAAACATGTTCATCAGCTCCGGCAGGTTAAAGAAACGGGCGAAACGGGTTCTCGCCCGGTATTTCCCTTCTGGGGCCAGCTCAATGGCCGTCACCGTCTCTCCGAAGGTCGAGGCCCAGTTGTCAAAATGGGCCAGGCCCTGCCTGCTGATTACATCATGCTGAAGATAACGCTGCATGGTATAAAGCTCTGTCATGGAATTGGAGACAGGGGTTCCGGTGGCAAACACCACGCCTTTCCCGCCTGTCACCTCGTCCATGTAGCGGCATTTCAGCAGCATGTCGCTGGACTTCTGCGCGTCGGAGGTGGAGAGGCCCGCCACGTTGCGCATCTTCGTATATAAAAAGAGGTTCTTGTAGCTGTGCGCCTCGTCAATAAAGAGCCGGTCCACGCCGAGCTGTTCAAAGGTCACAACATCGTCCTTGCGCGTCCCGTCGTGGAGTTTTTCCAGCCGGGCCTCCAGGGAGCGTTTTGTCCGTTCAAGCTGTTTGACGGAAAACTTCTCCGCATGGCTGTTTTTCAATTCCTCCAGCCCTTCCTCGATTTCCCATATCTGTTCCTGCAACAGCCGTTCCCGGCGTTCGAAGGACATGGGGAGGCGTTCAAACTGGGAGTGTCCCATAATCACCGCGTCATAGTCGCCGGTGGCGATCTTGGCGCAGAACTTCTTACGGTTGGGGCCTTCAAAGTCCTTTTTCCTGGTGACGAGAATGTTCGCCGAAGGATAGAGCCGTAAAAACTCCGAGGCCCACTGTTCAATCAGGTGGTTCGGCACGGCAAAGAGGGACTTCTGGCATAGGCCCAGCCGCTTCGATTCCATAGCGGCTGCCACCATCTCAAAGGTCTTGCCTGCACCCACCTCATGGGCCAGGAGTACGTTGTCCCCGTAAAGGATATGGGCGATGGCGTTAAGCTGGTGTTCCCGCAGCTTGATTTCCGGGTTGATACCGCCGAAAATGATGTGCTGCCCGTCATACTCGCGGGGGCGGGTGGAATTATAAAGGTCGTTGTATCTGCGGACCAGGGCCTGCCGCCGGTCCGGGTCTTTCCATATCCAGTCCCGGAAGGCGTCCTTGATGGCCTGTTGTTTCTGCTGGGCCAGAGTGGTGGCGTCCTTGTTTAAGACCCGTTTCTCCTTGCCGTCCGGGTCCTGGACGGTATCGTAGATACGGACATCGCGCAGGTTTAAGCTGTCCTCCAAAATCCGGTAGGCGCTGGCCCGCTCCGTGCCGTAGGTGGTAAATGCCGCCACATCACTCCCGGAAATAGCGTTCTTTTCGGTAATGTTCCATTCGGCGGTAAAATCCGTGAAATTGACATGTATCCGGTTTTTCAGATACCCCGGCGTCTGGAACGTCTCATACATGAACTGCTGGATATATTTCTTGTTTACCCACGTCGCGCCCAGGCGCACGTCAATCTCTGAAGCCTCCAGGTCTTTGGGCAGGGCCTGTTCCAGCGCCTCCACATTGGCCCGGAAGGTTTCCGGCGCGGTTTTTGCCGCCTGCCTTGCCCGCAGGAGCTTTTCACGGATATTGCCGGAGAGGTATTCGTCGGCGGTGACATAGAGGGGGGTCCCATCGCTGTCCACCGGTTCCGGCAGACGGAAGATCACGCCCTGAAGCTCCCCGGCCAGTTCTTCCTCTGTCTTGCGGGACAGCTTTGCCATGTAGGGCATATCCACCCTGGCCTTTTCCGAAATGGAGACGGCCAGGGCCTCGGAAGCGGTGTCCACGCTGGTGACGGCCTGGTGGGGCCTGATGGTGCGTTTGCTGAACATGTCGGCCTTGCGCTCCAGCCTGCCGTCCTCGTCCAAAACCTCCAAAGAGCAGAGAAGGTAGTACGAAGAATCATCGGCGAAGGCCAGGGCGTTGCCCTTGCTGTTAATCAGGCCGTATTTGGAAGTGAACGCATCGTACAGTCCGTTCAGTTTGGCCTGCTGGCGGATAATGGCCTCATCGGGGTAATTGTCCATCTGGTAGAAAATCAGGTCCTGCACACATTCCCGCAGCTCTACCATGCCTTTCACGCGCTCCCTGGCGGTGGCGTTTAAGTCCGGCTTCACCATGCGGGAATTTTCCCGATAGTACACCTCGCCCTCCACGATGGTATAGGAATAGTTCTTTACATTGGGATCGGCGGGAATGGAGGCGTCGATTTCCTCACCCTCGCCTAAGTCCGGCAGCTCCGCCTCGGTGATCCGGCCTTTGATATGGCTGACTGCCTCATGGAGTTGTTCTGCAAGGCTGGCGTCTGGGACCGGCTCACAGGTAAGCTGGAGACCGAAGGGGCCGGACACGATTTTCAGTTCCCCTAAGACCATTTCCGGGTGTTCCTGGAAATAGCGGTTGACGGTGACAAAGTTGTGGCGTGTTTCGCCCTTATCATTGGTGTGGTCCTGCTCTAACAGCGTGTCGGTCTGCACCCACAGGGGAGGGTCCACGCCGAGCTGCCTTGGAGTATCCAGCTTTTGTAGAAACAGAATGTCAGTGGTGGTATCTGTCCCGGCATTGGCTAAAAAGGCATTGTTGGGGAGGCGGACCGCACCTAAGAGGTCGCAGCGTTCCGCCAGATACTCCCGCACATGGCGGTCTTTCTTATCCATCGTGCCGCCGCTGATACCGTTGGAGGTAATGAAAGCCAGGACACCGCCCGGCCTCACCTTGTCGATGGACTTGGCGAGGAAATACTCATGGATTAACAGGTTCTGCTTGTCGTACCGGCTGTCCACCAGCTTGTAACCGCCGAAGGGGACGTTGCCGATGGCGGCGTCAAAGAAGTCATCAGGGAAGTTGGTTTTCTCAAAGCCCCGAATGGTGATGTTGGCCTGGGGATAGAGCTGCCTGGCAATACGCCCGCTGATACTGTCCAGCTCCACGCCGTACATTTTACTTTTCCCCATGTTCTCCGGCAGAAGGCCAAAGAAGTTCCCCACGCCGCAGGACGGCTCCAGCAGATTGCCTTCCCGAAAGCCCAGGTTCCCCATCGCCTCATAAATGGCCTTGATGATGGTGGGGCTGGTGTAGTGGGCGGTCAGGGTGGAGGCCCGCGCCGAAGTGTATTCGTCCGGGGCCAGGAGGCTCTTTAACTCCGCATACTCCGCCGCCCATTCCTCTTTGTCCGGGTCGAAAGCGTCCGGCAGGCCGCCCCAGCCGACATATTGGGAGAGGGTTTCCTGTTCGGCGGGGGTGGCGGCGCGGCCCTCGTCCTCGATCTGCTTTAAGGTGCGGATTGCCTCCACGTTCCTGCGGAACTTGGTTTTCGGGCCGCCCACGCCCAGGGCGTCATCGGTAATACGGAAATTTTCCGTAGCCGGTGCCGCTTCTTCCGGTGTGAACAGCGCCGCGTTCCGGGCGTCTTGCCGCAGGCCGTCCTCAAAATGCTCCCGGTCCACCACCTGATGGTCCCAGGAATAGGGGCCGGTGCCGTCGATACGGACAGCGGTTTCCCCCACATGGCCCACGGTGCCGGACAGCTCATGGTCGCCGTAAGGCAGCGTTACCTTGTCGCCCACCTCATAGGCAGGTACGCCTTCCAGGACGGGGTGGTTTAAGCCGTCCGCATACTGGCGCGCTTCTTCCAGGGTGGGAAACGTCTGATAAATGCCGCCCACGTCGTAATATTCCCCGGTCTGACTGTCCCGGATAATGAAAGGTTCCTCAAAGGCGTCGGAGGTTTCCTCCACCAAAAAGCGGCGGAACGCCTCCGGGTCCCTGGAAAAGCCGTCAAGCTCCTGCTGGTACAGGGTCCGCAGCACGGGCGCGGCGTCCTGCCAGGAGATGGACAGCCTGGAGGTGTATTTATCCTGTATCTCCACCTCCATGCCGATGGTTGAGGTGAAATAGTCCGCCGTCTCGCCAGTTTCCAGCTCCATTGTCTCGGCCCGGCCCGCAAAGGTATGGGAAAGGCGTTGTGCAATCCGTGTATTGCCCTCGCCGGAGCGCAGCCAGCCGCAGATGTATTCCTTGTCCCGCAGGGTTAGAAGGCCGGAGGCCAGCACGTCCCGCAGATCGTCGTTGATGCGTTCCAAATCCGACGCCAGAAACTCCGTGATGGCCCCGTTTCGGGAATCCTGCCGCAGAAGCCGCTCGAAGTTCTCCCGGCTCTCCGCCCGGAAAATGGGATAGGATAACGCCGGGTCTAAAAGCTGCACCTCCCAGTCCCGGATTTCCTTGATTTCAAAGGCTGTGCCGTCTAAATACACCATATCGCCCACCTGGTAAGGCGGCGCGTCAGGATCACGGTCCGGGGCGGCCTGGGCCTGCTCTGCCATACCGGACACCTGGGCCAGCATGGGATAGGTTTCGTCAAGCACCTGCTCATGCAGGCTGTTGTGAAAGCCGGTGAGGTCATAGTAAAGCCGGAGGAAATTGGTGTCCTCTATGGAGGCAACAGCCCGTTTGACGGCCTCCGCGCCCTCTAAATAGGCATTTTCCTTGTCGGAATTTTTGCAGGCGTTTTGATACGCGGTGTCTGATAAAACGTGGTCTTTCACAATGGGCAGGTAATACTCAAAAATATCCCGGACACTGGGGGAAAGCCCTAAACGCGGTTCCGGCCCAGCCTCCGGGATAGCTTCCTGTATGGACTGCCACTGTTCGTCCGTCACCGTCACGTCAATTTCATTGGCGGCTTCACCTGACCCGATGGTGATGGTGTCCCCCTGGCGGGTGATGGGCTGGCCGGTGAGGTCAGGCACCTCCCGCGCTGGTGGTTCCGTTTCTTCCAGGAAGGCACCCTGCTCCATGAGCTGGGCAAGGCGGCGCTGCACCTTGGGCCAGGGCAAATCCGTGGCCGCGCCGGTAACAGGAAAGGCAGGCAGGTCGTCACCGTACTCGGCCCGCAGGAAAGCCGCCGTCCCCTTGTCGCGGGCGTGAGCTTCCATATGGGCGGCAACGCGGCGCTTGCTTTCCGGGTCGCCGTTCCACTCCCGGAGGGCCTCGTCAATAGCGGCCTGGGGGTCAGTCGGAACGGAGGACCGGGAAGCGGCAGGGGCGGCGGGTTCCGCCTCCTGTGTCGATGGTTCCGGCTTTTCATCGGCCTGGGGCATAGAGAAAGCGGAGGGCGTTTTCACGCTCTCCGCTTCCTCAATCCGCTGAACCTGCTCCTGTTCCGATGGGAACAGGTTGAGTGTCAGTTGTAGATAAGTTCCGTCAGGAGGATTTCCTCCGCCTGCGCTTTCAGGGTGTTCATCAGCCCCACCCATTTCATGGGGTCGCTGGCTTTCAGCTCCTCCGTTACGCCCGCCGACTTCATCAGCTCCGGCATCATCTGCGCCAGACGGCGGTTCGCTGTCTCGTCGATCTCCCGCAGGTGGGGAAACAGCTTCTCTTTCAGAAGCAGGGAACTGAATAACACGGGACGGTGTTCCTCCAGGTAGTTCCGGCGCATCCGCCCGTACTTGCCCAGGGGCTTCGCCTCCGGCGGTTCGCTCAGGGTCAGGTTGGGAATGAGATAATCCCCGTTCTGTGAGTAGGTCAGGTTGTTCTCCATGTGTGACGCTCCTTTCCGCGAATTTCTCGCGCTCATAGTTTTGTAAGACAATGCCGATCTGCCGCAGCACGGTCTGGTTGCTCTGGCTTACTGCCGTTCCCAGGGCAGCCACGGCCTCCGGGGTGTTGAAATCGAAAATACTTAAAAAATCTTCATGCTCAAAGTATTCGTCCGGTTCCAGCCCGCAGCGGGACAGGAGGGAATAGGTGATACTGACGGCGGCGGCGTTTCTGAACTGCACCCCGACGTTGAACTCATCATACCCTTCCAGAAAGGAACCGTCAACGATGTCGAGAATATCCCTCTGGTGTTCCTCCCAGTATTCTGCGGCAAGCTGGGAGGCAATCCCTTCCAACTGATGGACAAGGCCCTGTTCGCCGGAAACCTCAAAGCGGTGTTCCAGCGCCACCGTCACTACTTCCTGGTGTTCCTCCGGGCGGTACTCCCAGAGGAAGGGACGGCGGGAGTTTGTCCCCTCACCGGTGTCGGAAATGTCAAAGACATACTTTAACCTGGGCCGCCCGCGTGAGGTGTCAAGGAGGGCGATGCCCTTGGAACCGCGCCGGACGTACCGGCGCATTTTCTGGTTCCACAAATCATAGTCCGCGCAGGCCGTGGCGTCCGGGCGCTGGGCGTAAATCATGAGCTGTTCCTGGTAGGGGTATTTATAAAGCCGGGAGGCGGTGGTTAAGAACTCCGTCCATTTCACATGACTGCTGGTGATCTGCTCCGCCGTTTCATCGGCGATTGCCGCGTAAACCTTAACTTTTTCATACCCCATAGGCAGCGTCCTCCCCGTCAAAGTCCGGGTACAGGTCGAGGGCCGCGTAGTCGTCATCGCTCATGGCGGTGAGCTTTTCGATGGAGCTGTCCGTGAGTGCCAGAAGCTCCGTCTCGTCCAGCCCTAAGTAGCCCCGCATCTCGGTAAGGGCGTCGATTAAGCCCTCCCTGGTCCCGGCGCTGTTGTAAATGCACATCAGGCTCATTTCTTCAAAGGTTACGTTCTCCATATCATAACTCCCTTTCCGCGCTCTTTTTCGGCGCTGTCTTTTTCCGGTCCTGCTGGGGCGGCTGCTGTTTTAACCGTTCCACCACGGACTTTTTCTTGTCTCCCCGTTCCCTCTGGGCGGCGTTTGCCAGGTCAAGGAGGGAAATCTGTTCCCCGGCCTTCACCTGGGCCTCCAGTTCCGCCACCGTGGGCTGCTTCGGGCCGTTGTTGATGATACCGTCGATCATGCCATAATCGTCCTCCAGAGCCATCTCCGCGTTTTTTAACGGATTGTCTGGGGGAAGAAAGCCGGACAGTTCCCGAAAACCGGAACCGTCGCAGTAATGATACGTTATCACACCGGGCTGCTTGAGGGCAATGATGTCGCCATCGGAGAGGCTGGGGCCGTGGTAATCGGTGGGCGGGTTATAACTAAACTGGTTAGAAAGGACCTCCAGCATTTCCTCCGGGCGGTATGTCCCCGGTAACGGTGCAGTGTAGATGAGATCATAGGCTTCACGCCCCATCGCCCCGGTTTCCTGCTGTCTGTTCAGTATCTCAAGCCGGTTGTCCCCTTGTTCATCGATCCCTTTGAGCCGGTAAAGGGCATAGGCGCTTTCAGAAGTCTGCAAAAAGGCTTTTTCCCGTTCTTCCTGATGGTTTTTCCGTTCCTCGATAGCGTCATAAAAGTCCCGGCTGTCCTCCCATTCTTCTTCAGGGACAGCGAACATACCGCCGTGATCCACGATGTCCTCCTGTTCAAAAGCCATGCTTGCCTCGCCGGTGCCGGAAATGGTGTAAATCGTCAAATCCTGCTCAAAAAGTTCCAGCGCCCGGTCTTTGGAAAGAGGGAGCATGTCGCCGTCCATGTAGCCGCAGGCGGTTAAATCGGCATGGGTAAGGGTTTGGTCCGGCATGGGGTACTCGTCCAGGGTCTGTTCCGGCGTGTCCGGCAGCATAGCGGCGGTTTTTGCCTGCATCGGTTCAGCCTGCCCCTCGGCAGGGGCTTCCGGTTCCGTGGCGGGCTGAATGATGAGGCCACGTTCCAGAGCGTCCCGCAGCCTTGCCATGTCCTGCGCCGGGAGCCTGGGGTCGGCATACTGCTTTACGTCCAGGCCGCCCTCCATGCCCTGGCGGATCTCCGCCCATTGTTCCGGGGTATAGAGCATCTTGGGAATTACGTCATATTCCATCTGGCGCAGCAGCCACTTCGTATCCGCAAGGGAGAGGGCCGGGTCGGTAAAATCTACCGGACTTCCGCCTACCATCACGGCGGTCACGTCATACCCCTGGTCCATGAGCGTTCCCACAAGCTCCATCTGCTCCCAGGACAGTTCCGGTTTGGCGTAGAGCTTGGCAGGCCAGCCCTTTTCCAGCCCTTCACGGATTACGTGCATCTGCATGGCGTTGAAGGCCGGGTTGGAATAGAGGCTGGTGTCCACCTTGGAGGCCCAGCCCTTCTTGATTTCCTCCCACTGGCGGTCCGTATAGGCCGACACATCATAAGGCGGTCCCTGGGGCGGTTCAGTCCCAGGCATTACCGGCGGCGGGTCAATCACATCCATGATGGCGGTGGGGACGCGCTCGGCATGTTCCAGGGTCAGCTCATGGAGGGCCACAATCTCAACACGGGCCTCATCAATGGAGAGGTCAGGCCGCTCAAGCCGCCCGCCGTCGTACTCCCGGAGGCCCTGCTTTTCGTACAGGGTGTAGTCATAGCCGGTGTCGCAGGTCTGGATATAGAGGTACATGAGATTATCCACCAGAAAGACGGCTTCATTGTCCGGGAGAGGGGCCAGCGTTCCATTCTCATACAGGAAACCGGCTTTTTCCATCGTTTCCAGGGTCCCCGCCGTCACCTGCCCGAACAGGCGCATATCCGTGTCAGCCAGGAACAGGAGGGCATCCTGCTCGGTAAATTCTTCCGGGGTCTTGCCGTTAAACAGGCGCTCCGGCTGTCCGTCCGCCCCGATTCCGTAGCGGCGGGGCGGAAGCCCGGCCTTTTCCCGCTCATAAGCCCGCACATCGTCCACGGTTATAGCGCGGCTCTCCAGCCGGGCCAGCAGCCCCTGACATTCCTCCGGGGAGCCGACATAGATCACTTCACGGGGAATAAGCTGGGCGTTTTCCCCCGAACGCTCAAATGCCTGGATAAAGTGACGGTCCCCGACGCCGGTGGTGTGGGGGTTGACCTCCATCTGGAACACCAGGGCGGCGTCCCGCGCCTCCGAAAGCCGGTCAAGCCGTTCCTGAAGGTCTGACGCGGAAGGCAGCCCCACGTTGGAAAGCAGATAGTGATAGTCCTGGAAGTCTCCGCGCTGCAAGTCGGAAACAATGTCCGACAGGGCCTGCTCCCTGGGTTCAGAGGGGAAGGGGTGGTCGGCCATGCCCGCGCGGTGGAGACTGTCCATGTAGTCGTATAGGTCGGCGGCAAACCGCTCCGGGGTGTCGGCCTCCGGTACGGGGGCCAGAGTGTTGAGCTTATCCAGAATGTTTTTTACCTCCTGGGCATAAGGACCGTCCTGGTCCTCCAGCACAGACTGTAAATAGTCCCGCAGATACTGGACATTATTCTGTTCTATATCCGCAGTCAGTGTATTCACCGCCTGCTCCCGGTCCTCAACGCTGTCCTGATAATGGTATGGATCGAAGTGATAGGAAAACTCGTCTATCTCCACCGCAAGCGAGGCGGCAGTCAATACAGGAGCCGTTGCCTGCTCCGGGGCGGTTAAGTCAATGCCGCGTTCCTTACAAATATCCCGGAAATGCCGGTCAATGTCGGTAATGAGGGAGCTGGCGGTCCTGCCGATGGTTTCCAGGCTGGCCCGCAGCTCCGGCAGTTCCTTCCCGTTACTCCAGGAGGCGATGTAGCCAAAGCTGTTCTCGCCGGTTTCGATACCGTAATACTGGCAGACCGCATAGGAGACGCTTTCGGCCTCCACTTCCTCCGTGCGCCGGTCCTTGGGTTTGGGAGGTTCTTTTGTTTCATCACCTCTGGCCGCTTCCAGCCGTGCCTTCTCATAATTGTGGAGCTTGGCATGGGTGATTTCATGGACGGCGGCGCATACGGTCTGCACCTCGCTCATGCCTTCACAGATGGCGACACGCTGCTGTTCTTCGCTGAAATAGCCGTCCATACCCTGCATTTTTTCAAATCCCATCGGCACCGGGCTGGACCGGCGCAGGGCCTCTATGAATACCTCATAATGCTGCACATTCCCGTGGAGTTCGGCGGCGAGCTGCGGGAGGGGCTTGCCCTCGGTCTGGCTGACATCAAACACCGTCACGGGCCGGAACATGGGGATTTCCACTTCCTTTTCCTCCATGACCGTCCTGCCTTCCCGGTCCAGCACTGGCAGCCTGGTGTCCGGGTCCAGCTTCATTTCCTCGATTTTCTTCTTGAAGGGCGTGGGGGCGATGATTTTGAGGCCCTTCTCGCCCTTCTTGACATGCCGCTCAAACTGATTTTTCCATTTGTTAAAGCCCGCCACGCGGGTGGCTCCCGGCATCTGCATGTGAATCAGCATCTGATTGTTCACCGAATAGGTGTGAAAGCGGGACATGGTGCGTAAGTATGACATAAAACGGTCACTCTCGAACAGTTCCTTGATACCTTGCTCAATGCCCGCCGTGATTTCTTGCAGCCGTTCCTTGTTGCTCGGTTTCTTGGTTTCCGCCATATAAATTTCTCCTTTCCGAAAGATAAAAAAGCCCCCGCGCAAGACGGGAGATTCCGTCCCGCACGGGGGTATGATGTAGACGGCTAAACCGCCGCTTTTGGGGTTTTGGTATTAGAGGCCGGGCGGCCCCGGTTTGCCCTTTGCAAAGCCGCATGGCACAAGGCTTTTGGAGGGCCTAAACGTCTACCGTCCACCCCGTTTTTTCCGCGCCCAGGCCGCCTTGCGCCGCCGCTCCCTTTTGGCAGAGCAGTCCGGGCAGTAAACCGCCCGGCTCCCGGTGGGGACGAAAGGCGCGCCGCAGTCGGCGCAGCGTTTCCGGCTGTCCTTTTCCATGATGTCGGCGAAAAGCTCCCGGTCCGCCGGAAGGACGGCGGCCACAAAATACCGGCACAGCACCGAATAGGAAATGCGCTGGGGACAGACGTGTTCCTCGCCGTCGTCTAACAGCAGGCAGTTGCCGCCGTCACAGTTGGCGCACAGGTGGGAAATGAGCTTCCTGGCCCGCCTGAACTGTGCCTCGTTCATGCGGCGGATTTCCCTGGGGGCGCTCATTTTTTACCGCCTGGGGCAAATTCCAGACGGAAGTTGACAAACTTGCCGCCGTCATCGTCCAGGATCACGGTGGCGTCATAGGTTTTGCCGGTCTTTTCGCTGTGACAGCCGGTGAGCTTTACCCGCCCGTCCTTTAAGAGTGCGGCGGCCACGGCCTTGGTAAGCGTCTTTTTCTTGGCAGTAAAAAAACGGCTGTCCTTCCAGAGCGCGAACCGGCAGTTCCGGTTTTCACAGAAAAAGCCTTTCTTGCCCTCGGTGACGGCCCCGCCGCAGCGGGGACACTTGCCGATGGTTTCCCGGTCAGAAGGGAACAGCACACCGGCCCCTTCCACGGCCTGATAGGTTCCTACCAGCTCCCCCAGCATGGCGGCGATGCCGTCCATGAACACCCCAGGGTCCAGGGTCCCGCGCTCAATCTCCTTGAGCCGGTGTTCCCACTCGGCGGTGAGCTGGGGGGACTGGAGCTGTTCCGGCAGGACGGTGACGAGGGAGACGCCGATCTGCGTCGGCAGGAGGTTCACGGTCTTTTTCGCTTTCTTTCGTTCCACAAAGCCGGTGGACACCAGCTTTTCCAGGATAGAGGCGCGGGTGGCGGGCGTTCCCAGGCCCCGGCGCTCCGCGTCCTCCGGCATATCCTTGGCCCCTGCCGTCTCCATCGCCGCCAGCAGGGAATCCTCGGTAAAGTGTTTCGGGGGCGTGGTCTTTCCTTCCTTGATGGACACGCCCGCCACGGGAAGGTCCTGCCCCTCCTGTAAGCCGTCCGGCAGCCTGCCGCCCTCCGGTTTGTCGGCCTGTTCCTGGGTGTAGGCTTTCCAGCCAGCCGCCAGGACCGTCCTGCCCTTGGCGGTGAAGCGGTTTTTGCCGCACTCCACCGTGACAGACGTTTCCGCAAACCGGTGGGCCGGACTGACGGACTTTAACAGGCCATACGACACCAGCCGCAGGACTTCCCGCTCCCCCGCAGGCAGGGCAGCCAGGTCCGCATTTCCCGCCATAGAGGTGGGGACGATGGCGTGGTGGTCGCTGACTTTGGAGCTGTCGCACACCTGGGCCGCGTTGCAGGCGTCCGGGGGCTTGGCTCCGCAGACGAGGGCGGCGACGGAGGCCAGGGCCGGAACGCCCGCCTCCATGTCACCCGTAAGGAACCGGCTGTCCGTTCTGGGGTAGGTGCAGAGCTTTTTTTCATACAGGCTTTGTAGATAGTCCAGGGTCTGCTGGGCGGTGTAGCCCAGGGTGCGGTTGGCGTCCCGCTGGAGGGTGGTGAGGTCATAGAGGGCCGGAGGCTTTTCCGTCCGCTCCTTTTGCTCCACGGCCTGGAGGGTGGCTTTCTGTCCTTTGCAGGCGGCGGCCACGGCCTCCGCTTCCGTTTTTTCTGCAATCCGTTCCCCGGTGGCGGTGAAGCCGCAGTCAAGAGACACGGTATAGAATGGCACCGGCTGGAACGCGCTGATTTCCGCCTCCCGTTCCACGATGAGGGCCAGTGTCGGGGAGAGGACGCGGCCCACATTCAGCGTATGGTTGTAGAGCAGGGAGAACAGGCGGGTGGCGTTGATGCCCACCAGCCAGTCGGCCTTGGCCCGGCAGAGGGCGGACTGGTGCAGGCCGTCATAGTCGCTGCCGTCTTTTAAGGCGGCAAAGCCCTCCTTGATGGCCTCGTCCTCCATGCTGGAAATCCACAGCCGCCGCATGGGTTTGGCGCAGCCGGAAAGGTCATAGGCGGTGCGGAAGATCAATTCCCCCTCGCGCCCGGCATCGCAGGCATTTACTACCTCCGCCACGTCCTCCCGGCACATCAGGCCCTTTAAGGTATCAAACTGTCCCTGCTTATCCCTGCCAACGGCAAACTGCCAGGCCCCCGGCAGAATCGGTAAATCCTCATAGCGCCACTTGGCGTATTTAGGGTCATAACTGCCCGCGTCGGCCAGCTCCGCCAGATGTCCGAAGCACCAGCTCACCAGCCAGCCGTTTCCTTCCACATAGCCGTCCTTTTTCTTTGACGCGCCCAGCACAGCGGCAATGCTCAACGCAACGGACGGTTTTTCAGCAATTACAAGACGCATGGTTTCCACTCCTTTCGATGGTCTGTGCGGTCACGCCGCGATAGCAGGGAAGGACGCAGCCCTCTCCGAAACGTCCGCAGCCGTGACAGGGATGCCCCTTGGGGGCGGCGGGAGGTTTGGCCTCCCGCCCTGGTGACGGCTTCTGCATCATCAGCCGTTCCAGTGGGTTATCGGTGAAATATCTCATAGGTCCTCGTCCTCCCCGTCAGCCAGTTCTCCGCCTTCTTCCGTCGTCTCCGGGTCGTCCGTTTCCTCACCGCTGCCTTCCGGGTCCTCGTCCTCAAAGTCTAAATCCTCGTCCCCGTAGTCGTAATCCTCCAGGGAGGTGTTCCCCTTGGTTTTGGGCTTATTCTTCACGAACTTGATGTAATAGAACGCGCCTCCGCCCGCCAGGGCCAGTACCATCAGGAGGACAAGCGCGCCTCCGGCCCCGTTTTTCTTCTCCGGTTCTTCCGGCTTTGGCTCCGGCGGTTCCGTCTCCTGGGGCTTTTCCGGTTCCGGCGCTTTCCCGGCGCACTCGGTCATGTTGGAAGTACAGACTGGGCAGGCGGTGTTGACGGCCCCAGCCGTACACTGTTCCTTACAGTCACAGGAGGCCGGTTCCGATTCCTCCAAAAGCGCGGCAAGGTCCGCCTCGTCCACCTGGTTTAGAAAATAGGTAGTGTATTGTTCTTCTTCCTCATTCACCGGCGCGTCATAGTCAATGACGATATAGAAGGTGCTGCCGCCACGTCCCTGTATGGTAATAAACTGTTTGTTGGTGGCCTTGTCATAGAGCAGGTCGCGGGTCACAATGCCGCTGCCCTCCGTGAACGGTTCCCCCGGCTCCTTTTCGGCAGGGGCTTCCTCTTTACCGCCGGAAGTCCCGGAGGTGCCGGTCTGCTTGCCGGAGGAGGCAGAGTTGCCGCCCGTGGTACCGGTGGAAGGCTTCGACGTGCCTCCTGGCGTGGTGGAGGCTGGCGGCGTGGTGGGTGTCGGTGCCGGAGTGGTGGTTTCCGGGGTGGTAGTCCCCGGCTTGGACGTTTCCGGCCTGCTTGACGATGGCTTTTTCTCATCGTCTTTATCCTTTTTCGGGTCCTCATAGTTGGGGTTGGAAAACTGGACGGTTTTTGACTTGTTCCCGGCGTTATCCACGGCCTGAACGGAAATCTGCTTGTAATCATCGTCCAGGTCGCGCAGCCGCACATCTAGCGTTCCATTGGTTAAGTCGTCATAACGCTCCCCGTCAATGAAAATGGCGTCAATGCCGGAGAGGTCATCATCGGCCTCCACCCGCAGCAGCTTTCCATCAATACCGGCCTTGACGGTAGGGGCGGTTCGGTCAAAGCACTCGATATACCGGCTTTTGGTGTGGGCCTTGCCCTCCTTATCCGTGACAGTGACATAGACGGTGCAGTTTTCCGAAATCTCCACCGTACAGCGGTTCCGGTCCGCGAAATCATCGGTCAAATCCTGCCAGCTCCCGCCGCGTTCGATTTTGGCCTCCACCTTCTGCCAGCCGGTGCCGTTGTTATCAGCCAGCCGGATCTCCGCCTGGGCGGTTCTGGTGTGCCAGCGGTCAGGGGCTACAATCGTGATGGTGTAGGACGGTTTCGGGGCAGGCTCCGGTGTTTTTCCTTTACAGCCCGTGAGGTCGGTCTTGCAGATGGGGCAGTCCTCCTTGACGGTCCCAGCCGCACACTTTACCTGACACGAACAAACCGGCGTGGGTTCCGGTTCCTTGCCGTTGCAGCCGGATAAATCCGCCTTGCAGACCGGACAATCCTCTTTGACAGCTCCCTCCCTGCACTTTACCGTGCAGGAGCAGGCAGGAGCCGGTTCCGGCTCTTTGCCAATGCAGCCGGAAGGGTCCGCTTTGCAGGCCGGGCAATCCTCTTTGACGGCCTCCGCAGTACACTTTGCCTCACAGGAGCAGGCCGGGGCAGGTTCCGGCTCCCTGCCCACGCAGGGCCAGATGGCAAGAACACAGGCCGGACAGGATTCATTGATCTGCTCCGGCGTACATTTTTCGGAGCAGATACAGCTAAACTTTTTTCCGATACAGACGGAAATATCCGTTTGACAGCCGGGACAGTCGGGGTTCCTCATGTTCTCCGCGCAATGCACGGTGCAGTAGCAGGTAATGACGCAGCCATCGTCCTGGGGAGCCGCTTCTCCGGCCTGTGCAGCCGGGGCCGCCAGCCCCAGGAGCGGAAAGCACAACAGCACGGCGCACAGCAGCAGGGCCACAGCCCGCTTAGTCGTTTTCAGTTTCTGCATAGTCAGGTTCCTCCTTTTCCGTGGTGGCGGGCGCTGCCGGATTCTGCCGGGCGGCCTGCATGATGGCGGCCAGTTCTTCGGGCGTCACGCCCATGCTGCGCACAAGACCGATGATGTCCAGGTTCTCATACTCTGTGCGCTGTTTTTCCAGCTCTTTCTGCCGGGCCTGAAGCTCGGCAATCTTGGCCGCGTTCTTTTCATATTCCGTGTCGATTTTCTTGATTTTCGCGTTCATGTTGTATCGCTCCTTTCTATTTAGGGCAGACGGCCAAAGGTGTAAAAATGGCTCTGCCAGTAGCTTGAATTGATGTTGGCATAGGAAATCGGGGACCCACAGTGGATCATCATGGAGTTGCCCACATAAATGCCGCAGTGGGAAACGCCGGGGGTGTCATAGGTCCCCTTAAAGAAAATGAGGTCGCCGGGGCGGGCGTTGGCGGCGGAAACGGGAGTACAGATGTCACACAGGCCCTGCGCCCCCAGCCGCCCCACGTCCCAGCCGGAATGGTTGATGACCCAGGAGACGAAGCCGGAACAGTCAAAGGAGGTGGAGGGAGAGGACCCGCCCCAGACATAGGGGAAGCCCAGGTATTTCTCCGCCTCCGCAAGCATGGCGGCAAACGTCTCGTCCTCCAATGCCTCCGGGGGTACGTCATAGTCCAGATAGTCCTCCCGTCCTGCGGCGTTGGGGTGTCCGGCGAATAAGTCAGGCCGGTTGCCCAGGGTGGACATATACACGGCATAGAGGGAAAGCTGTTCCTCGCTCATGATGTAGACCGGCACATGGGATAAATCAAAATTTTCCAGGGTGACATAGCAGATGTAATAGTCATAGGGGACTTCGTAGGTGTCGGTGTGGCTGTTGCCTTCCTCATCGGTCCAGGTATCCGTTTCCGTCCGGTATCGGGTTTCCACTTCCACGCGCTCGGTGAGGATATACTGTTTTTCAAACAGCATGGCGAGGGTTCCCTGCACCTCGTCCAGTGTCCATTCCCCCTGATGATAGGCGGTCAGAATGGACACCAGTACATAGGGGTCGTGCTTAATCTCGTCTAAATCATAGTGGTACTCGTCATAGCCGGAGTGCAGGCTCTCATAGTGGTCCAGCTCATACTGAAGGTCGGCCTCCATCTCTGCATAAACGTCCTCCGCCCCCAGCATGTCGCTGTCCTTTGCGGGATAGGTGGAACCGGCCAGGCCGGAAAGTCCTCCCTGAAGCAATACGGAACAGGAGGAAAGGCTGTTAAGCAGGAGGCAGACAATGAGGAACAGGGCAATCACGATGAGGGAACCTTTCTTGTGCCGCCAGAGAAAGCCTGCCGCCTGCCCGCCCTTCTGGGCTGCCGTTTTCGCTGCCTTGGCTGTATTTCCTGCGGTCTTTCCGGCAGTTCCCGCCGTCTGCCCGGCACGTTTGGCGGCGGCATACTGTTTCTTAATAGCCTGCTTCTGCCGCAGCCGGGACAGGGGATTGCTGGCAAGCTGGGGATTTTCGCGCAGGCTCTTATGGTAAAGGGCGTTCACGTTGGCCTTTTCCAACCGGTGTTCTGCAACCGCAGCCTTCCGGTAGGGTTTCAGCTTATGGGAGCGGTAGGCGGACTGGGCCATGCGCCCGCCCGTCTCGGCGGTTTCCTCCAGCTTGTGGGCGCTCTGAACGCCCACGTTGTCGTCCTCGTCCTTTCCAATCTCCCGGTGGGCCGCCGCCAGGACCGTGTTTCCCGGCGCGTCCCGGACCGCATGGGCCAGCTTGGACGGCGGCTTTTTCTTGTCAATTTCTTCAAATTTTAAGCGCGTCGTGACTTTCCCCGTGCCGGGGTCCACAACGCGCTCCTTTTTCTTAACGGTTTTCTTTGGTATCTTTGCGTCGGCCCGGTCAGCCCGATCCGCCGCCTTATCCGCCTTGCGTATGGGCTTTTCTAACTCCGGGTCGGCGCGCTCGGCGTCGGTAAACTGTAACCGGGGATTGTCTCTCATGTCTCCGCCACCTCCTGGGGCTTGGTCGTCATGACGCGGTACAGTTCACTGTCCTTGGGGAAACGGTCCAGGAAGGGCAGAATCACGTTGCCGTAGAACAGAAGCCCCTCGCCCTCGCCGGAATGGGTGACGTAGGAAAGCTGATGGGGGCTGATGTTTAACTGTTTCGCCAGTATCTGCCGGTCCCCGCTGGCCTGGTTGAGCATGTAGAGAAAATCGGAGTTCTCGAAGATATTTTCAATCTCTCTGGAAGCCAGCAAATCCTTGATGTTTTGGGTAATCTGACTGTTCTTACCACGCGGCTTTTTATCCGCGTCTCTGGAGCTTTCGCTCATTTTCATCGGTACGTCCATTCGCACCCAGCATAGCATATCTTTTTGCCACGGTTTCCCGTGTCGGCTGGCAACGCGGCCTCTTGGAAGCGTTATATTCTCCCCAGGGGAGGTTCAGCTTCTATGCGTTGCGTGTGACCGCCCTTTTACCGGCAGCCTTCCACTCGGATCAGGGCGCTGCCCCCTTCCCGGTTTCTTCCGCGTTTATCCTTCTAACCTACCTGCCGACTTCGGTTAGAACGGCGGGCCTGCCCTTCAAGCGGCTATACAGGGGCAGGCCAATCCACCCGTGGGGATACCTCCCCATTTTCTAAATCGTTTCCAAATCTCCACGCTCCACGCCGCCAGCTCACCCTTGAGAAGCAGATGGAACTCATCAACATAGTACCGGGTCGTGCGTTTGCGGGCGCGGTTGACCGTGACACGGTTCCACACCTGGTCCTGAATGATTAACATGCCGAGCTGCTTGAGCTGTTTCCCCAGCTCCTTGATGTTGAAGCAGACCAGCCGTTTTTCCAGCACCACGTTGGTGCGGTGGTTAAAGACGTTAAGGGAACCGGAAACATACAGTTCCAGCGCCGCCGCGATGCGTTTTGCCTCCGGCTCCGGCTGCTTTAACAGCTCGTCATAGAGGTCTTGCAGGATTGGCATTTTCTCCGGGTCGGGGTTCGCCAGGTAAGGCCGGTAGACGTTGCGCACCGAGCGGTCAATGACAGTTTTTTCAATGGGCTGCAAGCCGTCCTTGTTGCCCACCACAATGTCGCAGAGAGACAGCAGGAAGTCGGCTTTTAAGGCCAGGGGGTTGTCATCGTCCGAATAATTCAGATTGATGTCCATTGGGTTGACGTACTGGGTGCTGGTGGGTGAGATTTTCACCACCTGCCCCTCGCGGCCAAAATGCTCCACCAGGGAGGTGTATTCGTCCTCCGGGTCGCAGATCAGAATATCATCATGGGTTACAAGCATGACGTTGGAGATTTCACGCTTGGCGGAAAAGGACTTGCCGCTGTTGTGAACGATGAGGCCGTTTTCCAGCAGGAAATTTAAGTGCTGCGGAACGGTCATATCGTACACGGGGACTTTCTCCGTGTATTTCTTGACAGATACCCGGACAACGGTATGGCCGCTGCTCAAATGCTGGCCCTCCTGTATCTCCCCTGCCCGGACGTATTCCCCGCCCGCGTCCATGATGAGGTGCGTATGAGTGCAGGAAAGGGAGGTGCCGTCCTCCAGCTCCAGTACCGCCAAGGTGTCCACATACTTTTCAATGCGTATCTCCTTGGCCCTGGCATCTACGATCTGGCCGGTGTCCTCGTTGTAGGCTTTGACGGCGCACTCCGTCACGCCGCGTTCCACCAGCTCCGCAAAGGAGGGGGCCGTCCCATCGGCAAGCCGGATATGGGTGTCACCGGCAAAGCAGCCCGGTGTACCAAGTATCAGCCCATTGGGATTCTTTAGGAGCTTTCGGTCCACCATGATTAAGTTGTTGGAAAGGGCGTTCAGGCCGTAATACAGCGCCTCCGGCCCGTCCTGAAACAATTCCTGGGTGGTAAACGGAACGAAGATGGCGACGCTGGAGGTGGTAAGGCTCCGCTGAATGGGTATTAAGTTCCGGCCCAGGGGCAGGCTGCTCATCAGCCCTTCCTCCTGCTGGAAATCCAGGCGGGTGAGCTGGCAGTTGTGTTTCTGGGCGATGGAACTGGCCTGAAACACGTTATTGTCAAGCTGCCGCCTGCTCTCTGCCGTGTTGAGGACCAGGAAAGTCACGAGGAACATGCGCTCATTCCGGCTCTGGAGGTCCTGGAGCAGCTTCTTGGCCTCCGTCCCGTAGGTAGCCAAATCGGAGGGGATAATGTCCATGTCGTACCCGGCGCGGACCGCTTTTTTCTGTTCCTCAATCTTGGCCCGGTCTAAGTCGGTGATCTTGCGCTTTACCGTCTTGATGGCCCGTACCTGGTCCACGGACTGGATATGCAGGTTCACCACCAGGGAGCTTTCCATGTCCAGAAAGTCCGCCAGCATACGGTCGTTCAGCTCCGGCGCTAAAATCTGGACGAAACTCACCGCGCCGAAGGTCCGGCCCATGCAGAAGGCTTTGCCGGTCTTGAACTCAAAAGAGGACGGCGCGATGAAGTCCTTGGTAGACAGCCCGGAGGGGGCCAGCCAGTCCCAGGAAAAGTGAAACGGCTCCTGTTCGTCCATACGGAAAATGTCGTGCATAAGCCGCAGGCGGCCCTTGCCGTCCATCGGCTCACAGGCCACGCCCAGGCGTTTGAAGTTGTTGATTACATCCGTCTCAATCCGTTCCAGCCTGGGCTTTGCCGCCCGGACGTTTTCCGCCTCAATGCCGAAGGTCAGGTACTTGGTTTTGACAAGGCCGTTGTTCCCCTTGGCAAGCTGGTTTTGCAGCATCTCGGTGTATTCCGCCCGGATATGGTCGAAACCGTCTCCCTGGGGCGGTATGGTGATACTCTTAGAAAAACTGTTTCGGGAGGCCGCCAGGTTTAAGAAGGAAAGCTGGAACTGAATGGAGCTGTCAAAGTAGTTCAGAAAATCACACCAGCCCTCAAAGATGGCCGTTTTATCCTCATTCTGCGAAAGCTGGTAGTTGATGTCCTGGTATTCAATGGTCTTGGTATAGAACGTGTCCGTGACGCGGCAGATGCCGTCCGGCCACATGCGTTCATAGGGGATACTGGCCTGGGCCGACTGCTGTTTTTTATCAGTCCGGTTTGCCCTTGCGATGGCGGCTTCGATCTGTTTTCGCTCGGCGCGGGTCAGTTTGCGTCTTGGGGTTGACAATGCGGTACACCTCCCTGTCTAATTGGTCCTGCCGTGCGAGGACGGCATAAAAGTTGTCAGTCTGATAGGGGCGCACCTTCGGGCGCAGAAAACACACCCGGAGGATATTGCCGATGATGATTTCTAAGGGCTGGCCGTTCTTTTCGTACATCGCTAAAAGGAAAAACGGCAGCATGATGACGACCATGCACATGGCCGCTGTACTGGTTCCGGCAGGCCCTTTGAGCAGAAAGAAAAGCGGAACGCCGAGAAGCGCGCCGCCTCCAAAACAAATGAGCTGCCTTTTGGTGAGATTGAACATGACCTTTGTCTTTACTTTTGTGAGGTCCTTGGGGACTGGCACATAAGCCATTTTGATTCCCTCCTTCCGGGTTAATGGGCGGCGAACAGACTTTTCGCCAGGCTGCCCGTCTTAAAGAGCGTGAAGCATAGAAGCACGGTATAGCCCATGCAGGTCCAGATGGCTGCGCTGATGTCGGTATCCACGGCGATGTTCTGGACCAGGACGGCGTAAATCGCCACACAGACGATGATGAGAAACGCCTGGAAGCCCAGGGCGAACAGGGACCGCAAGTAGTTCTGGCCCATGCCGCCCCATTCCTTGCCCAGCATGGTGGCCATCGGGATCGGGGCAATCGAGGTTACAAGGTAAATCTCAATCATGCGCCCGTAGCAGATAAGGAAAATACAGATGGTAAGCGCCCACATGGTAATGCCCACGAACAGGCTCTGAAACCACAGGCCGAACAGCGGCCCGATGTCCATTTCCGTGAGCCGGGCCTCCAAATCCGGCAGGACGCTGGCGAGGTCAATGCTGGTGTCCCCGATGATGACGCCGGACGCCTGCCCGACTACCTGCTGGGCCACATCAAACACGCCCATGACGATGTTCCATGTATTCGTCACAATCAGAATCGCGCAGGCGGTCTTAAATATCCACCGAAAAAAAACGGCGGTTTCTATGTCGTTAAAGTTGTTCTTGTCCATGATGATCTGGACCAGTTCCAGCGTCATGACAAAGGCGAGGATCACACCGGCGATGGGAAGGATAACCGTCTCGGACAGGTTTTCAATCATGTTAAAAATGCCGGAGTTCCACGCCTGGGGCGACGTGCCGACCTGACCGGAGATGTCCGCCACCTTTTCATTGACGGAATCGAACAGGCCGGATAAGTTGCTCATAATGCCGCTGACTAAGATTTCTTTGAGCCACTCCTGAATGGAAGTCCACAGAAAATCCATAAGGTCGGTCCTCCTTTCTGTCCCCTCCCGCGTGGCACGGGAGGGGACGGGGATTTAGGATTTTCGTGGATTAGCCGAACAGACCGGCCAGCAGGGGAACCAGGGTGAGGCCCACAAGAGCAACACCGCCGCCCGCCATGAGCTGTTTCATACCCTGGGATTTTGCACCCGGATTGTCGTTACCATATCCTTCCAACAAATTGATTGCGCCCCAGATTCCAAGGCCAGCGCCCAGAGCAACCACGAGTGTCTGTAATACGTCAACAGCAGAGTTAAAAAATTCCATAATGTACCTCCAAAGTTTTTTATTTTTGAAGGCACATGCTTTCCCGTTATCTATCGGGCCGCCGTTTATGAGGTGGCGGCGTCCTCCCCGGAAACGTCCACTTCGTACACGTCGTAGACTTCATCGGGCTTCGGTTGCAGCCGGGTGGACAAAAACCGCTCTATGTCAAAGGCGTTTTTCTTGTCCGCGTCGGCCAGATACTTGTAATTGGGGTGGCGGGTGATGTCGTACTTTTCAGAGAGGAACGGCCTCACACCGCGTAACTGTAAAATACATTTGCCGCCGTCCAGGACGGCCAGCTCGTCAATGCTTAAAAGCTCCTTGCCCAGCTTCTGGTAGTTCAGCGAGTGGGAAGTCTCGCGGCCCCGGCTCTCACCGGTGTTGTAGGTATCTATCGTCTCTTTTCCCAGGGCGGCGGACAGCTCCTTTAACGTGGTGGGTTCTTTTCCCCCCAGGAAGATGGAGCAGTCCATATTTCCCACGATGGTGTCAGCGTTATCTTTGTAGATGGCCTTTAGCTGGGACTGTGCCTGGAGGACCAGGCAGGCCGATATTTCACGGCTTCGGATTGTTGCCACCAGCTTTTCCAGCTTTGGTATCTGGCCGATGTTGGCGCACTCATCAATCAGACAGCGCACATGCACCGGCAGGCGGCCCCCATACACGTCATCCGCTTTTTCACAGAGTAAGTTAAAAAGCTGGGTGTAGGCCATGCTGATTAAAAAGTTAAAGGTGTCGTCGGTATCGCTCATGATAAAGAACAATGCCGTCTTGCGGTCCCCCAGGGTATCCAGCTCCAGTTCATCATAGGCGGTCAGTTCCCGCAGCTCCTGAATGTCGAAGGGGGCCAGCCTCGCGCCGCAGCTCACAAGTATGGATTTTGCTGTTTTTCCGGCACTTAACTTGTACTTGGCATATTGGCGCACCGCGAAGTGATCTGGTTCGCGCTCCTTCAGCTCCTTGAACATCAGGTCCACGGCGTTCTCAAATTCCTCATCGTCCTCCCGTACCTCCATGCTGTTGATCATCTCGATGAGGGTGGAGAAGTTTTGCTCCTCGACAGGGGCCTCGAAATGAATGTAGCCGATTAAGGCTGTGTAGAGCAGCGTTTCCGCCTTCACCCAGAAATCGTCCCCGCCTTTTCCCTCACCCTTGGTGTTGGCAATCAGACAGTTGACCAGTTTCAAGATGTCCTTTTCCGAATGGATATACGAAAAGGGGTTGTAGTGCATGGACTTTTTGAAATTGATTGTGTTCATAATTTTGATACGGTAGCTGTTGCGTTGCAGGAGCTTTCCGCACTCAATTACAATAGACCCCTTGGGATCGGTGACTACAAAACTGGTCGGATAGGTCTTTGACGTACACTGCATGAGGTTCGGCTTGAGCCAGAAGCGGGTTTTTCCGCTGCCGGAACCGCCGACAATGAGGACGTTCTTATTCCTCGCCGTTTTCGGGTCCTTGGGACGGCTGTTCATCGTGAGCCGCTCCGTCTGGGTGAGAATGATGTTGTTCTCAAACACAGGGTCGATGTAAGGGCGTATATCCTCCGCCATACCCCAGCGGGCGCTGCCGTATTCCATGTTCTTGCGATATTTCTTGGCGTTCTTGCCCTTTAGGTAAACTGCCAGCCGCAGAGCGGCGGCCAGAGCCACGCCCAGGCAGAGGTCTACTGGGTGGAAGCTGGGGAGAAAGGACTGGAACGCGGCGGCAAAGCCGTCCGTCAAATGCAGCACCTTGGCGGAGAAATCCGCCCCCGACGTCATGCGCCATGCCTCACCCAGCTTGGTGGCAAACAGGGCCGCGAACAGATACGGAAGATTGAGAAGGACGAGCTTTTTTAGATTGATCTGCTTCATAGCTCCAGCTCCTTCCGTTTCTGCCGGTCTGCGATGGGCTTTTTCACCATATCCTTGAACTTCGCCAGCTTGCCTAACACAGATTCCCGCCTCTGGGCCTTCTTCAGCTTGGTGACGGTGAAAGCCTCAAACGCCTTCTGCATGTTGGCCTCGCGGGGAGCCTTGAAGAACACTTCAAATTTCCCCTTGTCGTTTCCAAAGACAGCGTACTGCACATGATACTTCCGGGCGATGCGGTCAAACTGGCGCAGGCTCTTGTCGTGAATGTCCAGCTCCCGCATATCGCCGTGCTGCCGTTCCAGCTCGTCCTTGCTGATTCTTCCGTAGTGCTGTACTTCCGGCTTATCCCGGCTTTTGGCCTGCTTTTTCTGCACCTTCTTTTCCTTGCGGTGGGTCAGGTACTTGGTAAGGGCCGCTTTCAGCAGGCGGCCCGTGAACTTGCTGCCGCTGATAACCAGCGTCATGGTCCGGTTCTCTATGTCCTCCTGCACCTCTCATCACACTCCTTTCCTTGGATTGCAGGGGCGGCGTCCGCTAAGGCGGCACCACCAGACGGCGCAGCAGACACTTAATCGCCATCGCCGCGCCCCTGGCCCTTCACGGTCAGGATACCGTCCAGCGTGGTGGCCGTGATCCGTAGCCGCTCCGCCGTGGCGATGTCGTTCTTCACTGTCTCGTCCACGGTGTCCCCGCAGACCACCAGCACATGGGAGCGCCGCAGATAGTCCCGCGCCATGTCGATACCGTCCTTATGCTCCTGGGGGATTTTGTCCTTCAAAAACAGGGGCAGGAACAGCAGGGGGCAGACAGGCGAGAAGCCCGCATCGTAGACAGCACGGCAATACCGGGCGGCGTTCTCGGTGTTCTCAAACTCGTTATCGCCCCAGGGGGCGGTGATGTATGCTAAAGGTCGTTTCATGGCTTTGTCCTTTCTCCCGGTGTCCGGGCATGAAAAATGGCGGCCCGTCAGCCGCCGTGCATATCGTGATTTACCAGAGCGGAGTAATAGTTTCCGATGGTGGTGGGAGCATTGAACAGGACCGCCAGCAGGTATTGCCTGATGTTGCGGACCTTGGTGGTGTTCTGCTTCAGACAGTCGAACACAAACCGGATATGCTCACTGTCCAGCTTTAGGAGCCTGGACTTCACCACCTGGGCGGGGTAGTCGCTGCCAGAGACGCGGATCTGCTTTCGTGTGGAACAGACCGTCTCTACCATCAGCTCCACAATCTCGTCCAGCCGGTCACAGTCGTAAGGCATATCCTGACGTAGAATCTCATAGCTGATGTTCTCTTTTATCAAATCCCGGTATAATTCCATCTGGTCTGTATCCGTTTCCCTTCGGTTCGCTTCCGGCGGTCCTGCCGCCGTTTCCCCGGAAGGGAAAGGAAATGAATCGGTAATTGATAAATCAGTAATTGATTTTTTAGTATTTGATTTCTTAGTATTTAATTGCGTTGGATTTCCCGACGACGGTTTTTCCGTCATCGGTTTTTCCGTTGTCGGGTTTTCCGACGACGGTTTTTCCAACGACGGCTCTGGTTCATCTGGGCGCTCATAGATGATGTATTCGTTGGAAGAAAACTTCCCGCTGGCATCGGTGGTCTGCCTGCGGCGGATATACCCGGCAGCCTCCAGCTCGTTGAGGGCGGAGCGGATCGCGTCCTTGCTCTCCCGATTGATAACAGACAGGCCGGACAGGGTATAGTCCCAGTCGTCCGGCAGGGACAGCATCTGTGACAACAACCCTTTGCTTTTGAGCGACAGCCGCTTGTCTTTCAGGTGATAGTTGCTCATAACCGTGTAGTCCCGCGTCCGTTCTACTCGAAAAACTGCCATTGTCCGTCACCTCCCGCGACGCCGTTTTTTCGGCTTGTCGGGCAGGATATGGCCCTCAATGACAGTGGCATGACGGCGGATTTTGATATGTCCGCGCTTTTGGGCAGCCAGGGCCTTGGCATATGCTTCCTCTGTGACAAAGGCACGGATATAGTCGCCCTTGTCGCCCACAGGGGCCTGCCAGGAAAGCACATCAAACTCAATCATGTGCCGTGTGTCGTCCATGAAGCGTTCCAGGGCCATCAGGTCATGCCCCTTAACGCCGGGGCGGTCAGGGATTGTCATGCACCATGCCCCCTTTCCCGAATATCCAGAATGACCGGCCCGTAGCGGACCACAAGCAGGGCATTCACCACAAGCCGGAACGTCTCCGCGTCCACCACGCCAGGATCGGCAAGGTCGGTAAAGGTCAGGCCGTCCGCGCCGGTGAACAAGTCCCTGGCCGCCATGAACAGCGTGTAGTCATGGGGTGCAATACCCCGCAGGAGTGCATAGGCAAACTCCAGGCCGCGTTTACAGAAACAGTTGGCGGTCCGCCTATACAGGTCCTCATTGGCCGTCAGCAGATACATGGCGGCGTAGTACGCAGGGGTGTCCCGGTGGCGTTGGTAGCCCTGGCGGGCTTTGAACGCCTCCATACGAGGCTTATGCCCGGCATCTGCCCACATGGTCCCCGGAAAGAGCCGGATCAGGGCGGTGAGACGGGGAGCCAGGACCGTATGATGGGAGAGGGTATTCTGAACCGCGTCTCCGTAGCCGACCACTCCGGCCTCAATGCGTTCCGCGAGGAAGGGACAGCCCTTCACGGTGCAGCCCAGCTTTTTGCGGTATTCCGTGCAGAGCTTGCAGTCCACGTCCTCCGGTTTGTATCGGAATGTGTTGATATACATGGATTTCCTCCTGTCTGCGGACATGAAAAAGCCGGGCAGAGCATACCTCCGTCCGGTCCGTGTCCGTTTCTTATATTTGATTTTAACGCTCCTGGCTGCGCTGGCGTTTCTTCTGCCACGCTTCCAGCAGCTTGATGATGGTTTCCTCCATCTTCTGCGGGGTGTAGCTCTTGGGAAAATACTTCTTGAGCTTGTCGCCGGTCAGTACCACCTTGTCCTGTTCGGACTTCTTTTCCTCCGACATGATGGACCGTGACAATTCCACGGTAAGCGCACCTTGCTGGCTGGCCTTTTTCAGCCGCTGGGCCTGGGAAAGAGAAGGCATGTTCTGCGAGTAGTCCAGCGCGTCCAGGACCAGCATCTGTTCGTCTTTGGTGAGATAGGCCAACTGATAGGCCGGGGAAAGGGCAATCTGTTTCTCATCGACCAGCTTTAACAGTTGTGGGAGCAGCTCGGTCAGAGAGGCATAATTGCGCAGCGTGTCCCCGCTGATACCCAGGGATTTTCCTATCTCATCGTCGCTGCGGAACTTCGCCGAAATTTTCGGCGAAGTTAAATCCGTCCGTGCGCCCTGGTGTTTTTCAACTTCCAGGCGCATACGGTAGGCCCAGGCCCGTTCACTGGGAAGGACATCTTCCCGCTGAACATTACTGTCCACCATTTCAATGACGGCTTCCTCGTCGCTCATCTCCCGGATAATGGCGGGCATATCCGGCAGCTCTGCCAGCTCGCTCCCACGGTGGCGGCGGTGGCCCGCGATAATCTCATAGCCGCCCTCCGGGTCAGGCCGGACAATGGCTGGCTGGCGGACGCCGCGTTCCTTTATCCGCGCCGCGATCTGCTGCATGGAAGGGTCGTCGTCCCTTACCTGATAGGGCTGATTCCCTGGCATGACGCCGCGCAGGGCCGGATAGCCTTTGAAAGAATGTAGTTCGGAAAGAGGCAGACGCACCACCTGTTCGTCCTGGGGCGGGGCGGCAGGTGTTTCCTGTGCTTGCTTCTTCCCCCTGTTTTTGGGGGCGCTGGTAGTTGTGTCACTCATGTTCGTTCACCTCCTTGGGACGAAAAAAAGGACGCTCAACAATGAACGTCCTGGCTATTGGATATTTAGTTTTCGGTGCTTGTATTCACAGGAATTGTGGTAGCATATCAAGGCTCATTCCGTTTGTAGTAAATTGGTAGTAAATTCAGCTTGAAATCCTGTGAACATGCTGATAAATCAAGGGGTTGGCGAGACAATCATGGTTTTTAAAGTAATGAATTAGAACTCCGTCTTCTTATGAACATTGGTCTAACGAAATATACCTTAGAAGATGCTTCACACTGTATTGAAATACTTCTTTTCTGTAGTAACTTTTCTAAGGAAAATGTTCAGATTGCCTCTTCTAATCTTTTAGCTAAGCTCCACTATAATTTATCTTATACTTTTCATCGTATAGACTTACATAAGAAAGCCTTAGAACATGCTAATCTAGGTATACAATATGCAGTCTCTAATCGCTCTATTTCCTTTCTTGCACATCTTTACTTCCGTAAAGGGATTGCACAATTCCACTTAGATATTCCTCAGTATCTAGAAACACTTCAATATGCCAAAGACCTCTTTATCATTTCTAATCATGAGGACCTTTATCATCAAATGTTAGAATCCTGTAAAGTACACTATGGTATTACTGTATAAATATATAAAATTATTATCTTGTCATTATATCATTGCATTATAAAAAGGCTATCTCTTGAGATAGCCTTTTTATCTATATTATTGAACTGTATAACTAAATTGTACACCTGCATTACCTGCAAATACTACATAGCCATTTTCCGGTAATGTTACTGTTGCATTTCCACTAATATATGTATTGTCTACTAATTGCCCATGCATATCATAAACCATTGCTGCACCATTTGCCGGTATAGTAAGCGCTATAGTCTTATTTGCTAATGCTGCTGGTACTGTAAACCATCTTGCATAACCTTCTTCTCCAATGGTACAGATTGCTTCTGTAGCATTTGCTAAATCTGGTATAGCATCTTCACTGATTGTCGTATAACCACCTATTTTTGCATACTCCACTTGGTCCTTCTCAAAGATTTGAATATCTTGAAGGTCACGCCCATTCATACCTGGTATTTGTATAACACTTTGTGCATTATTAGCATCTATAATCTTATTTCCTATTACATATCCTGGTAAGTAACTATCTAACATAAGTAAACTAGCAGGCATGGTTAAGTACACTTGAGAACTATATTTTTCATCTATGATGAAGTATTTCTTACCATTTCTTGCTTGCCATGCTGCATTTACTTCTTCTGATACTTCATTAGGCTCCATTTTTTGAAGTTGATAATCAGAAGTCGCTATTTCACCTATGCCTGGTAAACTTCCATATCCTTTAGCCCATAAATATTTATGACCATTACTTTCTTCTACAACTTGAACCTGTGTACTCCCATCAGGACTTACAAAAACCCCTTCTGTTGTATAGATAAAAGTTTGCTCTGGAACAGGCATTGTAAGTGCTTTTAATACAAGCTCACCTGTTTCTTTTATTTGTACTTCATATGCAGCACTACCCATTGCCATATAAATACCTGACTCTGATATAAGCTCTTTAGGCATATCGGCCTTAACTGGAGCTACTGGTACTTTAGCTGGTTTTATTTCATCAATAATTCCTTTAGCTTTAAGTTGTTCTAAAAGCATAGTAGTCGCTAACATCTGATCATAAGTACTTGCACCACCTGATGATACGACTGCAGCTGCCATATTATGTTCTGGAAGTACAATTAAACTACCATGATAAAGCTGAGTATCTCCACCTTTTACAAGTGCCTTGATACCATACTCATTAAAAGGGTAGACATTCATATTATCCCATCCAAGCCCGTACTCAAAACTATTGTCTCCATCTTTTACCCAGATACCTTTTTCAGCTTCATTCGTTTCCATAGCCTTTAAGGCATCTTCACTTAAAATATCTTTTTGTCCATGCATGAAAATTTCTGAGAACTTACAAAGATCCTCAGCTGTTGCATAAATACCTCCAGTACCAATCACATTTACACTTTCTACCGGAAGTTCACCATTATAAGTGGGATAATATGCTTTAGCGAGTTCATTCCTATCAAATTCGTCTATAGGTGTCTTAGTATTTGTAAGACCAAGTGGCTCTGTAAATGCCTTATGTATAAAGCTTGTAAAATCCATACCACTTACACGCTCTACTAAAATTTGTGCAAGTGTAAAACCATCATTACAGTATACGCTGTAAGCGCCTGGGTCAGCTTTTAACCTTTGATCTTCTAGCTGTTTAAGTAAAGAATCTACTGCATATGTATCGGCATCATTAAATAAGAATGAACCTCTAAAACTAGAACCCATAAGCCCTGATGAATGATTTAGTAGCATACGAGGGGTAATATCTTTATAACGTTCATCTGCCATTTTAAATTCTGGTATGTAGGTTGTAAGTGGCGTATCTAAATCTATTTTTCCTTCATCTACAAGCTGCATAACAGCTGCAGTTACATACATTTTACTAATAGACCCTATACCATACATCGTTTCATCAGTTAATGCTTTATTCTCTGATTTACTATATACACCCGTATTACCTGATAGTACGATTTCACCTGAATCTATTAATGCATACTGCATACTAGTTCCACCAAGCATTGTATTTAACATACTTGCTTTTCCTGATATAACCTGTTCTAAGCTGGTCGAAGCTACGACTGGTACTTGATTCGCCATAACTACAGCAGGATTCATACTGCTTAAAGTAAGTGCTGCAATTAATAAAACAACTAATTTTTTTTTCATATTTATCATCTCTTTTCATTTTTTAGACTTACTTCTCTATTATATATTTTTCTCGAAAATTATTCTATAATTTTCCAAACTAAAAGAGGAGGGGTATAAATAAACACTTTACAACACTTACTTGTACATGCTGTAAATATACGAGCTTTATATAGCAGCTATAGATGAACTTAGTAATATATTAGATTTCTTTATTAGCAGTTGATATGAGAAAAGGAGTAGATTCCTTTATAGAATCTACTCCTTCGTATTAAGCTAATTTGTCTTCAAAAATTTCTACTTTAATTTTTTCTTTTAAAGTTTCAATATGATTACCAAATGCTTCATATTGCTTATCTTGAAGTGCTCCAGCTTTAGCTTCTTCTTTAACTTCTTCTAATGTTTTTACAACTGGTTCTGGTTGAACATTTGTTGTTTTAATTAAATGCCATCCAAATTGTGTTTTAACAGGATCTGATACTTCACCTTCTCCAAGCCCTTTAGCTCCTGCTAAGAAATCTGCATCATAAGTTGGGGAATCGTATGCAATAAATCCGCCTAAGCTTCCACCTGTTTCTTTTGTTCCATCTGTCCCAAATTCAGCAGCAAGCTCTGCGAAATCTTTACCTTCATCATATTGTTTTTTGATATCTTTTGCTTCCTCTTCTGTAGCAACTAAGATATGAGCCATTTCAGCACCTGCTGGTTGTGTGAACTTAGAAATATTAGCATCATAGTAAGCTTTAACTTCATCATCTGTCACGTCAATATCTGCTGTTACTTTTTCAAGTGTTTTTGCAATAATTAAATTTTCTTTAACAAATTGTGTATAGCTTTCTAATGTTAAACCTTCTTGTTCCATAGCTGCTGTAAATGCTTCTTCTGATTCAAAGTTCGCTTTTACTTTATCAATTTCTGCAGTTATTTCATCATCTGTTACTTCAATTTCAAAGTCTTTAGCGTCTTGAACAAGTAATTTAGACTCAATTAAGTAATCAAGGATTGCTTTTTGTTGCTCTTTATAGAAAGTCATAGCTTCTTCATTATTTTTGTAGTCTTCCCCAAATTGCATCATAAGTAGTTGCTCAAGGTATGCCATTTCTTTTTTCACTTCTGCAAGTGTTACTTTTGCATCGCCTACTTCTGCTACTACTACTTTTTCATATTCTGAGTAATCCGGTGCTGTAGCCTCTGCTCCCTGCTCCTTTGCTTCTGTAGTTTGAGTTGTGTCTTCAGCTTGTCCAGCTTTTGTGTCACTACATCCTACTACTGATATAGCTACTGTTGCCAATGCCATTACTGCTATGAATCTTTTAAATTTTTTCATCTTTACTTCTCCCTACACTGTTTGATTTACTTTTAGTATAACTTAAAAATCTTAACAACATATAAATAAAATATAGATACTTTTTTTCCTCTCTCTATCATACTTGTTTTTTTCACATTATGCTATACTATTTATACAATTTATCTCAAAAGAGATAACAGCACTCTATATTGTAGGACCTCTTGACAACTCATATAAAATACTCTATCATATGAACATAGTTCATTTGAATGAGGTGATTTTATGTCACGTGTAATAGAGAATCCTACAGAACTTATTTTATCTGTAGCAAAAAAACTCGCTTCTGATGAAGGATTAACAGGCATTAATATGCGTACTGTAGCAAAAGAATGTGATATTGCTCTAGGGACAATCTACAACTACTACCCCACTAAGATGGATTTAATTATTGCCATCGTAGAAAGCTTTTGGGCAGAATGTTTTAGTTCACTCCACACATCTTATACTCAAGATTTAGATTTCTTCCAGCAACTAGAATATCTTTACTTCTATATTTTAAAGTATCTTGAACAGTTTAAGACAAACTGGTTAAATGACCTCTCTTCCTTATCTACTATTCATAAACAAAAAGGTAAGCAAAAAGAGGATGAGTATATGTCACACTTTATAGACTTATTTACTAGGTTATTTCAAGCTCACAAGCATGAATTTGATCCATCATTATTTAACACATTTACTGAAGATGAATTAACTCACTTTATTTTCTCTAACTTTATGATGATGTTAAAGAATGGCGATCCTAATTATGAGTTCTTTAATTCACTTCTTAAGCGTATACTAATTTCAAAAGGTGCCTAATAGGGCCCTTCTTTTACACCCTCAAATGAACATTGTTCAATACTGAATGGAGGTTTTATTATGCAAGCTATTATGGAAACACTTTTTGATGTGGTTTACTTATCTACTGTTATTATCCTTGGTTTTCAAATGATTTTAAAAGGTAAAGATAAGTATGTAAAATTATTCGGCTATATGTCTGTTCTATTAGGGGCTGGAGATTCCTTCCATCTTGTTCCTAGAGCATATGGCTTACTTACAACAGGACTTGAAGCTAATGCAGCTGCATTAGGTATCGGTAAATTTATTACTTCTATTACTATGACTATCTTTTATGTTATTCTTTATAAAATTTGGCAGGTACGTTTTAACAAAACAAAAGAAGAAACTAAACTTTTAACACTTACTATCTATCTTTTAGCCCTAGTACGTATTATTCTCTGCTTCTTCCCAGGTAATGATTGGCTTAACTACAATGCACCTATCAGCTGGGGGATCTACCGCAATATTCCTTTCGCTATTATGGGTATCATTATGATTTACATTATGTATAAAGAAGCTAAAGTACATAACGATAAAGATTATATTTATATGGCCATTGCCGTATTCTTATCTTTTGCTTTCTATGTACCAGTTGTTTTATGGGGCACTACAATACGTATTGTCGGTATGCTTATGATTCCTAAAACATTAGCTTATGTTTGGATTGTACTTATCGGTTATAGATATTTCAGAAAAAACTCATAAATCTAGCATAATCCCATTGACCAAATTATGGAAATATTTTACAATATGAACATAGTTTCTTACAAAAGAGGTGGTCATGTGGCTCGTGCACTTGAAAATCCTAAGGCTACTATTGTCTCTACTGGTATGGCCCTTGCAGTTAAAGAAGGTCTTGATTCTATTAATATGCGTAAAGTGGCAAGTGAAGGCGGTGTAGCTTTAGGTACTATTTACAACTATTTTCCTGGTAAGGCAGATCTTACCTATGCAATTATGAATGCTTTCTGGAATGAAGCCTTCAAAACCTTTCATCATGCGCTTGACCCTGAACTTGATTTTTATAAACAATTTGAAGTACTTTATTTTTATATGAGAGATTACTTAGCACCTTTACGTGAAACGTGGCTAAAAGACCTTTCATCTTTTCCTGACCTTAATCTATCTGAAAATGATGATCTAGAATATATGGCACACTTCTTACAAGTGCTTGAAGAGATTATTGATGGACATAAAGGTGAGTTTAATCCTACTATCTATGGTATATTAGGCCCTAAGCGTGTTATGAATTTTATTCTTTCTAATTTTCTCTTAATGCTTCAGAAGAATGAACATGATTATCGCTATTTTAATCTTATATTAAAAAGACTTCTATACAAAAATAAAAAGACTAACTAGGTTAGTCTTTTTTTAATAATTCTCTTCCTTTTGGGTAAAAATACTTCTTTAGATAGGTATTTTATTCTCTATAAGAAGGGAGATTTGTATGTATATTTTTTCTGGCATTATAAGTATTTTAGTCCTATTAGCTATTGCATACCTTTTTTCTGAAAATAGGAAAGCAATTTCTTTTAGAACAATTTTTACTGCACTTGGAGTTCAGATTCTTCTCATTCTATTTGTACTTAGGGTACCTGTAGGCCGATATATCCTTGAATCTGTAGCCAATGTTGTAGTAAAAGTACTCTCCTTTGGTAATGAAGGGCTTGCCTTTGTATTTGGCGACCTCGTTACTAATAATTTTATCTTCGCCTTTAATGTTCTAGCTCTTATTGCTTTTACAAGTGCGCTTATTTCTGTTCTCTATTATTTAAGGGTTATTCCATTCCTTGTAAAATACCTAGGAAAAGCAATAGCTTGGATTTTAGATACAACAGAAGTAGAGACTTTCTGTTCTGTCGGAAACTCTTTTTTAGGTACAACAGAGGCACCTCTCCTTACAAGGCCTTTCTTACCTGATTTAACACGTAGTGAGTTATTTGCAGTTGTTGCCGGGGGCTTCTCCTCTGTATCCGTATCGGTTATTGGTGGTTATGTCCTTATGGGGATTGATATGAAATATCTCCTTATTGCTATGGCTACTGTTCCTTTTGCTACACTTCTTATTTCTAAAATTATTATTCCAGAAACAGAAGTAAGTCGTACAAACAATATTGAAATTGAAGGATCTGAGTCTTCTAACCTTTTCGAAGCTATTGGTGATGGTGCTATTCAAGGCTTACAGCTTGCCTTTAATGTAGCTGCTGTACTCATTGCCTTTCTAGGGCTTATTGCTTTACTTAATTATATTTTAGCCTTTGTAGGTTTATCTTTCAGCTCTATACTAGGCTTTATCTTTACACCTTTGGCATGGCTCTTTGGTATTCCAAAAGGTGAAATCGGACCTTTTGCTACACTTATAGGAACAAAAATTGCGATGAATGAATTTGTCGCCTTTACAGAATTAGGGACATTACTGCATACGCTTTCTCCTAGAACTCAAGCTGTTCTATCTGTAGCCCTTTGTAATTTTGCAAACTTTAGCTCCATCGGTATAGCTGTAGCTGGTTTCAAATCTTTCTGCCCAAGTCGTAGCCCTGAAGTATCCGGATTTGGACTTAAGGCGCTTCTTGCTGGTACACTAACAACACTTATTACAGCAGCCATTGTAGGTATGTTGTTCTAAATTGTAATGCTACAATCAAAAAGGAGTATTGCCAAATGGCAATACTCCTTTTGTTATTCTTTTGCTATTATTCTGCTTGCTCTTTAAGCATTTTATTTCCAATAATAATGAACCATACAAGCGCTGCTCCAAATAAAGCATGTGCAAGACCTGCTATATGGCTAAGACCACTCACTTCAATCCCTCTCACCTGAGCAATCCCTCTTGCTACCATTGTTGCAATAAAATACACCATAGACACGTTGTAACTGATAAACCACGCTTTGCTTCCTTTCATTTTAGAGAAACCAAAGTTTTTATCAAGTAAAAGTACAATGATAAAGAATAAGAAACCTAATACAAGAATATGTGTATGAAGACCTTTTAAAACAGTTTGACCTGTAAATTCTGCCATTCTTGTAAACTCTCTATAAAATACACCTGCAATAAGGCCAAGAATCAGATAAGCCATAGATGCGTTAAAGTATTTTTTCATGCTAAATCCTCCATCTATATAATAAAAATTATTATTTAATTAATATTAGTATATCATTTTTTTTAACTTATGGCTATATTTAAATATTATTTTACGTATAAATATTTTTCAACCTCAATATATATTATAGATACATTTAATCTCAAAGTTAAAAGGAGTGTTCTAATGAAAAAATTATTAACTATTCTATTCTTGTTTTGTCTAATTGCCGTTCCTATTACAGCCACTGAACCTACTTCTTCTCATTACTTAGGCCAGCTTGAAGCAAGTAATATTACATTAGATTTTAATGATATACATATAGAAACTTATGACGTATTAGGTAGTAAATATGTACCTCTCTTTAGACTACGTGAAATAGGCTTAAATGTTCATTATGATTCTCAAACTGGTATCATAAAGGTTACTTCTAATGAATTTCCTAATACCCAAGCTACACTCTCTGATGTCCCTTTAATCCATCAATACTACTCACTCTATGAACATGATATTTGGATTAATAACTTTAAAACACACGGTATTGATTCGCAAGATAATGTCCTCATTCCTATCGGAGCACTCCGTGAGCTTTATCATATTGAAATAAACGGTACCTCTTATAAAATGATTCCTAAAGAACCTCTACATATCTCTGCCACTCTTGATCAAATTACTAATGACCTTCCTACACCTGTTAGTTTATCTGTTGTTGACCTTTACTGGGATAATGGTTTCACTTATCAACCTAGCCATTACGATTTAAAACCTCTTGAAACGATTACACGCCCTGCTAATACATTGCATGCTTCAAAAAAATACCTTTCAACAGTTATCACAAAGGCAGAAGGCTATGAACTAAACTACACTAATGAAAACATGTTTGGCCAAATTAATACACGCTTATTTGAGCGCTATAGCTTGGCACAAAATACAGATTATCTGGCTAGTTTAGGGGATCCTATTGATATAGGTACACTTATATGGGCAGAAGATACAATTAATCAATCTGGTCTTTCTAGCAAAACGCCTTATCTTATTTGGACTAACACGGCTAGACAAAGAACCTATATTTTTGAAGGGAGTAAGGGGAATTGGAAACTGATTAAACACTTTCTCTGCTCTACAGGTAAGTCCCATTCTCCTACGCCAAAAGGTACCTTTGAGCTTACTTATAAAGTGCCTTATTTTGGCTTAGAAAAAGGTTATAGATGTAAAAATGCTTTTGGGTTTATCGGTACAACTTATCTCTATCATTCTGTTATGTTTGATAAGACTGGTACCTATCTTCTTAAAGGTAAGGGTGAATTAGGTACACCTGCTTCTGCTGGCTGCATTAGGCTTTCTGTAGAAAATAGTGAATGGCTCTATAATAATATGATAATCGGCACACGTGTATTTATTGATTAGTCATTTAAAAGGCTGGCATAACCTCCTTAAAAGGGAGTTATACCAGCCTTTTATTATTATAGATGTGCAAGGTCATAAGTTATCACTTCATCAAATGCCTCATGTACTTCTCTAAAACGCATTCCTAGTGCCACAGCCTTATGACAATCTAAAGTTACATTGCTAAAATCACTATATGTTCCTATATGTGAACTTGATTCTACTAAGTTTGCTTTCTTATGAGCTTTTACTTCAATCATTTCAATAATCTCTTTAACAGTAATACTTCCATTTGTAGCTGCATTAATAGGCCCCACAAAGTCTACTTCCGCTAGTAAAGCTAGAAATTCTCCAGCCTCTTCTTCTGTTATAAAGCACATAGGCTCATCATATCTTAAGGCTGTATAAGGTGTTTCATTATAAGTATGCTCTACATAGAAAACTAATCTTCTTGTATAATCATGTGTACCAATTACTACTGGAAAGCGTACTGCGATAGCAGGCACCTTAAATTCTTGATAAATTACTGCCTCTATAAGTCTCTTACCTTCTGCATAAGAGAAATCATTTCTATTACCGTATACAATAGGATAGTGATAAGGGTCAAAGTCCTCTTCAGTTAAATGCTCGCCTTCACTATATACAGCTAGTGAAGAGGTTACAATATATTTACCTATTCTACCTTCCATTACTTCAAGTAATGCTTTAGCCTCATTAGGCGCATAACAAATATTATCATACACTACGTCAAACGTTAATCCTTCTAAACCCTTTTCTAATGAAGTCCTATCTGTACGATCGAGTATAATGCGCTGCACCCCATCACCAAATTCATCTGCTTGTTGTCCTCTTGTTGCAATAGTAACCTCATAGCCTCTTTTAATAAGAGCCTGTACAGCTTGTTTACCAAAAAACCTCGTTCCACCTAACATTAAGATTTTCATTTTATCCCCTGCCTCTATTTATATTAAAAACTACTTAAACTTTCTACCTTTTGCTACAGAGCCTTTACGGTTTTTAGTAGAACTATTTGTAGCTCCTGTATGGCGACTATTAGTTGTTCTACTATTTACTCCTTTACCACTTGCATTTCTATGCTCTGTATTTCTACTATTGGCATTTTTACCTTTACCACCTTTAGTATCTCTAGATGTGCTATTTTTACCCCTAGAGTCTTTTCCCCTACCTGTATTGCCATGTGCTTTAGGACCTTTCCCAAAACGGTCTTCACGTGGTCTAATCAGACATTTTGGACCATATCCAATGAGGTCTTGTCTACCTGCTTTCATTAAAGCATCATATACAATATCATATTTCTTTGGATTGCTAAATTGAAGAAGTGCACGTTGCATTGCTTTTTCTTCTTTAGTACGAGGAATATATACCTCTTCCATTGTCATAGGGTCAAGACCTGTATAGAACATAGTTGTTGAAAGTGTTCCTGGTGTAGGATAGAAATCTTGCACCTGTTCTGGTTGGTAATGAATATCACGAAGGTATTCTGCAAGCTCAATAGCTGTATCTAATGTACTACCTGGGTGACTAGACATAAGGTAAGGAATAATATATTGTTTCTTACCTAGTTGCTCATTAATCTTAAAGAATTTCTCTCTGAACTGATCATAAGTTTTACCAGCTGGTTTACCCATATACTTAAGTACCTTAGCTGAAATATGCTCAGGTGCTACTTTAAGCTGACCACTAACATGGTGCTCAATAAGCTCTCTGAAGAATGTATCATCTTTATCAGCCATAATGTAATCATAACGAAGGCCTGAACGAACGAATACTTTCTTAACTTTAGGGATTTCTCTCATCTTTCTAAGTACACCTAAGTACTCCTTATGATCTACATCCATAGCCTTACATAATGTAGGTGCAAGACACTCTTTGTGCTTACATACACCTGCTTTAAGTTGTTTCTTACATGCTGGTCCTCTAAAGTTAGCTGTAGGGCCACCTACGTCATGGATATATCCTTTAAAGTCAGGAAGATGTGTCATTTCTTCGGCTTCTTGCAGGATAGATTCTTCACTTCTACTTTGTACAATACGTCCTTGATGGAATGTAAGAGCACAGAAGTGACAGCTACCAAAGCATCCTCTAGAACTTACAATACTAAACTTAACCTCTTCAATAGCAGGAATACCACCATCTTTTTCATAGATTGGATGGTATGTTTTCATATAAGGAAGACCATAAACCTTATCTAACTCTTCCCTAGAAAGAGGCATATCTGGTTTATTCTGAACAAGATATTTATTACCATGCTTCTGAATAATTGTCTTACCTGTTACAGGGTCTTGCTCTTGATACTGTACTTTAAAAGCCTGTGCATATTTTACTTTATCTTCACTTACTTCTTTAAATGAAGCAATCTCTACATAATCATAAACATAATCTTTATCATCAACTAAATAACATGTCCCATTTACAAAAGAGATGTATTTAGCACGAAGTCCATCATTTAAAGCATTAGCCACTTCTACTATGTTACGCTCACTCATTCCGTATAAAAGAAGGTCAGCACCACTATCTACAAGAATAGATTTACGAACACTGTTACTCCAGTAATCATAATGTGCAAAACGGCGTAAGCTTGCTTCAATACCTCCGATTACAATATCTACATCTTTATAAGCTTCACGGATTTTGTTGCAGTATACGATAGTAGAACGGTCTGGTCTAAGCCCCATTTTCCCACCTGGTGAATATAAATCTTTCTCTCTTATACGCTTTGAAACAGTGTAATGGTTAACCATAGGGTCCATATTCCCACCATTAACAAGGAAAGCAAGTCTTGGTTTACCTAATTTCATAAAGTCATCCGTTGTTTTCCAGTTAGGCTGTGCAATAATACCTACCTTATAACCTGCATCTTCTAATACACGTGAGATAATAGCTGTTCCAAAACTGTGATGGTCTACATAGGCATCTGCTGTTACAAGGACGAAGTCACATTCATCCCAACCGCGTTCTATCATATCTTCTCTACAAATAGGTAAGAATTTTTTTTCGTTCATCAAATTTGAAGTCCTCTCTATTGTCAATATAGTTCATTGGTATATATTTAAATCTTAATTATTTTATCGATTACTTTAAACCCAACTTGTATCATAACACTTTTTATGCATGTAATCTACTTCTTAAATTTGTTAAAGTATCTCCTATAATAAATTTAAGTATACAACAAAAAACCTCTAAACTTCTTTTTTAATAAGTTTAGAGGTTTTAGGCATAAAAAAATGGTCGCTATAGGGCTCGAACCTATGACCCCCTGCTTGTAAGGCAGGTGCTCTCCCAGCTGAGCTAAGCGACCATGGGATTTGGCAACCACCTACTCTCCCGGGCCGTCTCCAGCCAAGTACCATCGGCCGCTTTAGTCTTAACCTACGTGTTCGGTATGGGAACGGGTGTTTCCCTAAAGCGCATCGTCACCAAAAATATTTGAGTATTTAATTAGTATTCCTAAAAGTATAATACTTATACTCTCAAAAACAAATACTGCAACAAGTTAACCTTGTTTTT
>OBXC01000140.1_pt1 | contig 75673 bp, 61 predicted proteins | sample 1538111 | NCBI WGS metagenome assembly OBXC01 (sample SAMEA2580137, study PRJEB22360) | human gut metagenome | biome: human gut; feature: human-associated habitat; material: faeces | place: Denmark | collected 2008/2010
AGACAGACAGACAGACAGACAGACAGACAGACAGACAGACAGACAGACAGACAGAGGTAAACTCTGCCCTTTTTGCGTGCAAACAAATCAATGATTTTACAAATTCAAGCACTTTTGACTTTTGATGGTCAATGGTGCTTTTTGTATGCATAAATTTATGATGATCAATGGAAAGAAGGAATGTCTGGAAATAAAAAATAAGAAGATTATGGAAAACAAAAAATAAATTGAGAAAGGACAATAGAACATGAAATCAAGGCAATTTAAAAAAGCTATTTCTTCTGCCTTTTCGCTTTTATTGGCTATAATCATGATTTTCTCTATTTCTGTTCCGCATGTATTTGCACAGAGTAATATGTTTGCCGGAACGGGAGATTTAGAAGTAGGAGAAAATGAAACAGTAGATCTGCTGCAGGGAGTGGCGGCAGCCAGTCCTACGGGAGAAAATCTACAGGTAACAGTAAAAAATGTGACATGTGAAACCAATGGAAATTACCAGTATGATGGATCAGGGGTTTTGAATGCAGGAAGTGGGGGTTCTGTTTACCGTATTGAATATGAAGCAGTTTCGCCTACAAATGCAGAAGAAAGGTATTCAACTACCAGAAAAATTACAGTTCTTCCAAGCGAAATTCCGATTTCAGAGGAAATGCCAGAAACATTTGCAGAGGAAATAACGGAAGTGACATCTGAGGAAATTACAGAAACGCTTCCAGAGGAAACAACAGAAGAAGGTTCAGAAGAAGCATTAGAGACACTTCCAGAAGAAACAACGGAATCTGTACCGGAGGAAGTCCCGGAAGCATCTCCAGAGGATGCGACAGAAACAGTTCCAGAAGAAGAAACTCAAAATAGTGATACCCCAGAACTTCCAGAAGAAACCACAGAGGAATTTACTGATGGAAGCACAGAAGAAACGATGGAGTTTGATGAAAACGTACCATTTACGCTCTCAGATTTAGAGGGAATGGGATACAGCGTACAGATGGAAAGTGCAAAAATTCCGATTGATAAGTTTGAACTTCAGTGTCTGTATGACAAACCGGGGGCAGTTCCCTGTAAGGATCTGCACTTTTCGGAAGGGATTACAACGATTGATGGGGGAAAGATTAAGGAACATGTCCCTCATTTTGTAATGAACGGGGACAATAAGCTACACTCCTATGTAAAAGCCCATGTGGGGAACGTTTCTGTTTATTATATGGGAACACTCCATATTGATAATGGAAATGGTACAACAGATTATGTTTATTATACAACCGATACACAGATTACAAATAAAACGGTCTATGCAGTTTTAAAGAAAGCCGAAAAGATCACCTTAACGTATTCTCATGAATCCGATTACCGGATTGAATATCAGATGTTTGAAAAAGACAACCATGATGTGGAGAATGGGCCGGATGGATGGAGCTATAGTGATGTATTCGGAGAAGACCGGGCAATTTATGTCAAAAAGGGCCAGGATGCAGGTATTACCGTGAAAATTCCAAGAGGATACAAAGCTGAGATTACGATAGTAAGGCAAGGGGAAGAACCAGAACATATGGAATCTTTGGGGCGGATGATGGCGTATGAAAGAGACCGGAATCGTATCAATTTAAAAAAAGACAGTCCCGACCGTATGATATATGAAACTTCCTTCAATTTGAAGAATATTACCAGTGATGTCGTGATCACTTTGGAATATGAAAAGGTTCAGCAGATCCATTTTAATGCGTACCTGTGGTCACAGACGGCATATGCAAAAGACAGGATAAAAATAGATGGAAAAAATCCAACGGAAAGTAATGCGAATTTAACGACCGATGGACATTCTTTTGTTTGGGAATGGGATGGTGTAACAACCGGAAAAGGACCGAATGGTACAGGAAATGGAGGGACAACATCACATACATGGGAATTAGACCAGTTAGAGATTAATGATGAAGCTCTGATCATCCCGATGGTTTTCTTAAATGATGTAGGGAAAACGCTTACGGAAAAAGTAACGCTTGCATCAGGAACAGAAGTGACGTTGTCGGTGACTTCTTTAGGCGGAACGAACGCTTATGATGGAAAGCGTCACTATAAGCTGGAAATTGCGAACTGCTATGAAGACGTTACGATTTCCGGTGGAAACATGGTAGCGCACAGACATCAGGAATATGCAATCCGTGAATTGTTTGGAGTCAGTGATCCTGGATTTTATACTGCGACAGATGCTCAGGGCTATCCGCAGGAATGGAAAACGATGAGACAAGATACATTGATTGCAAAAATTGGATTGGGAGGGAAGAATAAGTGGACAGATCCATTCCGCTTTAAGAGGGAAGTCGGTTATTATAAACCGGATATTTCTTTTACGACCAAAGAGGGTACTGTTTTACAGAACAATTATAAGATCGGTTATGATGAAGATAACGATGGAAAACCATATATTGAGTATCTGATCCGTACTGATGGAAATACAGCAGATCCAAGTGCAATGGGTGAATATCGGGTAGTTTCCTGGGACGATTGGGAAGCAAGTCCGGACGGATACTTTTATTTCAGGGGTTCCGAGGAAGTGAAAGAATTTGTAGGAACAAATTATACAAAACCAGACTGGAATCCGGAAAATGCCTATAAAGGAGTAATCCTTGTAAATATCAATGCCCATCCGATCCGCATTGGATTAGATTATTTAGACGGTGCAGATGAAACAGGGGAGAAAGCGCCAAAAGCTGAAGACATTACCAACCTGCCGGAGACACAATATGGAGGACCTCACGGATATAATCTGGTAAATAATCAGAGACTTTTGATATCCAATTTAAAACCGGTGGATCTCAAGAATGAATTTGTTTTTGACCATTGGGAAGTCATGGCAACGGATCGAAAAATGACAGATGATAAAATGTGGGGATATTTGACCGGGGAGGTACGAAAGGATGCCAATGGAGATCCGTATGTAGGCAGACCGGGAATGGAATATTTACTGGATGTTTCCATGCTCAATGATTTGGAAAACTGTTTCTATATGAAAGCGGATCCGGGAAGTGGACATACCAATGGAAACCCATTTAATGATAAACCGCATAAAGGCGCACAAACCCATGCAATCATTACAGTACGGGCAGTGTGGAAAAAATATGAAAGTAAACCGACCATTCCTTATACAGTCAGATATGTGACCGCAGAGATCAAAGGTGGACAAATTGATCCGAATACAGAAAAGGTGATTGAAGAACGCACCCATACCGTGAATAAAGGCGCTATGCTGGTAACGGATTTATATCAGGATGGAACAAAAACACCATCTGCGAGTATCCAGGCAGTTCTCCGGGGAGAAAACGATGCGAAAGAGGATTATACAAATAGCGGCAATGTCAGATGGGTAGTATATGAACCGAAGACAACAAAAATGATTCCATCGGTAGATATGAAGAATAATGTTGCCACAATTTACCTGATCAAAGGAAATACAAAAGTCAATGTAGAAAAGGCATGGACAAGCAGGGATCATACAGAAGCGAAAGTGAACGTTCAACTGCAAAGAAGAAAAACACATACAGATGTCTGGGAAAAGGTAGAAAATACCGTATTAAATGAAAACAAAAAATGGGAGCATCAGTTTGATGTTGATTTATATTATGAACTTCCTTCTACGGAAAATGATTTAGTAAAGACCTGGGAGTACCGTGTGGTAGAGATTGACGGGAATGAAACACCGATTGAACAAAACGGTCAAATGACAGCAGGCGAAAATCTCTACCGGGTTGGCTACCGGTTTGATACGGATAAGCAAGCATGGGTAGTAGAAAACACACGTTTACTGGACTTGACCGTCAGCAAGGTGGTGGAAGGAAAAGCAGGAGACCGTACCAAAGAGTTTGTCTTTGACATTCAGGCATCAGATAGCGGTGGAAATGCGCTGAATGGTGCTTACAGTTACATAAGAAGTGTTAAAACAGGTGTTGACACCAAAAGCCAAAAACCAAATGATGGGACACTTACATTCCAGAATGGAAAAGCGCAGATTACATTAAAACATGGACAGCAGATCCAGATTAAAAATTTACCTGTAAATGCCCAAATTACCGTTACAGAACAAAAAGCTGAGGGGTATCAAACAAGCTATACAGTCAATGGAGAAAAGGAGAACAACGGTACTTTGACTTTAATACAACACAGTACGGTGGATGTGGTCAATAAAAAAAGTGATATTGCTGCTACAGGAATCACAGACAATATCCGTGGAATTGGTGCCGGACTTGGAATGGCGGCGATTGCGGTACTGTCATTTGGCGGGTTAGCTCTTCTGCGTTTGAAAAAAGGAAGGAAGAGATGAAACAGGAGAAACGAAAAGAAACATCCATAAAAGATGATCTGTTGTTTCTGATATTAAAGATTTTGATTTTTGTTGCATTGTTGGCAGTTACCTTTCTTTTTATCTTTGGTATCTGCCGCATAAGCGACAATATGATGTCCCCGGCTTTTAAGGATGGCGATCTGGCAGTATATTACCGGCTGCAGAAAGAATTCCAGCCTTCCGATACGGTGGTACTGGAAAAAGACGGAGAGACACAAATTCGCAGGATTGTTGCAAAATCCGGAGACAGCGTGGAAATTACAGCAGAAGGATTAAAAGTTAATGGATATTTACAGCAGGAAGCCGGTATTTATACCGAAACCCTCCCTTATACAGAGGGAATTTCCTTTCCGATTGTATTGGGGGAAGATGAATACTTTGTATTAGGAGATAACCGCTCCGGTGCAAAAGATAGCCGGATTTACGGTGCAGTGAAGAAAACTGAAATCAAGGGAGCAGTGATTACATTGCTTCGACACAGAGGATTTTAATTAAAACTGCCATAGGCAGATAAAAAATAAGAAAAGAGGAAAAAGATATGATAAACAAAAAAAGAATTGGAGCATTATTATTAGCAGGAACTATGATGATGGGAATGAGTACCACAGCGTTTGCAGCAGGAGAAAAAGTTCCGACAGTAGGAAACGGAACAGAAGAGGCTCAGGCTTCTGTTTCGATTACAAAAGATTTTGAAATGGCAGAAGGTCTTGGTGTTCCGGATGTTACTTTTGATTTTACAGCTACAAAAGTGACACAAGATGCGCCGGATGCGACGATTTCTTCTATTTCATATGTAGATATGGATCAGAAAGGAAATGCAAATAATGGTAAATATGTAATTTCCAAAAATTCTGAGATTTCTTTTGGAACTTTCCCACACGCTGGAGAGTATGTGTATACAGTCAAGGAAACGATGGGAGATAATCAGAACATTACGTATTCTTCAGATACTTATACTTTGAGAGTATACGTAGCTAATGGACAAAATGGTGGTTTATTTGTGAAAGCAATTACAGCTGAAAAAGGAACGAATACCGGAGAAGCAGCAAATAAAGTGGAGAAAATCTTATTTACTAATACATATCGTAAAAATACTTCCCTTGTTGTTGAGAAAAAAACAACTGGTGAATTAGCAGATAAGAGCAAAAAGTTTGATTTTACAATTACATTTGAAAAATCAGCAACAGAAGATAGTCTGGCAGAGTTTACAGGTACTCTTACAAGAAAAGACGGGGCGACAGAAACAGTGACCTGTTCAAATGGAACAGCAAATTTTGCACTTGCAGATGGAGATAAATTAGTATTTGACAATCTTCCGGCAGGTACAAAATATACGGTAACAGAAAAAGGTGTAAAAGATGGATATGTTGCACATGTAAAAGTAACAGATAATGGCACAACGGGACAGGTTGTTAATGGAACAGATGCAGAGGACTTACTGTCTTCTCAGAATGGAAATTATGTAGGAGAAAATGATAATAAAGTTGAGTTTGAAAATACTTATAATGAAGTTCCATTGACTGGTGTTATTATGAATAATCTTCCGTTTATTCTCTTAATTGTTGTTGCAGTAGTTGCGTTTGGCACACTTGCTTTTGTAAAAAAACGCAGAACATCTGATAGATAGTGTTGAACTGTAAAAAAATAATCCGGGTAGCAGATAAAGTGATAAACCTGTTGATTGTTCTCTGCTTTTTACCAGTCCTTTGTTATGGAATTTATGTTTTATGGGACTCTCAGCATATCAATCAACAGGCGGAGGCTTCTCTGTATGAAACATATCGTCCGACAGACAAAAATGAGTTATCTTTTGCAGAACTTATAAAACAGAATCCAGAAGTATTCGGCTGGTTAACTGTAAAAGATACGCATATTGATTATCCATTGGTGCAGACCGAAAATAATTCTAAATATGTAAATACGGATGTGCTGGGAAAGTTTTCTTTATCGGGAAGTATTTTTCTGGATTGCCGTAATCAAAAAAATTTTTCAGCTGTAAACAATATTCTTTACGGACATCATATGGCAAATGATGCAATGTTTGGGGAATTAGAGTATTATGAAAATTCTTCTTATTTTAAAGAACATCTAAAAGGGACTTTGTACTATGGGAATACGTGGCATGACGTGGAGTTTTTTGCATTCCTTCATGCAGATGCATATGATACGATGCTTTATAATACTTTTTTGCAACCGGAGAATAGAAAGGAATATCTGGATTATATCAAAAAACATGCAATCAATTTTCAGGAACTTTCCTTTCAGGAGAATGAAAGATTTTTAACATTGTCAACTTGTACTTCGGACAGTACAAATGGGAGACATCTTCTGATTGGAAGGATACTGGAAGATACCAAGAAGAAACAGGGAGAACCACAATATGAGAAAGAGTAAACCAATACTTATGTTGACTGCTCTATTGTTTAGTTTTCTGTGTTTTCCTGTAAAACAGACTTTTGCGGCGACGAGTATGGCAGAAGTACCCTTGACGGTGAAACAAAGTTTTGTGGTAAAAAATCCTGTGAAAGAAATGGATTTTACGGGAAATTATGAATTTCGTGCCTTGGATCAAGAAGCACCGATGCCGGAAAATGCAAAAGATGGAATCTATACTTTTTCCTTAAACGGTGAACAGGCAGAAACAACATTTTGGCTACGATACCCACATGCTGGAGTATATCATTATCAGTTGTTCCAAACAACAAAAGAGAAGGGATATTATCAGTATGATCAGAGTTGCTATGATATCATGGTGTATGTGAAAAATGGGGAAGATGGGCAGCTTGTCCCACAGGTGATTGCTAAAAAAGATGATGGAAAGAAATATGGAGACATACAGTTTCAAAATTTCTATCAAGGAGAATCACAAAAGCCTTTGCAGACTGAGGAATCCAATAAACCGGGGACATCAAGTAAGCCTGTAAAAACAGGAGATACAACAAATATTGTATTGTATCTTGTGATTGCGATAGGTGCGTTACTGATGATTGCAGTGCTTATTTATAGGAAAAAACACAATCATAAAAAACAATAGAGTATACAAAAAGAATGGTACGTCTGAATTTGATTTTCAGACGTACCATTCTTTTTTATAAGATCGCATTTAAGAGAGTGTGGAATTGACTGCCCGATTTATTGTGGTGTTAGTGTTCACGCACCGGAAGATGTAAAACTTGTAAAAGAAACCGGAGTATTGCGGATTTACGCTGGCAATTAATGGGGCAACAGAAGAAGAGGTAAATGAGTTATTTGCCATGGCAGAAGATGCTGGTGGTACTGTATGGCAGAAACCGCAGTGGAAAGACTGGGGAGGAATGGATGGATACCCATGGGAAGTTGCATACGCACCATTTTTGAGATTGGCTGAGGATAATCGCTTATTGCCAAAGACAAAAGCAGAGGTACAATAGAAAGTTTTTTCGAACATAAATAAAAAAAGCTTATTCAGATGTTAAAAAATACACATCTTGAATAAGCTCTTTTTGTATTATATGAAAAAGCATAAAAAAATAAGAAGTTATTTTGTTGTTTCCCGTTTTAAAAGAATCGGTGTAATAACTTTATGTACAGGTTCGAGAAATGTACGTGGTTTACGTTTATGATTTTCTTTAATTCGTTCTGATAAAATCTGTAGAGCAGTGTCTGCGATTTTATCAATCTGTTGTCCGACAGTACTTGTAGGAATGACAGACTCTCTGGAAATCGGAGAATCATCGAATCCTACGATTTTATAATCATCTGGCAATTTTCCGTATCGCTGGAAGAGACGATTTAGAATAATATTGGCAAAGGTATCATTTGGAAGGAAAAGTCCTTTAACTTTGTCTTTATATTTCTGATCAATTTCGTCCAGAAGACGATAAAAAACATCGATACTTTCTTCATAGCTATGACCGGTATCAGTAAGAATTAATTCATAGGGAAGATTTTGTTCTGCACAAGTGTCTAAAAATCCATGAATTCGTTCATAAGAAGGAACTTCAGGAGAAAGATCGGCATTAATATGGATTAGTATCTCTGCGCCGGATTTTGCAAGAAGGCTTGTTGCTTGCACGCCTCCCATATAGTTGTCTGTGTTCACACTGCAAATATGCTTGTCTTCACGCTCAATCGCTACGATTGGAATGTTGTAGGAAGCCAGTTCTTTTGAGGTAAGATTGTGACTTAGGATAATCATGCCTTCAATTTTATAGGCAAGCAGTTCTTGAATGTATTTTCTTTCTGTTTCTTCATTATCTTTTACGGTAAATACAAGAAATTTGTATCCATATTTTTCATAAGTGGAAAGGATTTGATCAAGAATGGCAGAATAATAATGCATATATAAGTTAGGTATAATGATGCCTATAAATTCTGTTTTTCCGTTGGCGAGGATGCGTGCCACTTTATTTTCTTTATAGTCAAGAGCTTCCAAAGCATCTGCAATAATCTGTTGATTTTCTAATGTCAAAGAATCAGGATTGTTAAAATAGCGGGATATTGTAGTTTTTGAAAAATGTGTGTACTCGGCAATATCGCTAAAGGTTATATTTTTTTTATTCATTTAAAAATTCCCTCCTTTGAGAATCTTATAAATAGTATAGCAAAAAAGAAAAATTGAAACAAGGATAACCGGTAAAAGAAACGGTTAAGTAACCGGTTTTGTAATAATGTAATAAAAATGAAAGAGTAGAATTGTGAATTATTCTGAAAATGAAATAAGAAAGAGAATATTTCTTGACGAATGTATGGAAGTTTGCTAGTATGAAACTATAAAGTAACCGGTTACTTTACCGGTTATAAAAGTGAAATATAGAAGGTAACAGAAGCGAAAAGGAGGAGACTATGAGGCGAATAAAGTATCTGCTTCTGGCTGGACTGCTTGCAGTCGGAGGTCTGACAGGATGTCAGAAAAAAGAAGTTCATCCAGGAGATGTGAAAGGATATGAAGAAGGAGAAGAGTATCTGTCAATCTGGGTACATAGTATTGAGGACACACCGGAGGGGCAGGTATACAGAGAGTCTGTAGAAAGCTTTAATGAGAAATACAATGGAAAGTATTTTGCAGATATTGAATTTATCCCAAGAAATGATAGTGGAGGAGGTTATTCAGATAAGATTAATTCTTCCGTGCTTTCCGGAGATTTACCAGATGTGCTGACGCTGGATGGGCCTAATGTAGCAGCTTATGCAAAGAATAATATCATTCAGCCATTGGCGCCATTGACGGAAGAGGAACGTGGGAAATATTTGGAATCTATCATTGATCAGGGAACTTATGATGATAAACTCTATGCTTTGGGAGTGATGGAATCCAGTGTAGGTCTTTATTATAATAAAGATATTTTGAAAGAGGCTGGAATCGAGGTTCCGGATGCAGATCATCCGTGGACGACAACGGAATTTATGGATATTTTGGAAAAATTAAAACCAATTATGAAAGAGAAAAAAGGATATCCACTTGATATGACGTTTCCTGTAGGGGAGACAAGTATTTACTATTATGCACCGTTTATTTGGGCAAATGGTGGAAATCTTGTCAGCGAAGATGGGCTTACAGTAGAAGGATATTTTAATTCAGAAGAAAATGCAGAGACGATGAATTATTTCCGACAGATTGTGGAAAAAGAGTATATGTCAGAAGCACCAATTGAATTTTTATTTGAAAGTGGAAGAGCAGCTTTTAAATTTGATGGTGCATGGGAAGTAAATACTGTGTATGAAAGTTATCCGGATTTGAATTTAGGAGTTGCTCCTTATGTTGTAGGAGATGAGTGGAACGGAGAACGATATACACCGACAGGTTCCTGGGCATTTGCAGCATCCGCTACAACAGAAAAAATTGAGGGAGCTACTGAGCTTGTAAAATGGATGAGCGGTGTAGAAAGCGGTGTGAATATGTGGGAAACGGCAAAGTCACTTCCTTCAACCTATGAAGCATTTGAGCAGATTGCGATTTTCCAGGAGGATGAAAACTACAATGCACTTTATGAGCAATTGAGTAAATATGGACATCCGAGACCGAAGACACCTGTTTATCCGCAGGTAAGTACTTCTTTCCAACAACTTCTCGAAAGTGTTGCTTTGGGAGGAAAAGATACCCAGACACAAATGGATAAATCTGTAGAAAGGATTAACGCGAAACTGGAACGTTATAAGAAAAAATAATGAAGAAAAAAGAATCAATTTTAGGAATGGCGTTTTTTGGACCAGCGCTGATACTGCTTACTTTATTCCTTTTTTTACCAATGGCGCTGACATTTATTTTTAGTTTTACTGATTATTTTGCTTTGAACCCAGATATGACAAGCTTTGTTGGGTTGAAGAACTATGCAAATATATTCAAAGATGAACTCTTTTTGAAAGCATTCTTCAACACGGTAAAATTTGTACTGATTATTGTTCCATTCCAGTGTATTGGCGCTCTGCTTCTTGCACTTGGAATTAATAAGGTGACCCATTGTAAAAAATATTTTAAAGTAGCATTTTTTATACCTGTTGTTATGTCACTGGCAGTTGTATCAACGTTATGGATGGACATTTATAGTCCGGAGGGAATTTTAAATACGATGCTGTCACAAATCGGAATTCAGGCACAACCGTTTATATATAGTGCAAAACAGGCACTTCCGTCTATTGCAGTAATGAGTGTATGGCAGGGTGTAGGATATCAGATGATTATTTTCCTTGGAGGACTTCAGAATATCAATCCTGCGCTTTACGAAGCAGCGGAGTTGGATCATGCAAGCGCATGGCAGAAATTCAAAGATATTACACTTCCGGAATTGAAACCACTTTGTGTATTCGTATTCATTACGGTAACAATCGGAGCATTCCGTATGCTTGTACAGCCAATGGTTATGACAGGCGGTGGACCGGATCATTCCACATACACTCTTGTGTATGATATTTATGAAACAGGTACCATGAACTGGGAGATGGGACTTGCGTCTACAATGGCAATTGTATTTACGGTATTTGTGGTTATTTTAACCATTATCCAGAATGTGCTGACAAAAGGAAAGGAGAAAAAACATGTTGACAAGAAAGCAAAAAACAGTTAATTGGATTTTGATTATATTTCTTTTGGTGTTATCTGTGTTTTTCTTATTTCCGGTTATTTGGATGATTGCAAATTCCTTTAAACCGGATGCAGCAATTACAGCAGATATGAATTCACTGGCGGCATTTATTCCGCCGGCATTAAACGGAAATTATTTTGAAAACTATATTGCAATTCTTACGGATACGAATTTTTTAAGATATATGCTGAACACTCTGCTATATGCGGCAGTTCTCATTGTACTTGGAATTATTGTGAATGGTTTGGCAGGATATGCACTTGCAAAGGTGAATTTTCCATTTAGAGAACAATGGCTTTTGGTTATTATGATGTTGCTGATTGTACCGACAGAAACGGTTATCACCATTCATTTCTTGATTATTGCCAAGGCAGGGCTTTTAAATACAGTAATTGGTTATATTTTACCAATGATTGTAAATCCGTTTAATATTTTCTTATTCAGACAGGTGTTTGTAAGCCTGCCGGATGATGTATATGAAGCAGCTCAGCTTGATTTTTGTGGACCGGTTAAGTACTTTTTTACTATGGTGTTACCGATGTCTAAGACTGTGGTTGCAACAGTCAGCGTGTTTACATTTTTAGGTGTATGGAACGATTATCTCTGGCCTTCACTTGTATTTACATCCAGTGATCTTCTGACGGCACAAATTGGTTTGAACTCCATCACATCCAATGATAATACAACCATGGGACAGGTGCTTGCTGTCATTACTTTGATTACGATTCCGGTTATGATCATTTACGCTCTGTTCTCAAAACAGATTGTAGAAGGTGTAACTTCAACAGGTTCTAAGGAGGGTTAATATATTATGGCTTTTATTGAATTTAAGAATATTGGAAAAAAATATGCAGGTGCAGAGAAAAAATCAGTAGATGATTTTAACTTAGAGATTAATGAGAAAGAGTTTATTGTATTCGTAGGACCATCAGGTTGTGGTAAATCTACAACGCTTCGTATGATTGCAGGTTTTGAGGAGATTACAGAAGGAGAGCTTTATATTGACGGGAAAAAAGTAAATGAAGTAGCTCCGAGAGATCGAGGAATTGCAATGGTATTTCAGAACTATGCTTTATATCCTCACATGACCGTAGAGAAAAATATCGGTTATGGTCTGAAGAACATGAAAATGCCGGCAGACCAGATTAAGAAAAAGGTAGATTGGGCAATTGATATTTTAGGATTACAAGAATATCGAAATCGTAAACCGAAAAATTTGTCCGGTGGACAGCGCCAGAGGGTAGCGTTAGGAAGAGCAATCGTAAAAAACCAGAAAGTATTTCTTATGGATGAACCATTATCTAACTTGGATGCAAAGCTTCGTGTCAGCATGAGAACGGAGATTAGTAAGCTTCATCGAGAGCTTGGTGCAACAACAATTTATGTAACACATGACCAGGTGGAAGCGATGACCATGGCAGACCGCATTGTTATTATGAAGGATGGTGTGATTCAGCAAGTAGGAAAGCCAATGGAGCTTTATGATCATCCGGTAAATAAGTTTGTAGCAGGATTTATCGGTTCTCCACAGATGAACTTTTTTGATGTGACAGTTACAGGAAACAATATTACATTCGCAGACGGCAGTACATTTGCACTATCAGAAAGTGTTGTGAAGAAACTTGCCGGAAAAGAAGGAGATATGATTCTTGGAATTCGTGGTGAAGATTTGAAGATGGATGCGGCAAATCTGGAGCTTTATAAAGAAAGTCGTCAGAAGGCAATTATTACAGATACAGAAGTTATGGGAAATGAAAACAATCTGTATTTCCAGTTTGGAGGATGCCAGGCAGTAGCAAGAGTATCCAAATATGAAATCAGCCAGGTGGGTGATGAGATTGAGTTTGTATTTGTACCATCGAAGATGCATTTCTTTGATAAGGATACAGAAATGAATTATATGTAGGGGGTACAAATATGAAGACAATGAATATCTTTTTAGGGACAATAGAAGGCGTAAAAAATTTTGTGAATACAGTTTGTAAGCTGGATTGTGATGTGGACATTGCATCAGGACGTTATGTGATTGATGCAAAGTCGATTATGGGGATTTTTAGTATCAATTTATCAGAACCTGTTATGGTTCGAATTCATGCAGACGGAGAAGATGCAGAAAAAGCGGCAGCTCTTTTACAACCGTTTGCAGTAGAAGAGTAATGGAGGAATTCTATGCAGAAAATACACGTAAAACCGAATAACAATTGGATGAATGACCCGAATGGTTTTATTTATTATCAAGGTGCATACCATTTATTTTATCAGTGCTTCCCATATAATGCCAGATGGGGAAGAATGCATTGGAACCACGTAATCAGTAAGGATTTAGTACATTGGGAAAATCTCGGAATTGCGCTGTTTCCAAGTAAAACTGATGACAGAAGCGGATGTTTTTCAGGAAGTGCAGTGGAAGAAGATGGAAAATTGTATCTGTATTATACCGGTGTGAATTATACGGTGGAAAATCCCGAGGATATTAATCTTTGTTTAGATGAACAGTTTGTATCTGCACAAATGATGATTACTTCAGAGGATGGAATGCAGTTTGACAACATAAAAGATAAGAAAACAGTAATTCCAGTTATTCAAAATTCGCAAATCGGAGATGCAAGACACACAAGAGATCCAAAAGTCTGGAAAGAAGAGGACGGCTGGTATATGGTGCTTGGAAGTACAATAGAAGACAGAAAAGGAAGATTGCTGTTTTTCAAAAGTACAGACAAGGAACATTGGGATTATGTAAACTCTGTTTCTAAAGGAGAAGAATTTGGCTGGATGTGGGAATGTCCGGATTACTTTGAAGTAAATGGCAAACAGATTATCATCTTTTCTCCGATGGGGATTTTGAAGGATGGCAAGGCAGATGAAAATCAAGCCATTTGTATGCAGGTGTCTTTTGATAAAAAAAATTGCCGCATGGAACTTCCGGATACTTATCAATTTCTGGATTATGGCTTGGATCTCTATGCACCGCAGAGTACAGTAGATGCACAGGGAAGAAGAATTTTGATGGCATGGCTTCGTATGCCACAGCCGGTAGATGGAAAATGGCAGGGAATGATGAGTATTCCACGTGTAGTAGAAGTGAAGAACGGAAAAATCTATTTCCGTGTGCATCCAAATATCCAAAATGTATATACAAAAAAGATTGATTCGCCAAAAGAAGCTTCAGACGCAGGATATCGATTACGATTTTCTCTGCAGGACGGAGAGGAAGTTAATGTTGGAGGATATCGTATCTTCCGTCAGGGTAAAAAAATCTGCACAGACAGAAGTACGTTGTATACGGCATTTCCCCAGTTTCGTACAGAGTTTGCAACACCGGAATTAGCAGATGGATTTAATCTGGAAGTTTATGTGGACCAAAATCTGATAGAAGTGTTTGTAAATGAGGGAGAGGCAGTAATATCAAATGCTGTATATCAGCTTGGAAATGAAATTAAGGTACAGGGAAATGTATCCGTAGCAATAGAAACTTTAGAATAGATAAATGACTGCACAAGGAGAAAGAAAATGTATGATGTAGTAGCGCTTGGAGAGCTTTTGATTGATTTTACAGAAAGCGGAAAAAGTGAACAGGGAAATCAGCTTTTGGAAGTAAATCCAGGGGGAGCACCATGCAATGTGCTTGCTATGCTGAAACAGATGGGAAAAAAGACCGCATTTATTGGAAAAGTTGGACAGGATATGTTTGGAAACTTGTTGAAACAGACATTAGACGAAGTGGGGATTGATTCAAAAAATCTGATTATGGATGAAGAGGTACGAACAACGCTTGCATTTGTACATACATTGGCAGATGGAGATAGAGAGTTTTCATTCTATCGAAATCCTGGCGCAGATATGATGCTTAGTGAAGAGGAAATCAATCCGGAAGTTATAAAAGATACAAAAATATTTCATTTTGGTACGTTGTCCATGACACATGAAGGTGTGAGAAATGCTACAAAAAAAGCAGTTTCCATTGCGAAAGAGGCAGGTGCACTCATTTCTTTTGATCCGAATTTGCGAGAGCCTCTGTGGGAGTCTTTGGAGCTTGCAAAAGAGCAGATGGAATATGGTTTCCGGCAATGCGATATTTTGAAAATTTCGGATAATGAGATCCAATTTGTAACCGGAAAAGAGGATTATGATGAAGGAATTGCCATTCTTCAGGAAAAATATCAAATTCCACTAATTCTTCTTACAAAAGGGAAAGATGGAAGCTGTGCCTATTATAAAGAAATGCGAGTAGAGAAAAAAGGTTTTTGCGTGCAGGCAATTGAGACAACCGGAGCAGGAGATACATTTTGTGGCTGTTCTTTGGGATATCTGTTGGAGCATGACCTTCAGCATCTGTCCGAGAAAGAGCTGGAAGAGATGCTTACATTTGCCAATGCAGGAGCGGCTTTGATTACATTGAAGAAAGGAGCTATTCGCTCCATGCCAAAAGAACAGGAAATCCGCAGATTTATAGAAGAAAAAAGCAGATAAGGAATAGAAGAATGAAGGCAAAAAAATCACAGGAAGAGCAGCGTTATGAGAAACGCCTGGAACTGTATTATGACGAATTAAAATGGCTTTATATGGAGTTGTATCCAGAACGCAGCGATCAGTTTGAGAATTTATTATATCGGATGCAAGAGGCATATCATGTACGAAAACTGAATTTGAAAAAGTTAGATGAGTCACGTGCGAAGAATACAGATTGGTATAAAAAGAGTGACTTGCTGGGCATGATGCTCTATACAGATGCGTTTGCAGAGAACCTCAATGGAGTTAAAAAACGGTTGGATTATATTGAATCATGTCATGTGAATTATCTGCATTTAATGCCTCTCCTTGCTTCCCCGGAAGGGCGAAGTGATGGTGGATATGCGGTAGCAGATTTTCGGAGTGTGCAGCCGCAACTTGGGACAATGAAAGATTTGGAGAACTTGACCGGAGCATGTCATAGGCGAAACATCTGCGTCTGCCTTGATTTTGTGATGAATCATACATCTGAAGATCATGAGTGGGCAAAACGTGCCAGACAAGGTGAACGGGAATATATGGACCGTTATTACTTTTACGATAATTATGAGCTTCCGGCAGAATTTGAAAAGATAGTTCCACAGGTATTTCCTACAACGGCTCCGGGGAATTTTACATGGCTTCCTGACATGGGGAAATATGTTATGACAACCTTCTATCCTTATCAATGGGATCTGAATTATTGGAATCCGGTTGTCCTAAACGAGATGATTGACAATATGCTGTATCTTGCTAATCGAGGAAGTGATATTTTACGATTGGATGCCGTACCATATATTTGGAAACAGTTAGGAACGAGCTGTCGCAACCTTCCACAGGTTCACAGCATTGTCCGAATTATGAGAATTGTGACGGAAATTGTATGTCCGGGTGTGCTTTTGCTTGGAGAGATTGTTATGGAACCTTCAAAAGTAGTGCCATACTTCGGCACTATAGAAAAGCCGGAATGTCATCTGTTGTATAATGTTACAACCATGGCAACGACTTGGCATACAGTGGCAACGAAGGATGTCAGGTTGTTGAAAAGGCAGATGGAGATTATCAGTCACTTACCAAAAGACTATGTATTTTTGAATTATCTTCGTTGTCATGATGACATAGGATGGGGATTGGATTATGAGTGGTTAGAGAATTTTTCGATTCGTGAAATTCCACATAAGCAATATTTGAACGATTATCTGACTGGAAAGTACCCAGAGGCTGTAGGGCGCGGAGAATTATATAACTCAGATCCAATCAGTAAAGATGCCAGATTATGCGGAACAACGGCTTCCCTTTGTGGTTTGGAAAAGGCTCTGTATGAACAGGACGAAGAGGAAATTAGGAAAGCAGCCGGATGGGTGATTATGCTACATGCGTATTTGCTTGTACAATCCGGAATTCCGGTATTGTATTGTGGAGATGAAATCGGACAGTTGAATGATTATAGCTATCATGATGACCCGATGAAACGTGAAGATTCCAGATATTTGCATCGTGGAAAATTTCAATGGGATTTGCAGAAAAAAATATGTGAAGAGGGTACAAGTCAACATCAGATTTTTAACGCTTTAAAAGAATTGGAAACATTTCGAGCAGAACATAAAGTTTTTGAGGCACAGGCAGATATAGAGATGTTGGAAACCTATGACAATGCCATACTTGGAATTAAAAGAAGCCGAGATGAAGAAAAATTGATTGCGTTATTTAATTTTTCCCAGGAAGAAAAAACAGCATGGATTCAAGAAGATGGCCTTTATACAGATGTAATGTCAGGTGAACAAAAAGAAGCGAAAGCCGTTTTAGTTCCTGCGGGTAGTTTTTGTTGGTTGTATCAAGTTTGATTTTGGCTGAGATACTATGAATACCGCTGAAAACCTTATTTTTTAAGGATTTCAGCGGTTTTTGTTTATGGTTCTTAATTAAATAATAGTGGGATGCGAATGAAAGAAAATGGGTTTTTACTGGGAAATATAAAAATCAAGAAAAAACTTGCAAATGAAAAAAATTTTGATAATATAAAGGTCATAACATTGTGGTTACTACAAATGTAGAAATAAATCGTATGGAAAGGAAAAATGGCTATGACAAATTGTACAGAAAAAGTGTATTTACTTCTTGATGTAGGAGGAACGCAGATTAAAGGCGCTGTGTTTGATGAGGAAGGAAACAGAAAAACAGATATTACTTCTTATCCATCAAAATCCAGAGAAAGCGCAGATGTTATTTTGGATAACTTTGCTTTTATTTTAAGAGAGTTAATGAACACAAATCCGCAGGCGGAAATAATAGGAGTTGGTATGGCATTTCCGGGACCTTTTGATTATGAAAAGGGAATTTGTCAAATTCAGGGATTGAATAAATATGACAGCATTTACGGAAGAGCCTTAGAACCTGAAATGAAAAAAAGAATTCCTGAAATTGAAAATGCTAAATTTGGTTATTTGCACGACATTGAGGCATTTGCAGTTGGAGAAGCATGGTTCGGAGAAATGCAGGATGAATCAAAAATCGTATGTCTTTGTATAGGGACAGGTACAGGAACAGCATTTTTAAAGGATAAAGTTCCTCAGAAATCAGGAGAGGGAGTACCGGAGTGTGGATGGTTGTATTGGCTTCCATATAAAGACTCTATTATTGATGACTATATTTCAGTAAGAGGACTGGAACGAATTTGTAAGGAAGTATTTGGAGAACCTAAGAGTGGAAAAGAACTTTATGATTTATGTCAGAAAGGTGATGAAACAGCTCTGAAAGCATGGAAGAAATTTGGAGATGACATTATAGCTGCAATTCTTCCTGTTATCGAAGATTTCCATCCTGATGCAATTATTTTCGGTGGGCAGATTTCAAAGAGCTTTACTTATTTTGGTAAAGAATTTGCAGAAGAATGTGAAAAGAGAAATATTAAAATTCATGTGCAAACAGAAACTTCCGAAAAAGCTATGCAAGGACTGTTTGTGAAAATGACAAGAGGATAAAAGATCTAAGATAAAAAATTTTATAATATTTGCAGATGGAGGCACATCTGCAGCAATATCTGATGATTTTGAGAGGTATATAGATAAAGAGATGAATATGAATTTGAGACAGAAATTTATTCCTAATCAAAATCCCACAGAACGTGAACTTTTGATTGGAGCCCGCGGTATTATGATAGAAGGCGCAGTTGCATCTATTATCTATGCAGCGGCAACAAACAATATTATGACAGGGTATCTTGGTTATCTGGGGGCATCAGTTGCTGCATGTGCCTCCATTGCTTTAATTCCACAGCTTGGCTGTATTTTACAGTTTTTTTCGCCGTTTTTATTTGAGCGATTTCGTTACCGAAAGCTGATTATATGGATTTTATGTGTGATTTACCGTTTTTCCGCGGCGGCGATGTTTTTGCTTCCACTGCTTTTCTCAGGCGCAAACCTTCGGGTAGGAACAGCAGTTGCCCTGTATGTTGTTGCTTTTGCCAGCGCCGGTATTGTAACGCCGGGGCTGCAGCAGTGGACCATAAGCCTTGTGGATGTGGGAGAACGTGGTGTCTACATGGCGAAGAAGGATATTCTGGCAGTAGGGGTAAACAGTATTGTAACTTTTTTACTCAGCCGTCATTTAGACAAGCTGATGGCACTTGGGAGAGACAGTGAAGGTTATCAGACCGTAGGTATTGTCTGTCTGGTATTGGCTCTTTTAGATGCAGTGCTTTTATTAAATGTATGTGAGCGTCCCGTAGAGGAAACGGCAAGTGTTCAGCTGGCTGATATTTTTTTACCGCTGAAGGATAAGAGCTATCGTCCGCTGCTTTTGTATAATATTTTATCCAGCGTTGCCAGCGGTATTGCAACTCCGTTTTTAATCGTATATCAGCTTCGGGTTTTGGGGCTTAGCCATACTTTTTTGGCAAGTGCGGGAATTGTGGCGGCTATGGCAGGAATGGCAGGAAGTTATCTGTGGGGACGGTTTTCAGACAGGCACACATGGGATTGGACTATTCACCGTTCCGCAGCTATTGGCTTTTTGTGTACGGTGTCATGGGCATTTGTCACCCCTGAAAGCGCCCGCTTTATTGCTCCGATTTTAATGACCATCACTACGGCATGTAACTCAGGAACGGTAATTGCCAATACAAATCTGCAATATTCTGCCAGCCCTGCCACAGGGAAAACTTTATATTTGGGAGTTACAGCAGCCATTATCAGTGTTGCGGGTTGCTTAACAACTGCATGCAGTGCATCTTTACAGTCGGTTTTCGAACAGTCTTTGGGATATAAGAGTATTTCTGTTTTATTCTTAATATCCGGTGTGGGAGGGCTTATCAATCTCTTTATTAACGGTCGGAAATTGCCGCATATTAAGTAAGTTTACAGTCTTGTGAACTGATGTTAGGTAATTGGAAAGGTTGTAAAGTTAAAAGTAACTCTCATAAAACTAGTAATTATATACAAAAACTATTTTGCGAAAGTGTGCATTATATATGAAAAGGCTAAAGTATATTGACGAATACGTCAAAAAGTGATAAATTCATTATAGAAATGTTAGGGAAAAGGGGGATGTTATGGCTGAGAAGAAATCGGTTTCTATGCAGGATATAGCAGATGAGCTGGGCGTAAGTAAAGTTACTGTTTCCAAAGCCTTAAATGGCAAGGAAGGAGTCGGCGAGGCTCTCAAGAAAAAAATCGCTGATTTGGCAGAGAAATCAGGATATGTTCTTCCCAATTATGGAAACAGGAAGACGAAAAAAGTCGGAATTATTATGAGCGATCGTTTTAATTCCGGAGACGAAGGCAAGTTCTACATGGCAATGTATGAAAAAATTATTAGTGAACTTCAGAAAGCTTCCTGTACCAGCATGATGATATCACCTAATCGACATAGTCTTGCAGGAGATTTACAGACTATTAAGTCATCGGGAATATTTGATGGCCTGATATTTCTAGGAATACTGGATTGGGAAGTGAAAAAGCAATTAGATGCCGTTAATCTTCCGAAAATCTATGTGGATGTCTATGATGAAACTCATAAATCAGACTCGGTTGTGACAGAAAATATTTACAGCTGTTATGAAATTACCAATTATCTGATACATCAGGGACATACAGAGATTGGATTTGTAGGAACGGTGGGAGCTACTACAAGTATCACAGACCGTTATCTGGGATACGTAAGGAGTATGCTGGAAAATAATATTACTCCCCAAGATGTATGGAATATTCCGGACCGCAGTCAGGAAGGAGAGGCAATACCTTTAGAACTTCCGAAAGAAATGCCTACTGCATTTGTATGCAACTGTGATGAAACGGCATTTCAGTTGGTTAAGGAATTAACAGCAAAAGGTTATCATATACCGGAGGATATTTCTGTGGCAGGATTTGATAATTCCATTTATGCACAGGTTTGCAGTCCGCCGCTTACTACAGTGGCAGTTGACATCGAAGAAATCGGTAAACTTGCAGCACGGCGTATGATAAAGCACATGAGCAACCCTGCGAAAAAGGGCGGAGGTGTATTCCGAGTTCCCGGCAATATTATATACCGGGAGTCTGTTCGTAATATAAAAAGAGAGGAACAGAAATCATAAACTAAAAGATAAGGAGGAATGGAGTTGAAGAAAGAAAAAAAACTCAGAAAAAGAAATCGTTGGACAAAAAACGATACGGAGCTGACCATTCTGGCGCTTCCAACAGCAGTCTGGTATGTGTTATTCTGTTTTCTGCCAATGTTCGGTTTGATCATTGCATTTAAGAATTACAAAGTTACTGCCGGAGAAAGCTTCATTTACAATGTTTTCCACAGTGACTGGTCAGGCTTTAAAAACTTCGAATTCTTAATAAAGTCCAATGACTTATTCGTTATTTTAAGAAACACAATCCTTTATAACTTAGCATTTATTGTAATTGGGATGATCCTTTCCGTAGGCTTTGCGATTATGATTAGCTTACTGCACAACAAGAGAGCTTCCAAAGTATATCAGACATTAATGTTCTTCCCATACTTTATGTCATGGGTAGTAGCATCTTATTTCCTGGATGCTTTCTTAAATCAGGACAATGGTTTAATTAACACAATGCTTCGTGACGGAGGACATGAACCGGTTCAGTGGTACATGAAAGCAAGCGTTTGGCCAGCTATTTTAATCTTTATGTATCTGTGGAAGAGTACGGGATATAACATGGTTATTTATTTATCCAGTATCTCGGGAATTGATACTACTTTATACGAAGCGGCTGTTATGGACGGCGCTAATAAGCGTCAGCAGGTAAGATACATTACACTGCCTTGTCTGAAAAACGTTATTATTATGATGTTTATCCTGAACGTAGGTAAGATTTTCTATTCAGACTTTGGATTATTTTTCCAGTTGTCTCAGGGTGCAACCGGTTCTATCTTTAATACAACAGCAACCATTGATACTCAGGTATTTAACATGCTGCAGTCTTCAGCACCAATTGGTATGACTTCAGCAGTAACCTTCTTCCAGTCAGTAGCATGTTGTATTACTATTTTAGTTGCTAATGCAATTGTGCGAAAAGTAGATGAAGACAGTGCAATTATATAGGAGGTGTAAAAATGGCGAAAAATAAAAAAGATTTAGATCTTGCAGATTCTTCAAAATTGAATAGAATTTCCGGTGGAACCAACGCGATTTTTAACATTATATTCATCCTATTGGCATTGATTTGTATTATTCCGGTATTTTTTGTCTTCATGATTTCTATTTCATCTGAGGACTCTATTGCACAAAACGGTTATCGTTTTATTCCGGAAGTATTTTCACTGGATGCCTATAAATTCTTAGGTCGTGAAATTTCCATGATTATTGATGCTCTGGGAGTTTCCGTAATCGTAACGGCAGTAGGTACTGCATTAGGTGTTGCTTTGACAACTTTAATGGGATATGTAATTTCCAGACGCAGTTATAAATTGAACAATTTCTTTACTATGTTAGTTTTCATTCCTATGGTTTTCAATGGTGGTATGATTTCATCTTATGTAGTAAATACACAGTTCATGCACTTGAAAGATACTATGTGGGCACTGATACTTCCGCTGTGTGTATCTTCATTCAACGTAGTAATTTGTAAGACGTTCTTTAGAACGAATATACCGGAGTCTGTTATTGAGTCCGCTCAGATTGACGGCGCTACACAGTTCCAGATTTTCGGAAAGATTGCTTTGCCACTGTCAAAACCTCTGTTGGCAACAATCGCTTTGTTCCTTACATTTGGTTATTGGAACGACTGGTTCCAGTCATCCCTGTACATTACAGACTCATCTCTGTATTCCTTACAGGCTCTGCTGGATCATTTCGAAAGAAATATGCAGGCAATGTTAAGCAATCCGGCGCTTGGTGTCAGCATGACTGACTACATCAATTCCATGCCGAAGGAAGGCGCCAGAATGGCGATGGCAGTAATTATTATCGTTCCGATTGCGTGCTGCTATCCGTTCTTCCAGAAATACTTTATTTCAGGTCTTACAGTCGGAGCTGTAAAGGGCTGATACAACCCAACGATATTTTCCGGAAGCAATATCCGGCTTCCGGTGAAATTAAAAATTATAAAAATCCAAAGGAGGATATTTTACAATGAAAAAAAGACAAGTTATTGCTTTAGGACTTGTAGCTGCAATGAGTATGGGACTCTTAGCAGGATGTGGTTCAGAAGGTAAAAAAGCTGATGCCGGCAAAGGCGAAGGTAAAGATGATGTTGTAACATTAAAATGGATTCAGGTAGGAAATGGTATGCCTAAGAACTACGACGAATGGCTGAAACAGATCAATCCATACCTTGAAGAAAAAATTGGTGTAAACGTAGACATGGAAATCGTTCCATGGGGTGACTGGGATAACAGAAGAAGTGTTATCACAAACTCCGGCGAATACTTCGATATTCTTTTCACAGACCAGACACGTTACAATGCAGAAATTGCAAACGGTTCTTTATTAGACTTAACAGAACTGTTACCAAAAGAAGCACCGGAACTGTATGAAATGATCCCGGAAGATTACTGGACAGCAATGAAGGTTGATGACAAAATCTACGGTGTGCCATCTTACAAAGACAGCTCCCTTACAGAATACTTTGTTTGGGACAAAGACATGGCAGATAAATACAATATCGATATCAACGCAGTTACTGACTTCAATTCTCTGTATGAAGCATTAAAGACAATCAAAGAAGGTGAAGGAACAGCACCATATCGTATGTCTAAAAACGGTGCAAACTTCTTAATCAACATGGGATTTGATGATTTAAGTGCAAGCTTACCTGTATTAGGTGTTAAATATACAGATGAAAGCAAAACAGTAGTAAACCCATTAGCAGATGAAGAAATTTTAGCAACTCTTGATATCGTACACAAAATGTATAAAGAAGGTCTTATCAATGGTGATGCACCGACAGCCGATGACTCTAACCAGTACAGAACATTCTTTACAGCACAGGGATGGAGTGGCGCTGCAACTACTACATGGGGACCAAACAACGGTATCAACAATTGTGTAGCAGTTAAATATGGAGATACAGTAGTTTCTAACACAACAGTACGTGGTTCTATTAACGGTATTTATTCAGGATCTAAACATCCGGAAAAAGCTTTACAGTTATTAAACTTAGTTAATACAGACTCTAAAGTTCGTGACTTATTCTACTACGGTGTAGAAGGTTCTGACTTCGAATATACAGAAGACGGAAAAGTTAACAGACTGACAACAGACTGGGGAATGGCTGGTTATACACAGGGTACATTCTTTAACGTAACTCAGCAGGCAATCGAAACATTCAATCAGTGGGATGAAGTTAAAGAATTAAATGAAAATGCAAACCCATCTGTATTACTTGGATTTAACCTTGATACATCTAAGATTGAAACAGAACTTGCAAACTGCCGTGCCGTATATGAAAAATACTATTCAGAATTCTTCACAGGCGCTCAGGATCCAAGAGAACTGATCAAGACAATTGAAAGTGAATTGGAAACAGCAGGTTGGGAAACAATCCGTGCAGAAGCACAGAAACAGATTGACGCTGCAAAATAAAATTAACTGAGAATAAATATAGGGAGTGGGGGCATTTTCTGGAAAATGGAGGATGCCCCTATTCTGATAAGGAGGACAAATGTCAAAGATTATTGGAAATTCATTAAAAAATATTCCATGGCAGGAAAAACCGGAAAATTATAATATGCCTATCTGGAGATATACACAGAACCCAATCATTAACCGTAATGATATTCCAAGCTCCAACAGTATTTTCAACAGTGCTGTTGTACCTTTTAAAGATGGTTTTGCAGGTGTGTTCAGATGTGACAGCAAATGTGTAAGCATGGATATCTTCGCAGGATTTTCAAAAGACGGTATCAACTGGGAAATCAATCACGAACCGATTACTTTTGAAGGTGATGCAGAGGTTACAAAGAGAGAGTATCGTTATGATCCACGTGTTTGCTTTATCGAAGACAGATACTATATCACATGGTGTAACGGATATCACGGACCGACAATCGGTATTGCTTATACTTTTGATTTCAAGACTTTCCATCAGTTAGAAAACGCATTTTTACCATATAACAGAAATGGTGTGCTTTTCCCAAGAAAAATCAATGGAAACTATATGATGCTGAGCAGACCAAGTGATACAGGACATACACCATTCGGTGATATCTTCTGCAGTCAGAGCCCTGATTTGGAATACTGGGGACACCACAGACATGTAATGTCCACAGAAAAAGGCGATATCTCTGCATGGCAGTCTACAAAGATTGGTCCGGGTCCTGTTCCGATTGAGACAGATGAAGGATGGTTATTGATTTACCATGGTGTTATCAACACATGTAACGGATTTGTATATCGTATGGGTGCAGCACTTTTAGACTTAAATGAGCCATGGAAAGTAATTGCACGTTCTAAAGCTTATGTATTAGGACCTTACGAATTATATGAATGTGTAGGAGATGTACCGAACGTAGTATTCCCATGTGCAACTCTTACAGATGCTGATACAGGAAGAATTGCCATTTATTATGGTTGTGCAGATACAGTTACAGGTCTTGCCTTTACAACTGTTGATGATATGTTAAAATATATTAAAGAAAATGCTTTTTAATGAACCTGTTGGAGAGTTTCTCAACAGGAAAGTGCTCCTAGGTGCATTAGATGCATCTGGGAGTTTTTATCTTAGGACAAGGAGTGATGCGATAGCATGAGATTTATTGAAGACAGAATTTCCGTAATATGCAATGAATTAAAAGAATTAGCTTTTGTAAAAAAAGAACCGGTAAATGGAGTTGTTTATAAGAAGGGATTATATTTTTACCCTCATGAAGCAGATGAGTCAGCGAAACCATGGGAGGAGTTTGACAGCAAGACCATGCACTGGTACGGTCCGGATGAACATTATTGGTTCAGAGCACAGTATACGGTTCCAAAGAGCATGGACGGAAAGACTCTTTACCTCAAGGTGGCAACACAGGTAGACCACTGGGATTATGCAAGAAATCCACAGTTTTTGCTGTTTGTAAACGGACAGATGACACAGGGTATGGATATTAACCACCAGACGGTAATGCTGGAAAAGAGTGCAAAAGAGGGGGATACCTATACCATTGATTTACAGGGGTATACAGGTGTTATGTTTGCGGAGCTGACATTTACCATGGAAGCCGTGGAAGTAGACGAAAGAATTAACGAGATTTACTATGACATCGTTGTTCCTCTTCAGGGATTTTCCAGAATGCCGGAAGATGATAAGGTGAGAAAAGACCTGCGTACAATCCTGAATAATACCGTTAATCTTTTGGATTTGCGTACACCTTATTCTGAGGAATTTTATCAGTCCATAGAAGAAGCACGCAATTATATTCAGAAAGCATTATATGAAGATATGAGCGGTTACGAAGATGTGATTGCTACTTGTATCGGACATACACATATTGACGTGGCATGGCTTTGGACTGTGGCACAGACAAGAGAAAAAGTGGCAAGAAGCTTCTCCACTGTACTGAAATACATGGACGAGTATCCGGGATACAGATTTATGTCCAGCCAGCCGGCGCTGTATCAGTTCCTGAAAGAGAGATATCCGGAAACTTACGAAAAGATTAAAGAACGTGTAAAAGAAGGCAGATGGGAGCCGGAAGGCGGCATGTGGGTTGAAGCGGACTGTAATCTCACAAGCGGCGAGTCTCTGGTGCGTCAGTTCCTTTACGGAAAACGCTTCTTCAAAGAGGAATTTGGCATCGACAGCCGTATTTTATGGCTTCCTGACGTATTCGGCTATTCAGGCGCTCTGCCTCAGATTATGAAAAAGAGTGGTATTGACTATTTCATGACTACAAAGCTGGCATGGAACCAGATTAACAAAGTTCCTTATGATACTATGATGTGGAGAGGAATTGACGGAAGTGAGATTTTCACTCACCTGATTACTACTTTAGGCGTAGGACAGAGTGAAGCTGACTTCTTCACAACTTATAACGGTATGCTGCATCCTGATGCAATTCTGGGCGGTTGGCATCGTTATCAGAATAAAGATATTAACAACGATATTCTTATTGCCTTCGGATACGGTGACGGAGGCGGCGGTCCTACAAGAGAAATGCTGGAAACCTCCAAACGTATGGAAAAAGGTATTCGTGGAATTCCAAAAGTACGTCAGGAGTTTGCAGGTAAATACTTTGAAGAGCTTGAGGAGCGTGTGGAAGGAAACAAGAGCCTGCCTGTATGGGAAGGTGAGCTGTATTTTGAATACCACAGAGGAACTTACACTTCTATGGGAAGAAATAAACGTTCTAACCGCAGATGTGAGCAGCTTTTAATGGATACAGAATTATTGGAAGTGCTCACAGGAACAAGCGAAAAAGAGGAAATGGATAAAATCTGGAGAACCGTGCTTCTGAACCAGTTCCACGATATTTTACCGGGTTCTTCTATTGCAGAGGTATATGAAGTAACAAAGAAAGAATATGCAGAGATTGAAAGCCGTCTGGCAGAAATGATTGAAGAAAAGTTAAATCTTCTTACTGTTGACGGAGAGGACAAAGTCAGCGTATTTAATACATTGGGATTTGAGAGAAATGACGTTGTAAACTTAGGCGACTGCCATGCAGCGGCATTGACAGATGAAAGCGGTAAGATTTATCCGGTACAGGAAACAGCAGATGGGGCAGTTGCTTATATTACAGACATTCCTGCAAAAGGCGGAAGAACTTTCCGTATTTTAGAAACAGCAGAAAAAGAAGCTTCCGACATTCAGATTACAGAAAACGGTGTGGAAACTCCGTTCTATCGTATTTCTATTGATGAAAACGGTCTGTTTACTTCTATTTATGATAAAGAGTGCGACCGTGAAGTATTACAGGATGGAGCAAAAGGAAATCTCCTTCGTATGTATGAAGATAAACCAATGCACTATGACTGCTGGGATATTGATATGTACTATTCTGAAAAATACTGGGATGCGGAAAAAGCAGATAAAATCCAGTGGACAGAAGAAGGCCCTGTACGTGCTACTTTGGAAATTCAGCGCACAATCAGCAATTCTGTAATTAAACAGCAAATTCATTTCTATGCAGACAGCAGAAGAATTGACTTCTCTACATGGGTAGATTGGAAAGAGCATCAGCACTTACTGAAGGTTCACTTCCCTGTAAATATTCACTCAGATGAGGCAACCTTTGAAGTACAGTTCGGTAATCTGAAGAGAAAAATTCATGGAAATACAAGCTGGGATGAAGCCAGATTTGAAAGCTGCGGACAGAAGTGGATGGATATTTCCGAAGGTCACTATGGCGTCAGCTTGTTAAATAACTGTAAATACGGTTACTCTGCAAAAGACGGCAATATTGCTCTTACCTTGATAAAATCAGGTATTGAGCCGAATAAAACAGCAGACCAGGAAGAGCATATATTTACTTATGCTTTATATCCGCATAAAGAAACATGGAGCGCAGCAGGAACCGTTCAGGAGGCTTACAAGCTGAACCAGCCGGCTTATGCAGCGGCGGGAGAGCTGAAAAATTCAGGAAAATCCTTTGTTTCTGTAAATAAAGATAATATTATTATTGAAACAGTAAAACCGGCGGAAAACGGCGACGGCATGATTGTTAGACTGTATGACTGTGAAAACAGCCTGACAAAAGCAACGCTTACATTTTCCGAAGGAGAACTGGAAAGCGTAGAAGAATGTAACCTTATGGAAGAAAAAGAAGCAGATGTTGAGGCTTGCGGCAACAGCTTTACGGTATCTGTGAAACCTTATGAAATTAAGACTTATCGTGTGAGGTTAAAATAATGACAGAAAATACTTACAGAGCCAAGGCAAAAGAATTACTTGCTAACATGACTCTGCAGGAAAAAATCGGACAGTTAAATCAGAAGCTTTATGGATTTGGCATTTATGAGAGAAATGGTGATGAAATTTCTTTTAGTCAGGAATTTAAAGACGAAGTGGAGAAATACGGAGGTCTTGGAACTCTGTATGGTCTTTACCGAGCAGATCCTTGGTCTCAGAAAGATTATGAAAACGGTCTTTACGGCGAGAACGCCGTAAAGGCATATAATCAAATGCAGGAATATGTTCTGGAATATTCCAGACTGAACATTCCGGCATTGTTAAGCACAGAATGTCCTCACGGGCATCAGGCGCTTGACAGTTATCTTCTTCCTGTAAATCTGAATATGGGCGCTACCTTTCATCCGGAATTAATCCATTCTGCGTACAGTGTTTGCGGAAAGCAGCTTCGTCAGATGGGTGTGGATTTAGCGTTGATTTCCCTCCTTGATGTGGTAAGAGATCCACGATGGGGACGCAGCGAAGAATGTTTTTCAGAAGATCCGTATCTTTGTTCAAGAATGGCGGAGCAGATTGTAAAAGCAGTTCAGGATGAAGGTGTGTCCGTAGTGGCAAAACACTTTGCGGCACAGGGAGAGTGTACCGGAGGAATTAACGCCAGCGCAGCCAGAATTGGAGAGCGTGAGCTTCGGGAAATCCACCTTCCGGCAATGAAAGCCTGTGCAGATGCGGGCGTTGACGGTGTTATGGCAGCGTACAACGAGATTGACGGTGTGTTCTGTCATGCAAACCATCACCTTTTGACTGATATTTTAAGAGATGAAATGGGATTTGACGGTGTGGTAATGGCAGACGGCTGTGCTATTGACCAGTTAAATGTTGTGACAGGTGATTGTGTTCGCTCCGGAGCGGCAGCACTTCGTGCAGGTGTAGATATCGGACTTTGGGATGAAGCCTATGGACATCTGGATGAAGCTCTTGAAAAAGGATATATCACAGAAGAAGATATTGACAGAGCAGTTCTTCGAGTATTAGAATTGAAAGTCAAAAGAGGTCTTTTTGAAAGTCCTCTTTTAGATGAAAACCAGAAACCGGAAGAGTATTCTTATGAGAAATATCCTCAGGCTTTGCAAATTGCCAGAGAGTCTGTTGTCCTTCTGGAAAACAGAAATGATATCCTGCCTCTTTCAAAAGAGACACGGAAAATCGCAGTAATCGGACCAAATGCCGATGCGGTCTATAATCAGTTAGGAGATTACAGCCCTCAGGTGAAAAGAGAGAACTGCAGTACCGTATTAGACGGTGTGCGTTCTTACCTTGGGGACAAGGCAGTTTATGCCAGAGGCTGCGGTGTCTTTGACGGCACACAGGAAGAATTGGAGGAGGCTGTAAAACTTGCAGAGCAGTCCGATATTACGATTTTAGTATTGGGCGGTTCTTCCAGCCGTTTCGGAGAAGTTTCCTTTGATGCAAACGGAGCGGCTATTTCTGAACACGGTGTTTCCATGGACTGCGGAGAAGGCGTGGACACTGCGGAACTTTCCCTTCCTGCTGTACAGAGAGAACTGGCAGAGAAAATTTTTGCCACAGGTTCTAAGGTCATTACCGTAATTATCGGAGGAAGAGCTTATGCGCTGGACGAAGTGGCAGAGAAGTCAGATGCGGTTCTGTATGGATTTTATCCGGGTATGCAGGGCGGAAAAGCCATTGGAGAAATTTTATTCGGGGAGGTAAATCCTTCGGGAAGACTTCCTGTATCTCTGCCAAGATGTACAGGTCAGCTTCCAGTGTATTACAACTATAAAAATTCCTACCGAAGCATGCACTATTACAATATTCCGGATGGTGCAGCCTATACCTTTGGATATGGAAAGAGTTATACAAATTTTGAATATGAAGACATATCCTTTGGAAAGAAAGATGTAGCCATAGAGGAACTTCATAAGAACGGTATTCAGGTGGAAATGAGCATTAAAAATATTGGTGAGCAGGACGGCTATGCAGTGCCTCTTGTATACATTGCAGGAGAGCAGGGAAGTGTAGTGCGCCGTGCAAAAGAGTTAAAAGGCTTTCAAAAGATATGGCTGAAAAAGGGAGAAAGTAAAAAAGTCAGCATTTTCTTACCTTCTGAGGCATTTGCAGTTTGGAATTCTGAAATGAAATTTACCGTAGAGCCGGGCAGAGTACAAATCATTTTGGAAGAAATGGGACAGACTGTGGGAAGTGAAACATTAAATCTTTTTTAAGGAGAAAAGAGAAATGGATATTAGAGAAAACTATAATTTTTGGTGTACATCCCCTTACTTTGATGAGGACACAAAAGCGGAATTAAAAAGTATTTCCGACAATGAGGAAGAAATCGAAGAAAGATTTTATAAAAATCTGGAATTTGGAACAGGTGGTCTTCGTGGTATTATCGGAGCAGGAACAAATAGAATGAACCGTTACACCGTAAGAAAGGCAACACAGGGACTGGCAAATTATATTCTGAAAGAAAATGCACAGGAAAAGGGAATTGCCATTGCTTACGACTCCAGAAACAAATCCACAGAGTTTGCATGGGAAACAGCTCTTTGCATGGCTGCAAACGGTATCAAAGCATATATTTTCCCTGAACTTCGCCCAACACCAATGCTGTCCTTTGCTTTAAGAGAGCTGGGTTGTACAGCGGGGGTAGTTGTTACAGCAAGTCACAATCCGGCTGAATACAACGGATATAAAGTATACTGGGAAGACGGCGCTCAGATTACAGCGCCTCGTGACAAAGATATTATTGCAGAAGTAAATGCCATTGAGTCTTATGACGAAGTGAAAACCATGAGCCGTGAAGACGCCATGGAAGCAGGACTTTGTGAAATCATCGGTTCTGATATGGACGACCGTTATATTGAAGCGCTGAAAAAATTGGTACTGCGTCCGGATGCAATCAAACGTCAGGCAGACAAGATTAAAATTGTATACACTCCTTTACACGGAACAGGGAACATTCCTGTACGCCGTATTTTAAAAGAGCTGGGATTTGAAAATGTGTATGTGGTAAAAGAACAGGAACTTCCTGACGGAAACTTCCCAACAGTTCCTTATCCAAATCCGGAAGACAAGAAAGCTTTTGCATTAGCATTGGAACTTGCAAAAGAGAAGGACGCAGATTTAATTCTGGCTACTGACCCGGATGCTGACCGTTTAGGTATCTACGCAAAAGACCCGTCAGACGGAGAATACAAGAGCTTTACAGGAAATATGTCCGGAATGCTTATTCTGGAATACCTTCTTTCTCAGAAAAAAGAGCTGGGTATTCTGCCTAAAAACGGAGCAGTAGTTACTACTATCGTATCCGGAAAAATGGCAAAGAGAATTGCAGAAGCTTATAATGTAAAACTTATCGAAACTCTTACAGGATTTAAGTATATCGGTGAGCAGATTAAATTCTTTGAGCAGGATCATTCCAATGAATTCCTGTTCGGATATGAAGAAAGTTACGGCTGTCTGGAAGGTACTCATGCCAGAGATAAAGATGCTGTTGTAGCTGTTATGGCTTTATGTGAAGCAGCAGCTTACTATATGGACAAAGGCATTACTCTTTGTGAGCAGATGAACAACCTCTTTGAAACTTACGGTTTCTATAAAGAAGATTTATGCACAATTACCTTAAAAGGTCAGAACGGAGCAAAACAGATTGCTGCTATTATGGAAAAAATCCGTAAAGAAGTTCCGGCGCAGCTGGGCGGTTCTGAGGTTCTGGCATTACGTGACTATGAGCTGGGTATTGTAAAAAATCCAAAAACAGGAGAAGAAAAAGGCACAGGACTTCCAAAATCCAATGTACTGTACTTTGAGCTGGAAAATGACGCATGGTGCTGTGTGCGCCCGTCAGGAACAGAGCCGAAGATTAAATTCTATGTAGGCGTAAGAGGAACAGACAGCGAAGATGCGGAAGCAAAAATGAATACATTGATGTGCGGAGTCAGAGCACTGGCAGAGGAGGAATAAGAAATGGCATTATTAAAATTACGTCCAAGCTATAAGGATTATTTGTGGGGCGGACATCGTCTGGTAGAGAAATACAACAAAGAATTTGATGGTGATATTCTGGCAGAAAGCTGGGAACTTTCCTGCCATCCGGACGGACCTTCTTATGTTGTAAATGGTTCTTATGCAGGCAAAACATTGCAGGAATACATTGACTTAGAAGGAAAAAAAGTACTGGGAAATAACTGTCAGAAATTTGAAGAATTTCCTATTCTGGCTAAATTTATTGATGCGAAGGATAATCTTTCCATTCAGGTACATCCTGATAATGAATACGCTCTGAAAAATGAAGGTCAGTATGGAAAGACAGAAATGTGGTACATTATGGATTGTGAAGAAGGTGCTTTCCTTTATTACGGATTTAAAAAAGAAGTCAGCAAAGAAGAATTCGAAGAAAGAATTAAAACAGATACTTTGCTGGAGGTTTTAAATGCTGTTCCGGTACACAAGGGTGACGTGCTGTTTATTGAAGCAGGAACCATCCATGCAATCGGAAAAGGAATTGTTATTGCGGAAATTCAGCAGAACTCCAATGTAACTTACAGAGTATATGACTTTGGACGTGTGGGAAAAGACGGAAAGAAGAGAGAGTTACACATTGATAAAGCAGTGGAAGTAACCAACCGCGTTCCGATTTCTAGAAAAAATACTTGTTATCCTCATGTTGCAAGCTGTGACTATTTCACAGTAGACTGTCTGAACATGGACGGAAAACTAATAAGTAACGTAAAAGGTTCTGTGAATGAAGACTCTTTCGTAAGTATTTTAATTATGGAAGGGGAAGGCACAATCTCCTGCGGAGGAGAAACTATTCCTTACAGAAAGGGAGACAGCTTCTTTATGTCAGCAGGAAGCGGTGAATATGAAATCAGCGGCGAATGTGAAGCGTTAATTACAACAGTGGGATAAAAATACAACGAAAAATGCAACGTAAATTTTTACGTTGCATTTTTGCGTTGATATGATACGTGTTTTTAGAATGAATTATGTAGAAAGCATTATAACGTGACGGAGGATGAAGGAAAAATTATAAATGTTATCAGCAAAGTCATAAATACGTTATGTTGCACATTCTATAAAACTGCTATTTTAATGTATTTAAATTGAAATAGCAATGAAATAGTAGTATAATAAAATAAAAAATGGAGGGATACTAAGATGGCAAGTACAATACAAGTTCGTGTTGATGATGATTTAAAAATGAAATCAGACCAGCTTTTTAGAGAACTGGGAACAGATACTACTTCAGCAATAAGAATGTTTTTAACTCAGGCTGTGGCAAATGATGGTTTTCCATTTGAAATCAAAAAAACAGTGAGAAAACCTTATGTTGCAATGTCAGAAACAGAAATCTTAGAAAAACTGGAAAAATCCAGAAAATCTGCAGAACAGGGAAATTATAAATCTGCTGACTCTGTTATTATGGATATGAGGGAAAAGTATGGATTATAGCATTGTAGTGACAAACGATGCAGAAGATGATTTAAATAGAGTTATTCAATATTTGTTGTTTGAGAAGAAAAGTAAACAAGCAGCAAAAGATGTTCTTGATGACTTTGAAAAAACAAAAGAAAAATTAAAAAATGTTGCGGGAAGTTTAAAGTTATGTGATAATCCCAGACTTAAAATATTGGGATATCATAGAATTAATTTTTTGAAACACCGATATTTTATACTATATCGGATTGAGTCAAACCTTGTATTCATAGATAATATTTTCCATGAACTTCAGGACTATGAAAATAAAATGATATAGAAACAAGAAGCAGGTGTAGTTTTTATGAGCATCACCTGCTTTTTTCAATTCCTTTCATTAGATAAAACATTTGTTTTTCTTTAAAATAATGGTAAAATATAAATAAACATTTCATTAAGTAAGGGAGAAACCTATGAAAAGTAGAGAAAAGAGAAAATATTTTTTTATTCTAAGCTTTTTAGCGGTGGCGGTAATTTTTATCAGCTGGACTTTATTTAAGTTTTACACATTGACACATCGGCACATATACAACATGCAGATTGAAGAAATGAAAAATCTTTCTATGCAGGGATGTGCAGTTGTGGAGAAGAAGTTAGAAGGTCTTGTAAACCTTTTATATGGTCTGACAGAAAGTATTGAGGAAAACGATATTACCGGTGATGAGAATATAAACCATCTTCGTGATTTTCTGGATAAGCACGATGTAGGTTTTCAAAGGATGGGAATTGCGGATGCTGAGGGAAATGCCCTGATTACAAACGGAGAAATGCTTCAAATTGATGACAGAGAGTATTTTCAAACCTGTATGAATGAGAAACACGGAGCAACAGAAATACGATATTCAGATATGGTAGATAAGCAGATTTGTGTTGTGGCAGTTCCCATTTTAGATGATAGGGGAGAGGCAGCAGGTGTTCTTTATGGAATAAGCGAACTGGACTTTTTCGAGATTTATAGTAATACGGTTTTGGAGGGTAAAAACACATATATACAGGTGATTGATTTAGACGGAAATTATATCAGAAAAAAGGAGTCTAATCTGATTGGAAAAAAAGATAATATTTTTGATGGTATTAACAGCATGGAAAGCCAGATAAGCGCCGAGGAAATTCGTGAGAAAATTCAAAACGAGGAGCAGATATATACGGAAGTTACAGATGGGAAATCAAAAGAAATTGTGTATTTTACACCTTTAAAATTAAACAGCTGGTGTGTGGTCAGCGCTATTGATTTTTCGGAAATTACAAAGTCAGTGGATTATATGCTGAACCATAACACCTATATTATGATACTGAGGATTATTCTGGCTGTATCGCTTCTGTTTTTGGTGATTTTATATTACTCTAAGCTTGAAAGAAAACAGGTGAAAGAATTTAACGAGAAATTATTGCTGGATGAAAAAGTTATGTTAATAGCGGCGGAAAAATCCGGTTTAGTAATTATGAATTACGCAATAGAGTCAAAGGAGCTTCGATTTATCAACAGAAAATTAGGGGATATGGAGCTTCCAAAGCAGGCAAATAACCTGACGGAGGTGTTTGCGAGATACTGTCCGGAAAATCCGGAGCTTTCTTCACAGCTGGAAAAGATTTTTAAAAGTATGCAGAAGGATAAAGGGAAAAGAGATTTCTTAGTATCTTTTCTGAAAGACGGAAAGATGACATATCTTAAAATTCAGCTTGTAACGCCAATAGACGAGAAAGGAAATATTCGTCAGTGTATCGGTATGATGGAGGATTATACAGAAAAGCAAAAAATCAGAGAAAAGGCGGACAAAGACCCTCTGACCGGATTATATAACAGAAACAGCAGCAGGGAAAGAATTGAAGCTCTTAGAAAGACTTTTGGGGAAGGACCGGACATGGTTCATGCTTATGTAATCTTGGATATTGACAATTTTAAAGTTTTAAATGATACGTTGGGACATCAGACAGGAGATAAAGCGCTTCAGGATATAGCAGAGATTTTACTTCGACATTTTCGCAGTTACGATATTGTGGGACGCTTGGGCGGAGACGAATTTATTGTATTTTTGAAAAATATTCCAAGAGAAGCGGTCAGCCGTAATATTTCCAGTCTTTTGAAAAAACTGGACAGAACGTATGAAAAAGACGGGAAAACAGTACAGATTACCGCATCTGCGGGGATTACGTTGGTTTCTGATACAAATATAGAATTTCATGAAATGTATCGCAGAGCGGACGAGGCACTTTATCAGGTAAAAAAAGAAAGAAAAAATGGTTTTAAAATATACGAAGAGGAATAAAAATGGATAGTCAAATGAATTTAGATAAAGAACTAAAGATTTATATGCAGACAATTCGATTTTTAGATGACAGTACAGATGATTACTTCTATTTATATGACCTTGCAAATGACAGAATTTATTTTACTGAAAAAATTTGTGAAAAGTATCCGATTGTCTCAAGAAAAGAGGGTATTCTGTTTTCTGAATGGAGTAAAATTGTTTATGCAAAGGACTTAAAACAGTTAAAATACGAGATAAATAAAATTGTCAGCGGGAAAAGTGACAGCCATTCTATGGAGTATCGCCTTATTGACAGAAGCGGAAGCAAAAATTGGGTTATCTGCCGTGGGACAGTACTAAAAAAAGATGATGGTACGCCGGGATTTTTAATCGGAAATGTATCAGAAGGTGCAGTAAGGCGAGAACTGGACAGCTTGACAGGACTCTGGAACGGTGAAAAGTTTAAAGAGGATATGGGATGTCTGAAAAAGGATAAGGGCTATCTTATGATTTTAGATATTGATAATTTTAAAAATATCAATGTAAAGAATGGAAGAGAGTTTGGTAATAATCTGCTGAAAATGGTAGCAATGGTTTTAGAAGAAAAGACAGATTATCTCACAAAATTGTACAGATTAGACGGAGATTGCTTTGCATTAAATTTTCCGGATAAAACAAAAGAAGCTGTGATAGAATTTTATAACGCTGTAAAAGAAGAATTAAAAAGCTATTGCACCGCATCTGCGGGAGCTGTGGCGTATTCGGATGGGATAGGAGAAGACAGTGGATTTTTGCACCAGTACGCGGAAAATGCTTTAGACCGAGCAAAGAGAGAAGGAAAAAATATATTGGCTTTCTTTTCCTCTGAAGATTATCAGAAAAGCTTAGACTGGATTAAGCTTCAGGACGAGTTAAAAGAGTCTGTCCGTCATCAATGTAAGGGGTTTTCTCTTCGTTATCAGCCGCAAATGAGAGGAAAGGACTTTCAGGTTTATGGAGCGGAGGCGTTGCTGCGCTATGAGTCTGCCACTGAGGGATTGGTTAGTCCGGCAAAATTTATTCCTATTTTAGAGCAGAGCGGTTTAATCTGCGAAGTGGGAAACTGGGTATTGAAAACAGCTGTAAAACAGTGTGCAGACTGGAGAAAGGTTCTTACAGACTTTCATATTGGTGTTAATATTTCATATGTGCAGTTATGTCAGGATAACATTACAGAGATGGTTCTTGATACAATTAAAGAGGCGGGAATACCGGGAGATGCACTTACCTTGGAAGTGACAGAAAGCATGGAGCTTCAGGATTACAGCTATTTTAACAAGATTTTTTACGAGTGGAAAAGGCATGGAATTCATATTGCCATCGATGATTTTGGAACAGGATATTCCAGTTTGGGATATTTAAAGAGTATTGATGTGGATGAGATAAAAATAGACCGTTGCTTTGTAAGCCGTATTTATTGCAATAATTACAATTATCGTTTGATGAGTAATATTATTAAGCTGGCACATTCCTCACAAATTCAAGTGTGTTGTGAAGGAGTTGAGACAGAAGAGGAATTGACTTCATTGCAGCAGTTAATTCCTGATTTTCTTCAGGGATTTCTTTTTGCCAAGCCTTATACAAAAGAGGAACTTGAAAAATTATATATGTGTAAGGAGAGCTTGGAGTATCAGGAAAGAGTTGAAAGAGAGAGAAAACTGTATCAGATAAGCACTATTGAGGAAAAGAACGTGACAGCGGAAAATGAGAGAGATGAGATTGTGAATATTGTAGAGGGAATGGATGAAGTGATTTACGTCAGCGATATAGATACGTATGAGCTTTATTATATGAACTCTGCTGCCAGAAAACTGACAGGTATTTATGAATATAAAGGGCGTAAATGCTATCAGGTGTTTCAGGGGAGACAACTGCCTTGTGAATATTGCAATAACTGTAAACTGAAAAACGGAAAAATCCAGGTATGGGAACGAGATAATTTATTTTTTGATAAGCATTTTGTGATAAAAGATAAGTTAATTCCGTGGAACGGAAAAATGGCACGTTTAGAAATTGCCATGGATACCGACGGAAGATGAGAAGTATTTTACAGGGGGATATAGATTTCATGAAAGAAAATTTTGATTTACAGTTTTTTCCTAAAGTTTTAGATAAAATTACTTCCAATATTCGTGTAATGAATGTGGAAACCAATGAAATTTTGTATATGAATGATTGCTGTAAACAAACGTTTCATGAGGAAAGTCCGGAAGGGAAAAAGTGTTGGGAAGTACTCCAAAAGGATAAGAAACAAAAATGTGAATTTTGTAAAATAGACGAGCTGAAAAAACAAGGAGTCGGGAAACCCTATTTTTGGAAAGAGTGTAATACAATCACAGGCAAGGTATATCTGACAGAGGATACGCTGGAAAAGGTGGGAGAAACTCTGTACCATATACAGAGCGCTATTGATATTACAGATTACATTAAGCTTTGTGAAGTAGCTGCAACGGATGAACTGACAGGAATTTTAAATCGGAAGGCAGGAAAAGAAAAGCTTGCACAGATTTTAGAAAATTTGAAAAAAGATGAAAAATTTACCGCAGTTCTCTATGATATTGACGGCTTGAAGTGGGTAAACGATACTTACGGACACTTGGAGGGAGACAGGCTTCTCACTTATGTGGCTCAAAAGATTGAACAGGAATTGTCAGAGTCTGACTTCGTATTTCGGTTAAGCGGAGACGAATTTATTATTATTTTTATGAACCAAAATGCAGATACCGCAGATGTCTGGATGAAAAGAATATTAAAATTGCTGAAAGACGGGCGTGAAGCAGTCGGTATTGATTATGACGTTACTTTCAGTTATGGTCTGGCGACCATACGGGAGCAAGAGCGGCTGACCGTATCAGACGTTCTTTCTCTTGTAGATGCACAGATGTATATTCAAAAAAGGGATTATCATATTTTTAAAGCACAGAGACAGCTGGAAGAAAGACATAGAAAGGTCAACGAAATAACGCCGTTTCAATATAATAAGGAATATCTTTTTGATGCGTTGGATGAAAGTATTGATGATTATGTTTTTGTGGGAAATCTGAAAACAGGAAAGTTTAAATATTCTTATAAAATGATGCTGGATTTTGGGCTTCCGTCTCAGGTTTTAGATAATGCAGCAGCATTCTGGGGAAAAAAGATACATCCGGAAGACATGGAAATGTTCTTGCGAAGTAATCAGGAAATCGCGGACGGAAGAGCAGACAGACACACGATTATATATCGTGCAAAAAATGTAAAAGGCGAGTGGGTGCATCTTATGTGCAAAGGGCGCATGGTGAGAGATGCAGAAGGAATACCTGATTTATTCAGCGGAATTATTCGAAACCTTGATAAAAAAGAACTGGATATCAATGAAGAAATCCGAGTTATCAGTGACAGCAGCAGCGACGGGATTTTTAAAGCTTCCATGACAGAGGGATTTCCTGTGCTGTATGCCAATGACGGTTATTATGAGCTTCACGGATATACGAAAAAACAGATGGCAGAAGAATTGAATAACTGTGTAGATGGTCTTGTATATGAAGAGGACAGAGAAAGAATTACCCATGAGATTGCGGATGGCATTGCAGAGAATAAAAGGCGGATGATACTGGAATATCGAATTTGCAGACGAGACGGAAGACTTGCATGGGTACATGTAAATGCGGGTATTTTAATAGACTCAGACGGAACTCCCATCATGTTGGGAATGATTATGGATATTACAAAGAGGCGGGAGTTGGAAGAGAAGCTCATGCGCACAGAGCAGCTTTTTAAAATAGCCAGAAAAAATATTCGTTTAAATATATGGGAATATGATATCCGCAAAAAGAAAATTATTCAGACAGAAGAGTCTCAAAAAGTTCACGGATATGGAAGAATTATAGAAAATGTTCCTGAAACATTGATAGCAGACGGAGGTATTCATCCAAATGACGTGGAAGCGGCAAAAAAATTCTATAAAGAAATAGAAGAAGGAAATGCAGTAAACAGCATTGTAGTTCGAATAAGGGCAGAAAACAATACATATCGTTGGGAGAAAGTGACCTACACCACTGTGCAGTGGCTGAAAGGAAAGCCGACTTGGGCAATCGGAATATCAGAGGATATTACGGCGCAAAAAGAGGCGGAAGCTCGTGTTTTCAAGGAAGAGCGATTGAGAGAATTGTTGTCAGAAGATATGATTTGCAGTTTTCAGGTTAATTTAAGCCAAAACCGTTTAGAGAATTTCTGGGATTGCTTAAATGGGAAAGGCGAGGTTAAAGTTCCGGAACAGGGGTATGAAGGCGTATACCGCAGAATGTTGGACACCATTGCAAATGAAGATGACAGAAAACGTTTTGTGGAGATGTGCGAACCTCAAAAGATGCAGCCGGAGCTGTTGAAAGGTCAGCAAAGCTTTAATCTGGAATTTAGACAGAAACAAAAAAGCGGACTGATTTTATGGGTTGGTTTAAATCTTCGTGTTATGCGTTCTCCGGAGTCGGGAGAGTGCTTTTTATTTGGATATTTAAAAAATATTGATTTATTAAAACGCAGAGAACTGTCTTTAAAACAAAAAGCTGAGACAGATGAGATAAGCGGATTTTATAATTTAAAAACAGCGAAGCTTTTGATTGAAGAAAGCCTGAAAAAATCTCAGAAAGAAAAATGTGCATGTGTGCTGTTTGATGTGGATAACTTTAAAAAAATCAATCAGGAAGGTGGATTTTTCTCAGGAGATAAGGTTTTAAAAGCAATCAGCAGTGAAATTACGAAACACACCCTGCTTTCCTGTATAAAGGCAAGAGTAAAAGGAGATACGTTTTTGCTGTTTTTCTATAATCTTAACAAAGACAGCAGTATACGGGAAATAATGGAAAGAACCCGTGAAAATATCAGTCGGAAATACAACATAGAAGGACAAGAATTTTATGTTACAGTTTCAGCAGGAATGACAATGAACTTTGCCGACAATATGTCTTATGAGCAAATGTATCAATGTGCCGAGTATGCTTTGCAGGCGGCAAAAAGAGAAGGGAAGAGTACTCTGCGGATGTTCCGTGATGTTGAGCAGATTGAGAACGGAAAGGACATTCATATTACGGTAAATCCGGATACGTATGAAATTACAGGCATGAATGCAACAGGAAAGGTTGCATTTGACAGAAAAGGATTGCCGGATGCGAATGTTAAATGCCATGAGCTTTTGTATAATAGCCCGACTCCGTGTTCTTTCTGCTATAAAGAGATGAATTTGAATGAAGAACAGGTGTGGAAATGCTTTTTGCCTCGCTTGAATAAACCCATGTATGTGCAGATAAAAGACTTGATGGAAGACGGAAAACGAGTCAGAAAAATTCATTTGCAGGAAAAAATGGAGGAAAATCAGGAAACAGACAGCCTGCTTGTATTGCATTTATTAAAGGAAAGCTATAAACAGCTTGAACGTGGAGAAGACCGTTCTTCTGTAATTTTTACATTGATGAAATACATCGCAAATGCTTTTCAGGCAAGCTATGCAGCATTGTATGAACAAGAAGAAACAGGAGAGAATTTAAGAGTAGAACAAAGCTGGAAGTCAGAGGATTTCTCAGGAAGGGAATATTTTAATCTGGAAAGTGATAAGCTGGAAAACCTTTTTGGTACAGTTTTTCCAAAAGATACGATTTTCATTAAAAATAAGGATAGCATAGGGTATGCTGAGGCACAGGAAATTTATGGGGAAGAAAGAGTACCGCTTCCTTTGATTTTAACGGGAAACTTCAAAGAAGGCAAACTGATTTCCATGGTTGCCTTGGAATATGCGAGGGAAGAGAAGCTTTCTTTTGAAATACTGGAAGCTGTTGCGGAGTTTCTACATCAGACCGGCAGTGTTTTTAAGCTGCGCAAAAAGTATGAGGCTGCTATGCAGTATGACCAGAAAACAGGAATTTTAAATTACCAAAGCTATATGGAATATTTGGAAAGAATAAATGAAGATATTCATTCTACTTTTGGTATTTTTGGAATTCAAATCGCTGCGTTAAAAGATTACAACACACGTTATGGGACAAGCGCAGGAGATGATTTATTAAAAACAGCAGCAGATGTATTGGCAGAATTTTTCGGACGGGAGAATTGCTTCCGTGTAAGCAGCGCACGTTTCTTTGCAGTTTATCCGAACATTACTTATGAGAACTTCCAGCAGAGATGCGAAAAGGTGAGAGAATGTCTGGAAAAAAGGCATAGCGGAATGTTTGCAGACGCAAGAGTATGGGGCGAGCAGGTGATTTCGGTGGAGAAGCTTCAGCAGCAGGTAGAAGAAAAGCTCCAGATAGCGCTGACAAAACTGCGCATACTTCAGCTAGAAAACAGTCAGGATACAGTTTCAGACAATCTGGCGAAATTAAAAGAAACCATAGAAAGCGGAAAATTCCGTACGTTTTTCCAGCCGAAAGCCAATGTCCAGACCGGTGAAATCTGCGGAGCAGAAGCTTTAATCCGCTATTATGACGAGAAAAGCGGAATTGTACCGCCGGGACGTTTTCTTCCTCAGATTGAAAAGGCAGGATTTATTCGTCTGATTGACTTGTTTATTTTAAAAGACGTGTGCCGGATTTTGAAGAAATGGATTGCATGCGGCTGGAAGCCGTTTCCGATTTCTTTAAATTATTCAAGAGCCACGATTTTAGAGCCGGGGATTTTAGAGGAAACCAATGCTATTATGGAAAGCATGGGTGTGCCCAAGGAGCTTATTCAGATTGAAGTGACGGAGACTATTGGATGTATCGACACCGGCAGTCTGAAAGAGATTGTGGAACGCTTTACAGAAGCCGGCTATAAAATTGCCTTAGACGATTTCGGAGCAGAATATAGCAATATCTATGTTTTATATTCTCTGGAACTGGATGCTTTAAAATTAGACAGGCGTATTGTCAGCGATATTTATCACGATAAGCGGGCACGGTTTGTGGTGGAAAATGTAATCCATATCTGCAAAGAGCTTCAGATAGAGTGTGTGGCAGAAGGTGTGGAAACAGAGGAACATCTGGGAGTTTTGAAGGAAATGAACTGCGATGTGATGCAGGGATATCTGCTGAATAAGCCGCTGCCGGAAAAAGAATTTGAAAAATTATATATTAGAAAAGATATGTAACGATTTAGATATACATAAAAGAGGGGAAATGCCTATATTTCAATATAAATATATGTTATACTGTGGCAAAGGAAGGAGCGATGGTATGAATTTAAAAAGGATTACTTTTAGAAATTTTAAATCTTTGTATGACGCGGAATTTGAACCGGGAAAAGTTAACGTTTTTATTGGGGCTAATGGAGCCGGCAAGTCTACAATATTGGAAGCTATTGGGCTTTTGAGTGCAGCAATGACGGACAGAGTAGACGATATTAGTTTACAAAGAAAAGGCGTACGGTTAAGCGCTCCTTCAATGTATAAATCCAGATTTAAGAGTATTGAAAGAACAAATCCGACAGTTGCATTGTCACTTGAATGGGAAGAAGAAACAGCACAAACTTTTAAATATGATGTTCATTTAACGACACCTAAAGGTGATGAGTATTGGAAATATCATTCAGAGACCTTTTTCACAGATGGTGAAAAAAAATGGGGACGCAGCAATGCCTCACAAAAACAAAGCAATAATCATATAGGATTTTTCTTATTAGATGATAACTCGGAGCTGGAGCAAGGACGGAGAATTGTAAAACATTTTGAAAATTATGGAATATTTCAGCCAAATACATTAACTTTAAGAGGAACTGTTGCCGATCCTAACCAAATGACGCCAATCGGTTTAAACGGCGGAAGACTGGCAGAAGCGTTACAAGATATCATTTATGAAAAAGATGGTGAACTGTACTTTGGATCATTGTATATGGAAGATATACTGGAATTGATTGATTGGGCCTCTGATATTTCCATTAATGTTCCGACAAAAACAAGAATTAATTCAAGCATTCCAATGACACGACAGGTTATAGAATTTGCAGATGGTTTTTTGCGGGAAACGGCTAAATTTACAGGGTATGATGCAAGTGAAGGAGCTCTTTATATTTTGTTTATGCTGTGTTTAGCCATGCACCCGAAAGCGCCGTCCATCTTTGCAGTTGATAGTTTTGATCATGCCTTAAATCCACGATTGGCAAAAAAATTAATGCAGGTGTTTTGTGAGCAAATATTAGAAAATGATAAACATGTTTTTTTAACAACGCACAATCCATTGGTTTTAGACGGATTAGACATATCAAATGACGATATACGGTTATTTGCAGTTGACAGGGATAAGAATGGATATGCAAAAATTAAAAGAATTAAAGTTTCACAAGAACTAATTGATGAAGGTCAATCCTTATCCAGACTTTGGATTAGTGGAAGGCTTGGGGGTGTGCCGGATTTAATATGATGAATATAGGGATTATTTGCGAAGGACCAACGGATTATGTTCTTTTACAGGAAATCATAGATAGAATTACAGGGGATGATAATTACTATGTACAGTTGCAGCCAGAGCCTGACTTAATGGGAAAATATGGTAATGGCTGGAAAGGTATATGGAAATGGTGTAATGATAACGGAACACAAAAAGAAAAACTCATGAAAGATATAGAACCTTCCCTAGACATATTAATTATACAAATGGATGGTGACGTTTCCAGAAAAGAAAAAATAGCGCATTGCGGATGTAAGTCTACTGTATGTCAATACAAAACGAAATGTAGTCCCTTAGAATGTGACAGTCAAAAAGAGATAAGAGAGACGTGTCCGATTACGTTGCCATGTGCAGACCATGAAGTATCACCCAAGGCGTATATGGAACATCTGGAGAAACTGATAGAAGGATGGCTGCCGGATTTAAATGATATATGTCTTGCTATTCCCTGTGATAGTACGGAAGCTTGGATTGTTGCGGCTTATGATGAAATAAAAGAGGCAGAAAAGATAGAAGACCCATGGACGAATACTATTGCTAAAAAGAAAGCTTATCATGACGTGAGAATTCAGGGAAAGCAAAAAAGAGTCAGGGTATTTAAAGAGTTTGCAAAGGTTGTCAGTAAAAATTGGGAAAAAGTTACGGAGCTATGTGTTAGTGCGAAAGAATTTGAAGATAATATTCTTTCCTTAAGCGGAAAATAATGAAGGAAAAGGGGCATCCTGAAAATATAATTCAGAGATAACCCCTTTTCTCGTGTTTTACAGTTTTTTACTCATCATATCCACATTAGACGCATAAGTCAGCGCAGTTTCTCTGGTAATCTGTCCTGCCCGATAGAGATTTAGCAGACTGGAGTCCATGGAAATCATAGTAGGGCTGTTAGAGGCGTAAAGAATACCGTCAATCTGCGGTGTCTTATTATCTCTAATCATATTGCGGATTGCAGGCGTCATAGTCATGATTTCAAAAGCAGCCATCATTTTGCCGTCCACAGACGGAACAAGCTGCTGAGAAACAACTGCCTGCAAGACCATAGAAAGCTGAATGGCAATCTGTTTTTGCTGGTTTGGCGGAAACACATCAATAATGCGGTCAATGGTATTTGCTGCGCCCACAGTATGCAGTGTGGAGAAAATCAGATGTCCTGTTTCAGCTGCGGTCATGGTTACATTGGTTGTTTCGTAATCACGCATTTCACCAAGCAGAATAACATCCGGACTTTGGCGCAGCGCTGCCCGAAGGGCAACCACATAGCTTTCCGTGTCCAGATTTACTTCTCGCTGGCTTACAATACTTTTTTTATGAGGATGAAGAAATTCCAGCGGGTCTTCCAGCGTAATAATGTGTTTTTCCTGATTAGAGTTAATCTGGTCTACAATACAGGCAAGTGTCGTGGATTTTCCGTTTCCGGCAGGACCGGTTACAAGAACAAGCCCTTTATTTAGATTTCCGAAGTGGATAATGGAGTCCGGAATTCCCAAATCCTGCGGATGAGGTAAGGTAAATGTGATAACACGTATAACGGCAGCAATAGACCCCCTTTGTTTAAAGGCATTTACACGAAAGCGGGACACGCCTCTTAAAGCAAAAGAGAAGTCGTCATCTCCTGTATTTAACAAGCGGTCTGTGCTTCTGTTATTTGCCAGCTCATAAATTTGATTGACTAAATCCATGGTGTCATCGGGAAGGAGCTTTTCTTCGCTGACACGCTTAATACTGCCGTGAAGACGGTAGGAAAGGGGAAGCCCTGCTACCAGAAAAATATCAGAAGCGCCGGCAAGAGATGCAGATTTTAGTAATTCTTGTACATTCATATAAAATTCTCCTTTGCAAAATATTACATAACATTCAGAGGTTCATCATTGTCCCAACTGTCAGTAGAAATTTCTTTCCATGAAGTCACCTTGTAAAGCTTTCCTTCATTATCTGTTGGCAGCTGTAACTGTAAAGAGACTGCCAGCGCCTGTGTGTCATTCATGGGAACATGAAAAGACAAAACAGGAAAGAAGGAAATGTCAACAGGATAAGCGAGGTTTTCCATTGCTTCAGCATCGAAAACTGCCGCACCCTGTTCCAAATAAGTATTTCCATGCAATTCATAAGCTTTTGCAAGCAGCTTGTCAAGCTGTGCAAGCTGTGCTTCCGCTTCATTAGAAGCAGTATAATAGTCTAAAGTTCGTCTGGCAATATTCTCGGCATAAGTTTTGTCATTGTTGCTGCTTGTTACCGACAATAGAGAAAAGGTCACAAGACATAAAATAATAAAAATCACAAGCATAGAAGCAGAACCGATATTTACGGCAGGATATTTTTTCTTTTCCATCTTTGTTCCCCTTTCCTAATATGTATGCGGTACGTGAATTTGCACCGGCAGCTCATAAACAGAATTATTATTTCCCTTGAGTAAAATTTTAATAACGGCGAAAGCCGTGTCTTCTGTGCGTTCCGGCGTCAGTGTCAATATATAGTCGGCATCTGATTTTGCACAGGGCAAGCCTTCCTCATTATAATATGCAGTATAGAAATCTTTGGAATTCGGCGCTTCCAGCTCAGGCATAAAATCTGTGACAGCATCCATATCGCCATAGCTTTGGCGGAAAATTTCTGCTGCGGAGGTTACAAGATTAACACCGGTGTTTAATTGAGCCGCTTCTTTACTCAGCAGGTGGGATTTTACAAACAGCTGCACACAGACGGCGCTTGCCAGAGAAAAGAAGGCAATAGCCAAAATCAGCTCAATCAAGAAAAGACTTGATTTATGTGTCCGATAATTTTTCATAGTCATATACTCCTCCTGCTAATTAGTTTTTGTTCCCACAACCACAGAATGTGTGTTATTTTGTTCTGTGGCAATGGTAAAACGGAATAAGCTGTCAGAAAGGGACTCTGCCTGAAAGCTCTTTACCTCCAGAATAAGCTCTCCTGCCAGAGGAGAGGGTCTGGTTCCTTCTTTTACAGAAAGCTCCTTTAAGGCTCCGTCATGTTCATAAATATAAGTAGTATAATCAGCGCCTGAGGGCTTTAGCATAAGGCAGTCGCTTCCATCCAGCTTTCCGACAGAAACATTGCCGGCTTCATCATTTTGCCGTACCTTTTCGCTGATATAAGAGAGGGCAGTACGGGAAGAATACTGTTCCTGTGAGTCTTCCGTGGTAGATTTGTAAATGCGGGTTGCCAGAAGTACAACAATGAGTGAGGATACCGCAAATACAAAAAATAATGCCACAGGAAAAATAAAATCAATAACATGACGCTTCTGTGTCTTTATTTTCATAAAAAATCAATCCTTTCTGGAGATGATTGTAATATCCGGCATAATATTCTCACCGAGTACCTCGTATCCAATAAAATATTTTTCCTTATCATAGCGCAGAGGATAATGCTCCTCCAGATATTTCAGGCTTTCGGGATAACGCCCCTCTGCCGCATAACATTGTACCACATTTCTTTTCACGGCACGCTCTAAGGTTTCTATTTCTGTTCTGTCTGCTGTTTCAGATACTATTTGAATTCCGTAGGAAAAGCAGAATATCAGCAGAAAAAACACACAGACGGATAAGAAAATATTCCGAAGTCCTGAGGGCTGCTTTGCAGTCTGAAATCGTTTCATATTGAAATTCCTCCTTACAAGCTGGACATAATTCCCATAAGCGGAAGCATAACAGAGAATAGAATAATTCCCACAATCAAAGATAAAATAATGACAAGCGTAGGCTCCAGTATGGAAATTATGGCAGTCAGGCGATTATCAATTTCTTCCTCATATTTCTCGGCGATTTCGCACATAACCGTATCAAGTTCGCCTGTACGGGAAGCAAGGTTTGTCATGCGTCCATATATCCCTGAGAAAATACCGGTCTGAGTAAGAGCGGCAGAAAGCTCGCTTCCCTCACGCATCATCAGACGACAAGCTGCTATTTTCTTTCGAAATTCTTCATCTTCAATAAGGTTTTCTGCAAGCTCTGTACAATAATCAGGATTAAGTCCGCTGCTAAGTGTCAAAGCCATACAGTCTGCAAACCGGCAGGAAGAAGTTTTTTCATAAAGACGGCGCAAAGCAGGAATGTGCTTGCTGAAAGAAGCAAAAGTTTTGCGTCCGTGTTTTGTTTTTCCGAAATAAACGCCAAGCCCGATAAGCACAACCAGTATTCCCATAAAAATAGCAGAATATTGGTTCACGGCAGCTCCGACAGACAGAAGAGCCTTGGAAAATCCGCTCATTTCCTGCCCCAGTTGTGCAAATACCTGATTAAAAATAGGCATGACCTTTGTAATTAAAATAAGAACGACTGCGGCCATCATGCAAATCATAATCAGCGGATAGGTAACGGCGCTGCGGATAGAACGAGAAATATTTTCTTCTCTTTCATAATGAAGAGAAAGAGATTTCATAACATCGTCCAGACGCCCTGCCTGCTCTCCGATGTCTACCATGTGCAGCAGGTAGGAAGGAAATACGGCAGAAGCTTCCAGCGCCTGAAACAGATTTCCCGTTTCTAAAAGTGTATCGTAGATTTTTTGTAAAATAGCTTTTTCTGCGTTATTCTGAGACTCCTCCAGCATAATTGAAATGCCCTCAATGGAAGAAATTCCCGATTTCAAAATCAGAGCCATTTGGCTGCAAAAAGAAGCCAGCTCCGTATTAGACAGTTGCTTTTGAGAGGTATTGCGTTCCATAAAATTCGCCTCCTGTAATAAGTTTTTTAATAAGAATACTGTAAAGTATAATTTTTTCCGTCGCCAATATATTTTTCCACAGATTTGCGGCTGTTATTGGAAGCAAGAGTGGGGTCCATTAAAGTCCACGAAGAACCGTCAAATTCAATAATATCATCTACCCATCCCACTTCGTCCACATAGGCGCTAATCCAGGCATGCTTGACTTCTCCCGAATAACCGATTTCAAGCTTCGTTGGAATACGCTGAGTACGCATCATTGCCGCCATCAGTGCTGCATAATCAAAGCAGATACCTGTTCCGGAGGAAAGGGTTTCATCAATGACAGGAAGATAGCCGTCTACAACTTCAGAAGCCTTTTGTTCATCATAGGTAATATTTTTGGTAACATACGTATAGATATTTTGGATTACTTCCAAATCGGAATAAGCGCCTTTTGCAAGCTCTGCTCCCTTTTGTACAGCCTGGCTTTCTTCTGTAAAGTGTACATATTGGTTGGGATAGAGGAAGGGAGAAAATTCATCGGACAGAGTTACTTCAATGGTTTCTGAAAGAAGGACAGCATATTTATCGCCGGTTGTATTTTCTAAAATATTAATCTGATAGCTTCCGTTGCCCCCTGAAAAGGGGAATACCTGATAACCTCCGTCTATGGAAAGGAGAGGCTGATTTTTTGTGCCGTCCGGAGCAATGGTCTGTACCCGGACTTTGGGAATATCTCCGGTATATTTCACCATAAAGTAACCGGAAGAAGCATTGGAAACATCAACAACCACATTTTCAGCCTGCCAGACTGACGTACCCGCCGCCTGGGGAGTCAGAACTGTTGGAGTGTAATCTCTGGGCTCGTTTTCCTGCGTGTTTTTGGAAGATTTCGATTTACTGCAGGAAGTAAGGAGGGATACACATATCAAAAAGCAGAACAGAAGAAAAAATACAGATTGTTTTTTCATTATGTACACCTCCTGATTTGTCATGATATAGTTATTATCTAATGTTGTATTTGCTTTGTCAATCCAAAAGGAAAAATGTCGAAATATAAGCTTGTAGAGATGTTTCGTTCATGTTAAGCTACTAGTATTGAATGTTATGGAAAAAGGGGATGAAAGGGAAAACTATGAGAGTAGAACATACAGTATCAACACTTCGAATATGTATTGATGGAATGCAGACAGATGAAAAGGATATGAAAGGGAGAATTTGCGGAATTGCAGTGAAAAATGAGACTGCATTTTCAGGTGTTTCAGAACTTCTTGTTTTAGTAGACAGACTGTTGGATACCATCGGCAAACCACAGCCTTCCCGGAAGTCCAGAAGTTTCCGCAAAGAGGAAGAAAGTCAGGTGACTTCTTATTGCTGTAAGCCTGAATTATACCATGCACAGGAAGAAATTATGAAGGAAAAAGGAAAACTGATAACAAGAGATGTAACCTTTATTTCCAGACTGCGAAGCTCTTGGCAGGGAATTGTGAAAGATGAAGAGGGGAAAATGTTGGGGGCATTCGAGAGCGATTTGGAGTTTATTAAGCTTTTGTATGACTGTGGTGTGACTTTTTAGATTTATAATAAAAATAATATAGAAATTTATAGACAGGTCATGCAAAAGGAGGGAAGAAAATGTCGCTTCCACATAAAAAAGGAGCAAATGCAGGAGAAACATTTGTTGTAAACATAAAATGCAGACAAAACCACACGTGGCAGGGGACTGTGAAATGGATAGAAGGACAGAAGGAAAATTCCTTTCGAAGCGCTCTCGAGCTGATTAAGCTAATGGAGTCTGCAATAGAAATAGCAGATGAAGAAGAAAATGTAGATGAACCGACATGGTAAAATGAATTATAAGATAGAAGGATAAGAGTCTGTGAAGAATAGACTCTTTTTTTATTTCATAAGAAAAACTCCGTAAGTATATGGACTTTAGGTATTGCAAAATAGAAAAAAACATATAAAATAATATATAAATAGTATGTCATTTTGTATGATTAGGCATCAATTTATGGGAAGAGTAGAGGATTATGAATAAAGTTAATGATAAGGAATATCCAAGGTTGAATGTGTATACATTCGGTAAATTCCAGATTAGCAATGAAAACGGGATATTGACTGTGGAAAAAATACATTCTGAGATGCTGACTCGCTTATTGGCTTATATGGTATACAATAGAAATAAAAGTGTGACAGTACAGGAATTAGTTGAGGTACTATGGTCGGAAGATGAAAGTGATAATCCGGCCGGAGCTTTAAAAAATCTGATGTATCGTTTGCGTAATTTATTGAAGAAAACATGGGGGAATTATGACTTTATTATAACAGGACGTGGATTATATCAATGGAACCCACATATTCTTTTAAAAGTAGACGCAGAAGAGTTTGAACAATACTGCAAAGAGATAGAACTTCAAGACAGTGTTGAAATGCAGATACAAAAAGGGAAAGTGGCAGTTGAATTATATAGGGGAACATTTCTGTCTGAACTTTCGGGAGAATATTGGGTAATTGCAACTGCTACTTATCAGAATTCTGTTTATCTGGCAACCGTGAAAAAGCTGGCAGAATTGTTGGAGCAGGAACAGAGATATCCTGAGCTGGAATAGTTATGCAGGCAAGCGCTTTGCTTTGAGTCCTTAGATGAAGAAATCCATTGTTATCTGATGAGGGCATTGATTGCAGACAATAAACAGCAGGCAGCGACCGAGCATTACACAAGAACGGTAAAGTATATATATGATACATTGGGTGTAAGACCATCAGCAGAAATGCAGGAAATTTATGAAGAGATGCAAAAACGTCAGCATGACCATGAGAGCAACATTGATATTATACAGGAAGAATTGAAAGAAAAGGAGCTTCCTTCCGGCGCATTTCTTTGTGAGTATGGTGTTTTTCGTAAAATTTATGCTCTTGAGGCAAGAAGCAGCAGGCGAATGGGAATTTCCATTCATTTGGCTTTGGTGAGTATGTATCTTGATTTGCGGCCTTATGAAGAGTATGGTAAGTATCAAAGCATTCTGAGTGAAGGTATGAATGTCCTGGAAAAAACCTTGCTTAGCGGTTTACGAAGCAGTGATATTATTTGCAGATATAGCGCCAATCAATTTCTGATTATGCTGCCGGCATGTCAGTACGAGGATGCAAAGATGGTTGTTAATCGCTTAAAAGACAGATTTTATCAGTCGGGGAAGACAAAAAAGGTAGTTTTACAGTATAATATTGATGAAATTAATGTAGCATAGTTTATAGAATAGACGAGCTTTGTAAGACAATGAGATTGCAAAGGCTCGTCTGTTTTTTTGTTTATATTTAAGAAATGGTATTTTGTGAAAGCAGAAGATATCTTTAAAAAATGTAAAAATTGTAAATAATTTTTTAACAAAAGGTGTATTTGTGACTGATATGTGACTAAACATAATTATACTAAGCATATAAATTATGAGATATATACGTTTGTAATGATGAAATAAATCAGAAATGAAAAGATGAATGGAGGAGAAGTGCCATGAAAAGTAAAAGAAAGAAAAAAATATTAGCAGCCATACTTTGCATGGTGATGGTGTTGACAAATAATTTTTCAATATTAGCAGAAGGAACAGAAGTTCCAAACGAAATTATACAGCCGGAAACACCGGAACAAATCAATGAGTCGGAAACAGAGGTGATACCGGAAGAGTCGAAGGAAGAAATGCCTGAGTCAGAAGTGACACCACAAAAACCGGAAACAGAAGAAATGCCACAGGAAGAGGCAACACCGGAAGAACCGAAGGTAGAAGAAGTGCCGCAGGAAGAGGCAACACCGGAAAAACCAAAGACTGAAGAAGTGCCGCAGACAGAAGAAACACCAAAAGAGCTGAAATATGAAGATGAACAGGTGTCTGTTGTTGTGACAGCGGTTGAAGAGGGAGCAATTCCGACAGGAGCTACATTAAAAGTTCTTCCTATTACATTAGAAAATAATGAAACAAAGGCACAGTACGAAGATGTAGAAAAGAGAATTCAGGAAAAAGTTGCGGAAGAGGAAAAAGAAGTAGCAGGATTTCTTGCTTATGATATTACATTTGTAGATGGCGAAGGCAACGAAATTGAGCCGAACAGCAAAGTAAAAGTTTCCATGAATTATAAAAACGCAGTGCTTCCTAACGATGTAAAAGAGAAGGGAAGCGAAAATGCAGAGGTATCTGTTCTTCACTTGGAAGAGGATGAAAATGGTAATGTAAAAGATGTTGTGGATATGAGCGAAGCAGAAACTACGAAGGTAGATGCGCTGACTACGACAGAAGGACCGATGGTTCAGAACGTGGAGATGGAAACAGAGAGTTTTTCGGTGTTTACAATTACATGGAAAAATTCAGAGAGAGGGTTGCTTGAAAATACATACAAAGTTAAATGGATAAACCATGGGGGTAATAGACAAATTCCAACGGTAACAATTCATTTTGTAGATGAAAATGGTAAGAATATCTCGAAAGGAATAGGTGTAAAAGACAAAGATATTATAGTTTCCGGAAATGGTAATTTGGATGGCATTGATGGACGTCTTACCTTACAGACAATAGGAGAAAAATATAATGAACAAGCCAAAACGAAGGGATTTTATTTTGCAGAAGCACATATAGACTCTTATAAGGGAAATATTACTACAAATATTAGTTATAATCCGAATGTTAATACAGGTGGTTGGCTGTATTTGCCAAGTAATGGTGGTTGGACTAACTGGAATGGAAGAAATCCTGTCAGCCGTAATGTTTATATGGTTTATAAGAAAATACCTGATAAATATCAAGTTGTTTGGGCAGACCAAGGTGATAATAATCATCGTCCAACAGTGACCTTACATTTTGTAGATGCAAAAGGAAATGATATTTCAAAGAAATTAAATGTAACTAATAGAACAATTCATATTCCGGGAACCGGAAACCTGAGTGGCAATAACAGCTTAAATAAGATAGGAGAAACCTATAACAATAATAGCTTGGATTTATGTTTTACAGAAGCGCATATTGACTCTTATGCCGGAACTGTTGCTACAAACATCAGTTATAATCTGTCTGCTAATCCAGCGGGCGGTTGGCTTTATCAGACATACGGCAGCGACTATATTCAATGGGATCAGCCTTCCGAAAAACTACCAAATGAACGAGATGTATATCTGGTTTATGGAGAAAAGAAAGCCGTAGAGAAAATAAAAACATTAGATGAAACCAATCCTAACGATGCCAAGAAAATAAAAATCAACCTTTTTAATTATAATAAATATATTAATAATACAAAAGCTGCAAACGAGGGTTTTCAATTTCACAATAGCGAACCGGGAACGGCTGTTGATGGTGCAAATAGTGTGTACCCAGATCTCAAGTATACACATCCAAATGGTACACAGAAAGTTCATCAGGAATACCTGAAAAAGAATTTGAGCAAGGAGAATTATCCCGTACTTACAAATGGAACTTCATTACAGTATTTATTTGATGAAACAAATGATAGGAACGAAGTAACAGCTTATAAAGGTCTGACAGGATTACTGTATAAAGAGGGAACGTATAATGTTTACGATAGTGAACGGTATCATGCACAACTGGAAGATAATAAAATAGCCGTTTATAATGCGAGATTATCACCTGCTTGGAACACATTTAGTTACGGAAACTTCCTTCCATTTAATCGGTTATCAGATAATATGTATAATGGAACAAATAACTCTGTTCCGGATGGACGAGGAAAAACAGATTTATGGTTTGGAATGAATTTAGATTTTAAATTTATGCAGCCTAAGGATGGCAAGATAGCAGATGAACCGATGGTCTTTGATTTCCGTGGGGATGATGATGTTTGGGTATTTATTGATGGTGTAAAGGTATTAGACATCGGTGGTATTCATCCGAGAAAAGCAGGAAGTATTAATTTTAACACCGGTGTGGTTAAGGTAGAAAGAATACCGGATACTACATTACCGGAATTATATAAGGAAGCATATGTAGAGTCCTATAAAGAAAGCCATTGGGGAGAACCATCATCAAAACAGGTTGATAAATATTTGTCCGGTATCTTTAAAAAAGATGCAAATGGCAAGTATACAACTTATAAAAACTTTGACGTTCATGATTTTAAATTCTTCTATTTAGAACGTGGAGCAGGGGCGTCAAACTGCAGAATTAAATTTAATATGCCTGCAGTGAATGCGGAAGATATCATAATAAGTAAAGAAATTGAAGATTATGATGAAAATGCTTATAACGATATAGAGTTTAGCTATGAGCTATATGTAGATAATAAGTTACAAAAAGGAGCTCCGTATACATTGATTGACGCAGACGGAAAAGAAATGTCAAAGACAACAGATCCGAAGACCGGCATATTTAAGCTGAAGCATGGGGAAAGCGCTCGTTTTTCTCAATATAAGGAAGGGCAAAAATATAAAGTAAAAGAGGTTGGTATCAGCAGCGAAACTTATGATCAGGTAACAATCCAATCTTCCGGTGTGGTAGATGCTGACAAGCATGATATATCAGATAATGATAACTCTGCTGAAAGTAAAGATCTTACAGTTGGTGAAAATCCTAGTGTTAAATTTTTAAATCGCTGTGCAGTGACGAATATACAGCAACTGATTATTGAGAAAAAGCTGGAAAATGGAAATAGCGAAGACGCCTATAATATGCGAGTAACTGTCGGTGGAAAACCGTATCGTGGATATTATAAGGTTGGAGATAATTATGACGCTGCAATGGAGGCAGACGGTGTAAGAACAGAGAATGGAATTATTCCTTTGAAAGCTAATCAGGTGGCTGTTATATTGGGAAATGTTTCCCGCATAGATAATGGAAAAGTGAAACGTGGTTTTCCGTCAGGTACAAGCTTTAAAGTAGAGGAATTACTTTCTGATGAGGAAACTTATATAGCTCCACATTATGAAATCGTGGAAGGTACGGCAGATGATAGAAATACCGAAGATGGATTTGAAAACAGCGGGTACGCATCAGGAAAGATTACTTTAGAAAAAGATGCCGAAGTAATAGTTACGAACACTTTGAAAGGAACAGCGCCTGATCCGGACGAACCGGAAGATGTTTTACATCATAAATATATCGACTATCTTGGAAGTGGTGAAAATACACAAACAAGCTTAAGCGGAGAGGAATTTTACCGATTATATCTGGATGTAAAAGGTGTTCCCAATATTAAACCGGAGCCGGCGGACATTGTACTTGTATTAGATTATTCAAGTAGCATGGGCAGTGGTTTTGATAATAAAAATAAACATGATAGGTTTCATTATGTAAAAGAGTCGGCAAGACTTGCAGTAGAAACATTGCTGCCAAAGGGCAGCGAGAACCGTGTGGGAATTGTATGGTTTGATAGAAAAGCAAATGATAAGGAATTTAATGTTGATTTTACAAATGACAAAAATACATTGTTGACGAATATTGAAAAGAAGGCTTGGGATAGTGGAACTAATTATCAAGCGGCATTTTGGAATGCGCAGGATATGTTGGAAGAACAGAGTAGTCCCGAGCGGAAAAAGTTTGTAATCTTTGTTACGGATGGAGAACCATATGATTACTATAATAGTACAAAAGACCAGCAAAAGGACAGGTATTTAGTGCATGACCCAGAGAAGGCAAAAGAAGCGGCAAAAGAAGCAGCAAAACTATTTAAAGGTTTAAGTGGTTTTTACGCAGTATCAGTAGGCAATAAGGGTGGAACCACCTTCTTGCAAGAAAAGATTGTTCCAGCAGTACCGGCAGCGATTAAAAAGGTGATAGGCGCTGATAGTACAGCAGAACTTGAGAAGGCATTCAATGTATTTTTAGGCTCTATTACAAAACAAATTGGCAACGTGACTATCACGGATACATTAAGTGACTATGTAGATTTCGTTGACGAAACAGGTAATTCTTTAGAACAATATTTAGAACAATATGCAAATGAAAAAGGAATTATTGAAGGTAAACAGGACGATAGGCTTGCTGTTAAGTTAGGCTTAAAGGTTCAGCAGTATGATTATGACAAATTTGATGATGATGACACAAATAAGACAGAGTATGATAAGCATACAGGAATTAAAGATGCACAGGATTACACAGGGGAATATACATACACCATTGATTTGAAGACGAAAAAAATCACTGTAAACTTAGGAAAGGATTATTTCCTTGAAAGAGATAAGGTGTATACGATTTCCTTTAATGTGAAACTGACAGAGGCTGCTACTCAGGAAGCCGTAGATGTTAAGGGTACGATAGGTGATGCAAATACAGATTATCCGGGGAATGATACAAGTTCAGGTGAAAAAGGGTTATATTCCAATACAGAAGCAAAGATTTCCTTTGAAAGAGTAAAGGATGGAGAAATAAAACCGGATGAACTTACATATGAAAAACCGGTTGTTCAGCCTTATGAGCGTGTAAAATGGGATATTGTTAAGGTAAATGAAGCAGATACAATACGCCTTAAAGGTGCAGAATTCCATTTGTATCAGAAAGATAGCGAACTCCAAACTCCTGTTTATAAAGGAATATCTGATGAAAATGGTGTTGTTAAGTGGGAAAAATTAGAAAACAATAGTAATAAACCACTAAACTCATCGGAAGAGATTGAAAAAGGAACATATATTTTATCAGAAGTGAAAGCACCTGTGGGATATACTTTATCCGGCAAGAAATGGGAAGTAACGATTTCTGTAAAAGGTGGTATGCCGGTGATAAAAGAACAAGATGGAATACCTGTTAAAATGGAACAGGATGAGAATGGTGTATTTATTATGAAAGTTCATAATAAAGCGGTTTACGAACTCCCATCTTCCGGCGGACATGGAACTTTTGTATATACGATTGGCGGTACACTGCTTTTAATGGCAGCAGCGCTTCTCTTATATAAAATGAAACGCGAGGAGGTGCTGAAAAGTTAAGAATACTAAACTTTTTAGCGACTCCGGGTCGCAGCAACAACAAAAATTACATCGGAAGTAAAAGATGTAAAATATAAGAGGGAGAACCTCAAAGAAAAGGAGAAAAAATTATGAAGAAAATTAAAAAAGTATTAGCATTGTTAGTAGCAATGGTAATGGTTATGGGAATGACCATGACGACAATGGCAGCGCCCCAGAAAGATGAGGCAACAATTACAATTAAGAATGAGAATGGAGATATTCTTGCAGGAGCACAACTTTCTTATGTACAGGTTATTAAAGCAGATCAGACCACACGTACAGGTTGGGCATTTACATCAGAAGCGATTAAAGAAGCATATTTAGAAGCCTTTAATGAAAAAGATGATCAGGTAGTTATTGACCAGTTAATTGCCTATGCAGCAAAAGCAGAGAATGCAGCGACAAGTGAAGAAATTGCAAAAGCTTTAAGTAATGTAGTAAATAGCAAAGACGTTCAGTATACTCCAATGTCCAATCCACAGACAGTAGATAAGGCTGGTGTATATGCAGTTAAAGCAGTACAGGAAGGCTATACATATAATAATATGGCTGCTTATGTAGGATTTGGCACAGAACAGGGAGATTACCCATCTCTTACAAATGTTGAATTAACAGCTAAAAGAACACCTACGGACGTAACAAAAGAAGCAACAGACCCAGATAAAGTAGTGGCTATTGGAGATATCGTAACTTATACAATTGAAACAACTGTACCATATATTGATCCAAATGCAACTAATAGAAGTTTTAAAGTGTGGGATAAAATTTCAGGAGCAGAATATTACTTTGAGGGTGAAGGAAGCCATTTCAGCATTGTTATGGGTGACTTTGATAATGTATACGGTACAGAATTACTCGAAGAAAAAACAGCAACAGGATTTACTGCTAATCTTTCTGATTTTATTCTTCCGGATAATGGAAATGCAGGAAAGAAAGTTTTAATCACATATACTGCTAAAGTGACAGCACAGACTGTTGAAAATGAGACAGGAAACAATATCAGTGGTACCGAAGTAGATAGTGATAACGAAAACGTTTATACAGGTTCTATTACACTTACAAAATATAATGAAGATAAATCAAAGAAGCTTTCAGGTGCAGGATTTGAAGTTCGCAAAGACGGAAGCGATGAGGCCTTAACATTCAAAAAGCTTGGTGATGGAAGTTATGAATATGATCCAAACGGCAAGATTATAGAAGTATTTACAGGTAAAGAAGGTATTTTAACTGTAAGTGGATTAGATGCAGGAACATATAACTTCAAAGAAACAACAGCTCCAGAAGGATATCACATTAAAAATGATCCAGATGGTGTGGATGCAACAGCTACATTAGTATTAGAAGGTGATAAGACAGAAGCTGAAGCAATCTTAACAGCCGGAACAGAACTGACTAATACAAAACTTTCTTCTCTTCCATCTACAGGTGGTATTGGTACAACAATCTTCACAATCGGTGGTTGTGTAATCATGATTGCAGCAGCAGGTTTATTCTTTGCTAGCCGCAAAAAAGAAAACAAATAATCATAATTTTTAACACAAACTCATAAGCTGGGGCGGTAACCCGCCCCGGCTCTTATAAAAAATACAACAATAAGGAGAACCCGGATGAAGAAAAAAATTACTACTATAACAATTTGCATAATGTTTTTAGCCGGTTTGTCCTTGCTGCTGTATCCATTTATTTCCAATCAGTGGAATACTTACAGACAGAAGCGACTTATCAGCAGCTATGATGAACAGGTTGCCAAGAAAGAGGAAGCAGGGGAGATTGATTATAATAAAGAATGGTCAGAAGCAACAGCTTACAATGAAGCGCTTTTGCCGAGTATTTTGCCCGACTCTTTTGCAGTAGCAGAAGCTTCTGAAGAGGATGATGAAGAATATATGTCCAGCCTGAATTTAAACGGCGATGGAATGATGGGATATGTGGAAATTCCTAAGATTGATGTAAAAGTTCCGGTTTACCATACCACGGAAAAAGAGGTACTGGAAAAAGCCGCAGGGCATCTGGAGGGAAGCTCTCTTCCGGTAGGGGGAGAAAGCACACATTCTGTAATATCCGCTCATCGAGGACTTCCAAGCGCCAAATTATTTACAGACTTGGATAAGCTGGAAAAGGGAGACCATTTCCTGATTTCAGTTTTGGATGATACTCTTTGCTATGAGGTAGATAAGATTTCTGTGGTAGAACCTACGGAAACAGACGGGCTTGAAGTAGAAGAAGGTCAGGATTTGGTAACACTTCTTACCTGTACGCCTTATGGCGTAAACAGTCAGAGACTTCTGGTTCGCGGACACAGAGTATCTTTTGAAGAAGTTGAAATGGAAGAAGCTCCGAAAGGTTTGCTTGGAGGAACAAGTCTTTACACCAATTATTTACTTTGGGTAGTTGTAGGACTTGCGGTGACAGGAATTTTTATTGCCGGTCTTTATACTTATAATAAGAAGAAAAATTCAGATAAGCAGAAAGAGGATTGACTATGAAACGAAAGATTTCAAATATTCTGTTTGGTCTGATGTTTTCAATAGGATTTGGGGTACTTGTTTATCCGACAGTATCAGACCAGTGGAACACATATCGACAAAATAAACTGATTTCGAATTATGAGTCTGCCGTGGAAGAGATGACAGAGGTAGATTTTACAGAAGAATGGGAAAAGGCAAAAGCCTTTGATGCAGCTCTGGCGCAGAATAATCTGTACGGAGATGTGTTCGGAGAAGATAAGGGAGAACTGGAAAATACAGAATACTGGCAGGTATTAAATGTAGCAAATGACGGTATTATGGGATATCTTTCCATACCAAAGATTAATGTGAAAAACGCCATTTATCACGGAACAGGCGATAAAGTGTTACAGACAGGTATCGGTCACTTAAACGGAACTAAGCTTCCCATAGGCGGCGAGAGTACACACAGCGTACTGGCTGCTCATCGAGGGCTTCCCACAGCCCGTCTGTTTACCGATATTGACCAGCTGAAGAAAGGCGATATGTTTTATATCCACGTTTTAGATGAAGTATTGGCTTATCAGGTGGACCAAATTTTAGATATGGTGGATAAGGATGACCATGAAACGCTGGAAGGCGCATTACAGATTGAGGAAGGGAAGGATCAGGTGACACTATTTACCTGTACCCCTTACGGAGTGAATTCTCACAGACTTCTGGTTCGTGGAACAAGGGTTCCGTATAACGGAGAGGAAGAAGTCGAGACGTCCGTAGCGGAAACCATGTTGAAGACAATACAAAATTATTATATGATATATTTGATATTAGGATTATCCATAACATTTTTAGTGATACTTTTCATGAGATTTTTATTTAAGAGAAAAGACAGAAAGCGGAAATGATTTTTGAAGGAGGGTAAATGGTGAAGATGAGTAAGAAAATAAAAAGCATGAGCGTGTGGTTTCTCATATTGTCACTTGTATTGTCCGGTGCACTGTTCTTAGAGGTAAGGGCAGCCAGAGGTGTTGAGACAAACCGTAAGTGCTCTGTGACATTTGAAATAGGCGGAGACCTTGCAGGGGATTTTGAAGAGCTTTCAGAGCTGTCAATTCCTGTAAAACTGTATAAGGTTGCAGATATCAGCGAAACGGGTACTTACAAGGCGGTAAAGGGTTATGAAAGCCTTGACTTTGACAGTGTGACATCAGAAACTACGGCGGCACAGTGGGAGCAGAAAGCACAGATGGCACAGAAAATTATAGAGGATGAGCAGAAAGCTCCTGCAGCAGAAGGCGTAATTGAGAACGGAAAAGGAAAAATCAGTGATGTAGCTGTTGGTATGTATCTTGTAGCAGCAGAAGCTGTTCTTTCTCCGGAATATGAATATCAGTTTACTCCGTATTTGCTTTCACTGCCTAATAATTATCATGGTACAACAGGCAACGACGACTGGGTATATGATGTGACAACAGGATTAAAACCAAGTCAGGAGGCACGTTTTGGAAGCCTTGTGATTGATAAGACAGTAACTTCTTTTAACGAAACACTGGGAAGCGCTACATTTGTATTCCAGATTGAAGGCGTAAAGGATGGAGAAAAGGTATACAGTGATGTGGTTTCAGCAGTATTTGACACAGCAGGAACAAAGAGTATTCTGGTAGATAAAATTCCGGCAGGAACAGAAGTGACTGTAACAGAAATTTACAGCGGCGCAAGCTACGAGCTTACCGGCGCTCCTTCTCAGACGGTTATAATAAAGGCATCCGGTGAGGGAGAAGAAAGCGTACATGTAACTTTTACAAATGAGTATAATGAGAAATTAAATGGAGGCGCTAGCGTGGTGAACCATTTTGCAAATGAAGACGGTGTCTGGACAGTAGACCAGCAGTCGGACAGCACGAAAGCAGGAGAGTAAGGGAGGTACAGGACCATGAAAAAGAGATGGAATAAGAAAAATCTTTGTCTGGCAGCAGCAGCCTTTACTTTAGTGGCAGGTGTATCTGTGGGAGGAACCATGGCATACTTTACAACCTATACCACAGCTTCCGGAGGCGCTGAGATTAAGCTTGGCACCACAACCATTGTGCCGGACGAAGAAGTAGTGAATATGGAGAAGAAAATTGCTGTAAAGAATACAGGCGATTTTGATTGTTTTGTACGTGTAAAAGTATTTGCCGGAGACAAGTATCAGCCGGGGCTGCAATTCATTCCTGATGCTGAGAAAACATGGAGTCAGGGAGATGACGGTTATTATTATTGCAGTGAGATTGTTCCAAAAGGAGGTATATCAAATACCTTTACTGTGAAAATTGACGACATGGACAGTGAAGATGATTTCAATGTTATTGTTGTTCAGGAATGTACGGCAGTGCTTTACGATGAAAACGGAAATCCGTATGCAGATTGGAACAGGATTGCAGATTCCAGCGAAGATATTTATAATGGAAACGGGGAGGTTGATGAGTAATGAAAAAGAAAAGAAAGCTTTTATCAGCCGGACCGGTGATTTTGCTCTCTGCATCAGCGCTTTTGCTGATAGGAAGTACGGTAGGAAGTACAAGAGCGGCTCTGACATATTATAGTGATAATTATACGGCAGATATGTCGGTGTCCAGCATTGGCGTCAGCCTGACAGAAAACGGCAAGAACATTTCTTCACGAGATTACAGTCACAGTAATAATGAATGGGATGTAACAGAAGGAGAGCTTTTCAAGGATTTGCAAAAAGACGAAACGGTTGTACCGGGCAAGACTTATAAGGAAGAGCTCAGTGTTTCCAATAGCGGCTCTATTGACAATTATGTAAGGGTTATTCTTACAAAAAGCTGGAAAGACAAGAATGGAAATAAAGATACAACACTTTCACCGGATTTGATTGATTTGCATTTTGTCGAAGGCAACGGTTGGGTGATTGATGAAGAAGCATCAACAGCAGAACGTACAGTTCTTTATTACACAGGAATTGTACCGGCAGGAGAAAGTACCCCGAATTTTGCAGACACACTGAAAATAGATAATAAAATTGCCGATAAGGTAAAAATCGAAACCGGAAAAGATGAAAACGGCAATGAGGTTATCCGCCACGTATATAAATATGACGGATATCAGTTTCATGTAGATGCAGAAGTCAATGCAGTACAGACACATAATGCACAGGATGCAATTAAGAGCGCATGGGGTGTGGATGTGAATGTTTCGGCAGACGGAACACTTAGTTTACAGTAGGAGGTACAGAAGATGGGAAAGAAAATTTTGTGCCTTGTTATGACAGCGCTCATGATTGCAGGCACTTCCGCAAGCGTATTTGCAGATAATATTCAGGGGAATGAAGACTGGAAGGTTCAGTTTGACGGAGAGAGGATGAACAGCAGTTTCAATACTTCTGATGTAAATGCAGCAGTTTATAAGCTCCTTCCGGGAGACAGCATGGAGCTTGAGATAGGCATTGAAAATACAAGCAAGGAAAAAACAGACTGGTACATGACAAACGAGATTATTCAGAGCTTGGAAGAAAGCCAGAATGCGGCAGAAGGCGGAGCTTATACATATCGTTTGACTTATGTAAATCACGAGAATAAAGAAACTGTGTTATACAGCAGCGATAAGGTCGGCGGAGAGGGCTCCGGAGAGGCAGGTGAAGGCTTAGAGCAGGCAACTGACGCTATGGGAGATTATTTCTATCTGGACCGTTTAGGCGCAGGAGAAGCGGGAAAAGTGCATCTGACAGTGGCGCTGGATGGAGAAACACAGGGCAACGGTTATCAGGATACACTGGCAAAGCTTCAGATTAATTTCGCTGTGGAAAAGGTAACGGCAGATGTCGTATACGAGCCGGGCGACCCTGTGAAAATCACAGAAACAAAGAAGGTTTTCAGAACAGGTCCAAAGACAGGGGATGAAACCAAGATTATAGCTGTGTGTGCAGTGACGCTCATCAGCGGATTAATTCTTTTGTTCTTTGGTATAAAAGCAATACGTAAAAACCGCAGCAACAGGAAAGGGGAGCAGTAGTCATGAAAAAAATTAAGAAGCTTTTAGCGATTGTGCTGACAGCGGGATTGCTCCTAAGCCTTTCGGCAGTAACAGTGTTGGCAGATGAATATACGTATAAAGTAACCATTGACGGCGGCAATCAGGGTGTGCTTGCCAAATTGGATGGACTGGAAGTGAAAAGCGCTTCTGCAAATGTTTCACTGGAAAATGGTAAAATTGTAATTGAGAATTTGAAAGCCAATGATGTAATTTCTTTTGATGCACAAAAAGGCGCTGTCAGTATGAATGATGACAGCAAGTATTATATTCAGGGAATTCGCCGAAGCGGACGTGACACAGAAGAAATGGCAGCTTCCTCTTTTCGTGTTACAGAAGACTCTGATTACGTAATCGCTTACGGTATTAAAGGAAATCTGGTAAGATATACAGTAAGATATCAGGATGAAGACGGCAATGAACTTGCACCAAGTCAGACCTATTACGGCAATATCGGTGACAAGCCGGTGGTAGCAAATATTTACATTGACGGATATTCTCCCAAGGCATTAGCGCTTACAAAGACATTGTCAGCAAATGAGGCAGAAAATGTGTTTACTTTTGAATATGTAGAGGGAGAAACCCAGATTATTGAAACACCGGGAGAGACAATCACAGAAACGGTTATTCAGTATATTGACGGAGGAACAACAACCCAATCTACAAATCAGACAGGAAATCAAACTGGAAATCAGGCGGGAACACAGGCTCCTGATACAGAAACAGGAGAAGGTGAAACCGGAGAAGCAGGTAACGCAGCTCAGCCTGAAGCCGGTGAGGAGGTAACGGAAATTCCGGAGGAAGATGTTCCTCAGGACATTGTGGATTTGGATGATGAGGAAACACCTCTTGCAAATCCTAAAATTGATAAAGAAGAAGTAGAGAAAGGACTTCCCCTTGCAGTAGGCATTGCGATTTCAGTGGCAGCAGTAGCAGCACTTGCCGGACTGGTTATTTTCCTGAGAAGAAGCCGTGTAGGAAAGCGTCATTAGCGCATAGGGAAAGGATAGAAAATTGAGCAGAAAAAGACATAAAAAAAGCCCGGTGGCTGTGATTTGCAGTGCACTGGGCACTGCTATGCTCATCATTCTGGTGATAATCTGTATACCATTGACAGTTCCGAGAATGATGGGATATGAAATTTATTCGGTAATCAGCGGAAGTATGGAACCGGCGCTACCTGTTGGCAGTCTGGTCTATATTGGAAAAGAAGACCCTAAAAATATCCAAAAAGATGAAGTAATTGCTTTTTACGGAGCAAAGGACTCTAATGCGATTATTACTCATCGTGTTGTAGAAAATCGTGTCGTAATGGGTGAATTTATTACAAAGGGCGATGCAAATAAGACTAACGACATGAACCCTATCCCTTATGGAAATTTTATCGGGAAGGTAGAATTTTCCCTTCCGGCGCTGGGATATGTGGCACAGATGATTACTAGCTTAGAAGGAAAGATAATAGCAGGAGCTGTTATTTTGGTTGCTCTTGCATTGCAGATAATAGCATCTGTGATTGAAAAAAGACATGAATAGTTTTTGAGATGGAAAGGAGCTGTTTGATGAGACAGCTTCTTTTTGTTTTCTTCCATAGAAAATTGCGCAACAGTACAAGCTTTTTTGATAAGGATTTTAGCAAAAATTGAGTTTGCATCTGGAGTGGTCTGTGATAAAATAATAAAAAGCATTATTTTCTTTTTAATTTCTAAGAACAGGAAATTCTGATAATCCTGTTCATCTAATAGCAATTCTATATTCGGGAAATTCATGCTTTTATCCACAATAACAAAGGCAGGAGCTTCCCAAGCAGGGAACCTCCTGAAAAAACAGAAAAGGAGGTTTTTATGACAGAAAAGCTATTGCAGTGGCATCCGGCATTTTTTGCAGGCATTCAGATTGAATTTGGGGAGGAGGCAAAATATCTGGAATTCAAATCAGAATATGTGCTCGGAACAAAGCCGATGATGATTGATGTGTTGATTAAGAAGAAGGAAACACAGGAACTAAAGAAAAATATAGGAAAGATATTCAGAAGATACAATATTGTAGAATACAAAAGCCCTGATGACTATCTGTGCATTGATGATTTTTATAAAGGATATGCGTATACGTATTTTTATAAGGCGGACAGGACACCGGTAAACTCGATTTTATTGGAAGAACTGATGATTTCCTTTGTGTGTCAGAATTATCCAAGGGAGCTTTTTCGACATATCGTTGAGGAAAGAAAATTACAAATTAAAAGAATGTATGCAGGAATTTATTATGTGATTGGTGATACGCTTCCTATTCAGATTATCGTTACAGGTGAGCTTTCTAAAAAAGAAAGCCTTTGGCTTAGGAATTTAACCAATCAGCTTAAAAGTACGAAAGATGCAGAAGAATTAATCGAAGATTATAAAAAACATAAGAAAAACACACTGTATGAGTCCGTAATGGATATTATTGTGCGGGCAAATGAAGAAAAATTTGAGGAGGCGAGAAGGATGTGTAAGGCGTTAGAAGAATTAATGAAAGATGAATTAGAAGCGAAGAAAAATGAAGGTCAAGAGATTGGAAAAGAAATTGGAATAAAGCAGGGAAAAGAACGTGTGAATGAACTTACTTTAAAATTATCTGCTCTTGGGCGAATAGAAGATATTTTAAAAGCGGCGTCTGATGAGGAGTATCAGGAGCAGCTCTTTCGGGAATTTGGGTTATAAGAGGATTGAATATTATAGAAGCGTATGTTACAATTCATTTACCGGTCGTATAAGGGAAATAAAAAGAAAGAGCACGTAGCTGTGTAAGGTGAGGAAATGTTTTTAAGATAATTTAGTTTAAGCAAAAAATGAAACAAACCTGCAAAGAAGCTGTTTAATATGCAGCCTGCTTGCGTATGCTTAAATTGGATTATCTCACATTGTAACCTGATGATACTTCGTGTATTTTTATATAGGTCTATTTTTGTGAGGCTGTTTTGCGTATGCAGAGCAGTCTCATTTTAAGCTTCAGGTTAGATAGGAGGCTTATATGTTACAGATAAAGAATTTGACCATTACACATCGTAAAGATTTGAGAGTTATTTTAGAAGATTTTCATTTGACCTTAAATTCGGGAGATAAGGCAGTCATAATCGGAGAGGAAGGCAATGGAAAGTCTACGCTCATAAAATGGATTTATGAGCCGGATATGGCAGAGGCGTATACAGAGTGCACGGGTGAACGTATATGCACAAAGGAAAGATTGGGGTATTTGCCGCAGGAATTTCCGGATACGGAGCGCTGTAAAACAGTGTATGAATATTTTTCTCAGTCGGATTTTTTCTATAATAAAACGCCCAAGGAGCTTTCGGTAATGGCGAAGCAATTTCGTGTTGAAGAGGGATTTTTTTACAGTGACCAGAAGATGGGGAGTTTGTCCGGCGGAGAAAAGATGAAGGCAGCGCTGATGCGGATTTTTATGGAAGAGCCCACAGTATTGCTGCTGGATGAACCTTCCAATGATATGGATATTGATACGTTAAAGCTGTTGGAGGAGGTTATTCTTTCATGGAAGGGGATTGTATTGTATATTTCTCATGATGAAACACTCATTGAAAATACGGCAAATATGATTATCCATATAGAGCAAATTGCCCGTAAGACAAAGTGCCGCTATACAGTGATGCGCGTTCCTTACAGAGAATATGTGGAACAACGTTTAAAAGGTTTTGAAAAACAGAAAAAAGAGGCGATAAACGAACGCAGCGAGAAAAAGAAAAGAGACGAGAAGTATAGGCGTGTAATGCAGAGCGTAGAGCATGCACAAAATGTAATTACAAGACAAAATCCGGCAGGTGGAAGGCTCTTGAAAAAGAAAATGCACGCGGTGAAATCCATGGAGAAAAGATTTCAAAGGGAAGACGAAAATATGACGGAAATGCCTGAGACGGAGGACGCAATTTATTTTAAGCTGGGTGATGAAACTTCGGGAATTCCGGCAGGAAAAACGGTGATAGAATATTCTCTTGATAAATTATGGACGCCGGACGGCAGCAGAATTTTGGCACAGAATATTTTTCTTCGCATTCGAGGGGAAGAGAAAATCTGCATCATTGGCAGCAACGGAAGCGGAAAGACAACACTGTTAAAGAAAATATCAGAGGAGTTGTTACAGAGAAAGGATATTCATGCAGAATATATGCCGCAAAATTATGAGGAAATTTTAGATTTGGAGAAAACACCGGTGGATTTCTTAGATACTACCGGATATCAGGAAGATAGGACAAAAATTCGCACTTATCTTGGCTCTTTAAAATATACGGCAAGTGAGATGGAGCATCCTGTCAGAGAACTGTCGGGAGGACAAAAGGCAAAAGTTTTGCTTTTAAAATTAAGCTTATCAAAAGCTAATGTTCTGATTTTAGATGAGCCCACCAGAAATTTTTCGCCACTGTCAGGACCTGTAATCCGACAGATGTTAAAAGAGTTCCGAGGAGCTGTTATCAGCATTTCGCATGACAGGAAATATATTGATGAGGTATGTGATAAGGTATACAGGATGACAGAGGCAGGGCTTATTTTAGAAAGGGAAAATTCGTAAAAAAACTTGACAAAGACGGCGTGCTATGATACGCTTTAACAGCAACAGTGGAAGTAGGTCTTTTTTTTATGCCTAATTTTAGTTTCACAAAAAGCGAAATTATGATAAAGAAGGAACCTTTGTTGCGGTAACAAGACGTTGCAAAATGGCGGTTGCGTGAAGCTGCCAGCGATAAAAGACACATGGAGGTGGAGAAGTCGTGCGCGTAAAAATCACATTGGCATGTACAGAATGTAAACAGCGTAATTACAACATGACAAAAGAAAAGAAAAATCACCCAGAACGTTTGGAGACAAAAAAATACTGCAAATTCTGTAAGACTCATACATTGCACAAAGAAACCAAATAATAAGGTTTAAGAGGTGAATTATGGAAGCAGAAAAAAAGCAGAAAGCTCCAAAAAAGAACAGATGGAAAGGACTTCAGGCAGAGTTTAAGAAAGTAATCTGGCCTGATAAGCAGACACTGGTAAAACAGACGGTTGCAGTAGTATCTATCACTGCTGTTGTCGGAGTGCTGATTGCTGTTATTGACAGCGGAATTTTGCAGCTGCTTAACTTATTAATTAAGTAAGGACAAGGTGAATAAGATGTCAGAAGCAAATTGGTATGTTGTTCATACTTATTCAGGGTATGAAAACAAGGTAAAGGCCAACATTGATAAGACAATTGAAAACAGACACCTGGAGGATCAGATTTTAGAAGTCCGAGTACCCATGCAGGACGTAGTGGAGCTGAAGAACGGTGAGAAAAAACAGGTTCAGAAAAAGATGTTCCCCGGCTATGTTCTGATTCACATGGTAATGAACGACGATACATGGTATGTCGTGAGAAACACACGTGGTGTTACAGGATTTGTTGGTCCGGGTTCTAAGCCGGTTCCTCTTACAGAGGGAGAAATTGAAGCACTTGGTATTTCCTTTACAGGAGATGTTGAGATTGACTTCACAGAAGGCGACAGTGTCGTTGTCACAGGCGGTGTTTGGAAAGATACTGTGGGCGTTGTTCAGAGTATTAACGAAGCAAAACAGATTGTGACAATTAATGTTGAGCTGTTTGGTCGCGAAACACCAGTAGATTTAAGTTTCGCAGAAGTAAAAAGTCTTTCATAAGACAGACAAGAGAAATAACAGGACGCAAGGGTCATAATGTCACATGGCTCGTGGGAGGGACATTCCCGCAATTACCACATTATAGGAGGTGCCGAAAATGGCAAAGAAAGTAACAGGTTATATTAAATTACAAATTCCTGCTGGAAAGGCAACACCAGCTCCACCGGTTGGTCCTGCTTTAGGTCAGCACGGTGTAAACATTGTTCAGTTTACAAAAGAATTTAACGCAAGAACAGCAGATAAGGGAGATTTAATCATCCCTGTTGTTATTACAGTATATGCGGACAGAAGCTTCAGCTTCATCACAAAAACTCCGCCGGCTGCTGTTTTATTAAAGAAAGCTTGTAACATCAAATCTGGTTCAGGCGTTCCAAATAAAACAAAAGTTGCTACAATTTCCAAAGCTAAAATTCAGGAAATTGCAGAAATGAAAATGCCAGACTTAAATGCAGCATCCTTAGAAGCAGCTATGAGCATGATTGCTGGTACTGCAAGAAGTATGGGTATTCAAGTAGAAGACTAAACTATCAACAAACGTGGGAGGGACATTCCCGCAATTACCACTAGGAGGTTATTTATATGAAACGCGGAAAGAAATACGCAGAGGCTGCAAAAGCAGTTGACCGTACAAATTTATATGATCCAGCAGAGGCAATTTCTTTAGTAAAGAAAACAGCCGTAGCTAAATTTGACGAAACAATCGAAGCTCATATCAGAACAGGCTGTGATGGACGTCATGCTGAACAGCAGATTCGTGGTGCAGTTGTACTGCCTCACGGAACAGGAAAAACTGTTCGTGTTTTAGTATTCGCTAAGAATGCAAAAGCTGACGAAGCATTAGCAGCTGGTGCAGACTTCGTAGGAGCTGAGGATTTAATTCCAAAGATCCAGAACGAAGGATGGTTAGATTTTGATGTTGTTGTTGCAACTCCGGACATGATGGGTGTTGTTGGTCGTTTAGGACGTGTTCTCGGACCTAAAGGCTTAATGCCAAACCCAAAAGCCGGTACAGTAACAATGGACGTTACAAAAGCTGTTCAGGATATCAAAGCTGGTAAGATTGAATATCGTCTTGATAAAACAAACATCATTCACGTGCCAATCGGAAAAGCTTCTTTCACAGAGGAGCAGTTAGCGGACAACTTCCAGACGCTTATGGGAGCTATTAACAAAGCTAGACCAAGCGCATTAAAGGGTGTGTTCTTAAAGAGCGTAACTCTGGCTTCCACAATGGGACCAAGCGTAAAGGTTAACCCAGTTAAATTAGCTCAGTAATAGATGAAAATAAGGAGTGCTATCTTTGATTACAAAGGCAGCACTCCTTTTTGTAACAGAAATTTTATAAAACCCCAATAATTACCTCTTACAAAAAATGTTTATTCTCGAATTCATTAAATTCTGATATAATGAATTCATCTAAAGTAAGAGAGGTACAGAAGTGCATTTAGTAGGAAAAATAAAATACAGTATTTATAAGTGTATAACAGAGGATATTCTTACAGAAGATGTTATTATTACAGATAATCAAATGCAGCATATACTGGATAGGCATCCGGATACTTATAGAGAAGTTATTCGAGGTGGTAAAATTCGTTGCAACCACACACCCTAGTGGTCAAAAGAGATGCAGGAGAGGCGACGCCTGCCGGATAACTTCTTATTTTGGAATTATGAATAAATTACCGGCGGATATGCAAATCGTTTCTTTTGTTAGGTAGAATAAATGTCTAACGAAAGAAGATATTCGTATTCGGCGGTATTTTTATTGCGATGCAGCAAATGAAAGCTATATTATTGTAGTAATAGAGGGTACATACTGGCATAAGTTGACTTGTAAATAATATTTTGCTAGAATTGTTTTGCCAAGCCAATGGCTGGCAGGGAGAGGTACTGATATGAATTATATTGTTTTTGACCTGGAATGGAACCAATGCCCTTACGGAAAAGAAAAAGAGAATAAAAAACTGCCTTTTGAAATTATTGAAATTGGTGCGGTAAAGCTGGATGAGAACAGAAACGTGATAGACTCCTTTCAGGAAATTGTAAAACCGGTAGTTTATCATCGGCTGCATTTTCGAACCAAGGAAATTCTGGGAATTACTTCAAATAGATTGGAGGAAGGTATTCCTTTTAAAGCTGCTGTAAAGAAATTTCTGGAGTGGTGCGGGACAGACGTAAAATTTTGCACATGGGGTTCGGCGGATTTGGTGGAATTGCAGCGGAATTTGAAATATTACAGAATGCTTTCTTTGCTGAAAGGACCTGTTTTTTACTACGATGTGCAAAAATTATTTGGATTGATTTATGAGAATGAAAAAACAACTCGTTCCTTAGAGTATGCCATTGACTTTTTGAAGATGGATAAAGGAGATACTTTTCATCAGGCATTAAATGATGCGCATTATACAGCAGAAATATTGAAAAAAATACCGGAAAATTTCATGAAAAGAAATTATTCTATTGACTGCTATCAAAACCCAAAAGATAAGAACAGCGAGATTTATACGGTATTTAAAGATTATTCTAAATTTATATCCAGAGAATTTTATTCCAAGGAAGAAGCAATGTTGGATAAGGAAGTTACGAAAACCCAGTGTTTCCTTTGTAAAAGAACGGCGAAAAAGAAAATTCGTTGGTTTGCCGTTAACACGAAGTCTCATTTATGCCTTGCTTATTGCCCGGAACATGGATATTTTAAAGGAAAGGCAAGAATTAAAAAGACAGATGAAGGAAAATATTATGTGGTAAAGACTTTAAAGCGAATTGATGAAGCAGAGGCATTGGAAATTCGTGAGAAGAAGGAAGCTTTGAGAAAAAAGCGCCGTATGAAAAGGCATCAGGAGAAAAAGAAAAAGTAGGGATACGCATGAGAATTGTATGCGTATCCCTACTTTTTTAACGTCTATTTTGTTTTGCTTTTTTTCGTTTGCGCTTTTTAATACTTCTTTTAATTTTTACGATAAAAAGAATAATATAGAATAAGACTCCGGTGATAAGTAAAAATAATGCAACATACTTCCATGAAGGAAGGGTGATGCTTTTTTCGGAAGTATCCTTATTGGGCCTAGGAGAAACGGAAGCATCGGTTTCTGCTGTTTTTTCTGGGGACAACTCTTGAGAAGCTTTCAAAATCTCATCTGAAGCCTGCATGGAAGAACTTCCGAGTAATTGTTCTCCGTAATAATAATCAATATTGAGCATATTATTCTCCACGGAGGTTTTATAAGTTAATTCTTCTGTTACCTCTTTTGGAATACTAATAGAGACATTTTCCAAAGCTGTGGTTAAAAGCCCCTTTTCTTCTAAAAGCTTTCCAAGTTCATCGGATTTTGCAGGAGATAAAGTAACGCCAGCAGTGCTCAGAGGTTGAAAGCTATTGAAACCATAATCTAAAAGAAGCGCTGTATTTGTGTATTGGGCAACAACGCTGATATCTGTAAGTAAGACACAGACCAGTCTTCGTCCATCTCTTTCTGCATAAGTAACCAGTGTATTTCCTGATTTTTCCGTGTATCCTGTTTTACCGCCGAGACAGCCTTCATAATATTCCGGACCTTGAAAAATCATTTTATGGTGGTTGTTCAACCATCGTTCTTCGTCTGTAAGATTTGTTTTCGGAACGATGTAATACGGTGTTTTTACAATTTCACGGAATGTTTCGTTTTGGAAAGCGGCTCTTGCAATGATTGCCAAATCTCTGGCTGTTGTATAGTGGTTTTCGTCATATAAGCCATTTGCGTTGACAAAATTAGTGTTGGTACAGCCAAGCTCTTTGGCACGTTGGTTCATCATGTCTACAAAAGCAGGAACGGTAGTACCGATATATTCTGCCACGCCGGAAGAAACTTCGTTGGCAGATGCAAGTAAAATGGCATAGGCACAGTCCTTCATTGTCAGGGTTTCCCCCGGTTTAATGCCGATATGGGTACTTCCTGCTTCGATATTGTTTACCTCATCCGTAAAAGTAATCTGGGTATCAAAAGGCACTTTTTCGATTGCCAGCATAGCGGTCATAATTTTTGTGGTGCTGGCAGGAGCACGCTTTTCGTCAATTCCTTTTGCGTAAAGTATTTCCCCTGTGTCAATATCCATAACAATGGCGGTTTCGGCAGAGACCTTCGGCCCTTCCGGCCAGCCTGCTATATTGTTTGATTGAATTTCCCACTCAGAGCTTTCCGGAACTGTGGATGCTTCCGGTGTTTCCTCTGTTACGGCAGGAGTTTCTGCAGTGTTTTCTGCCGCCATAGTAATAGTTGCTCCGTTTCCCATAGTGAGCATTGCACCGGCTAGGAAAGCACAGAACAAAGATAATCCCCTCTTTTTCATAAAAAATCCTCACTTTTTCATTACATAAACTACGGTATATTATAAGCGATTTGCAAAATTATATCAACAAATTTGAAAACAAGAAATATAGAAAAAGAAGTTACAGGAATATTGTATTTAAAATTAGTATATGCTATAATTGCCGTAGGCAAAATGTCAGATATGTCCAAGATGACACGCACCCCCCCCAGACCGTCCTAAAACTCCATTTTTAAGCATAATTTTAGCCCCTTTCTTTCATCT